>Ga0315314_1003342_pt1 | contig 12585 bp, 22 predicted proteins | sample TDP9_MG_FD_203631 | JGI IMG/M metagenome (GOLD analysis project Ga0315314, IMG submission 203631) | Freshwater sediment microbial communities from Lake Towuti, South Sulawesi, Indonesia - TDP9 | ecosystem: Environmental > Aquatic > Freshwater > Lake > Sediment | place: Indonesia: South Sulawesi...
TTCAAGGCGTTTACGCACTTCTTCAAGTTTCGACAGGTAAGGTGCTTCAGCTGCTTTGATTTTCTCAAGAAGCTCTTTCCGCCTAGCAACAAGTTCATCGTATTTACCAGCAAGTGTCTTGCGCTCTTCCTTTGCTTTCCTTTCTCTTTCCTCCAACCGCCTCTTCTCAGCTTTTATCGCTTCAAGTTCTGTCCAGAGTCTCTGCACTTCACTCAAACCCTTTCACCTCCACTTTACTGCCATTATTTCAGCACCATATAATATTGATGATATGCCTAAATTAAAGGTGGAAGTTTCAAAGCCAAGCTTTCTCAACTCACTTTCACTCCAAACAGTAACATGACCATCAAGAGCATGAGGAAAATACTTACTCGGAGTCGTAAGCAACAAAAACGGGAAATTCTGGAGCTTCATCAGCAACGCCTCACCGTCTTTAGTTGGGATATGCTCAAGTACATCGAATAGAAAGACTGAATCACACTCACTGGGTATAGCGAAAACTCTAACATCACTGAGATACAAACTGTCGTAAAGCTTAGTAGCTTCGGCAACTTGCAGTTTAAACGAGTCATTATCTACGCCTATTAGTTTTCTTGTGTGCGGTCTTATTACTTCAGCTCCATCCCCAAAGCCACAACCTAAGTCAACGCTGCAGTTGAACACTCTGTTTGCTAGGATACTGCGCATTTGCTCCTTCACAGCACCTAGCAACACTGTTCACCTTATGGTATCTTGCACCCAAGCAATTTTCTGAACCACGCTGGAAGTCCACAGACGAAAGGCTTACAGGCATCTGGTAGCTCTGGACACTTCGGACAGTGTGTAGCAAGTACGTGTTTTTGCACTTCTTCTTGTGGACCTTTAAAGTCACTCCAAGGACAAGGAAACTCAGGTGGCGGTGGCGGTGGTGGTGCTGGATGTACGTACTTAGGATTGCCGTACGGTTGGAGTATGCTTGCGTCATAGAGAAGGTACTGTCTCTCATAAGGACCAGACTTATCATACCACTCTTTGTACTTAGCTTTACAAGCTGCAATTGCTTCTTCATGCGTCTTACCAGACAAAATGGCTCTGTCATACTCGAAATCTGAATCAAAGTATGGCTTAGCCAATTTGTCTTGAAATGGGTCTGGAGTAGTTCGTGCAACCATGAAGTAATAGACATCACGATAGCCCTTGAAAATCAGTGGGAACTTTTTGCCAAGTTCAGCAGCAGTACTACAGCTTAAGTGGGAAACTGCAGTCTCATTGAAAACACTGAAATCGTCTTTAGCAGCATCCTGCAAGATTCGGTTGTTGTAACCTGCAAACTGAGTTTTGTTGCCATGACCGAAACCTTTGAAGTAGCTATACTTCTTCTTGACTTCAGCATCGAACTCAGCTTTATTACAATGTGCATCCTGTAGGTCGAAGACTTCAAAACCTTTCTCTCTAATCCAAGGAATCAGACTTCTCCTAGTCCAAACTGCACCATAGTGGCAAGCCAAGTCACCCCAGTCATCAGGGGTAGTTGTAAGTACTGCTATCTTCAAGTGCCAAACACCTCTTCTGGTTTGAGCAAGCCTTTCTGCACCGCAAGCTCCATCTTGACTGGTTTAATCAGGTTTTGCCAGCCATCAAGTTTCTTCTCAAGAATCTCCTGCACCTGCTCTAGACTCCAAACACCAGTTGTCAACCCAGTTTTCTTATCAGCCTCAACGACTGCAGCCTTGCTTAGCAATTCTATCTGTTCACGTTCCTCAAGAGATAAAGTTAGCACTGCTTCTCGCTTGACTTTGAGTATTTCGACTCTTTTCCTGTTGAACTCTATTGCCTCTGCATCACTTATTGCAGTGTAGACTTCTTCTATTTTCATTTATATCACCTCTTTTACTTTCCCAACGTAGCTTTCAAACTGGCTATTATTCCTCCCTGCACTAGATAGAATGTTACAACGTATAAAGCACCACCTATGACGAAGTAAACACCCTTCATAAGTGGGTCTCCGACTTTACTTGCCTCATTGGTAGCCATAGCTGCAATAGCAAAGAGGAAACCACTCAACGGTAGTTTGCCGCTGTTCATTCTTTTTCACCTCCGTTCCTGTCATCTGTTTCTTCAGACGACTGCAAATTAGTGACTTGCATTGTAAGTGCCTTCTTAACTTCGCTCAAGTTTTCTCCCTTTCCCTTGTAGCTGCAAATATGCCTATAGCTGCTAACGCTCCAACAGCAATAAAAGGTCCCCACTTCTTAAGCCACTCAACCCATTCAGGCGGAGGAGCGTACTCAAAAGTTGGGGGGACAACCTCTTCAGTTGGTGGTGCTTCCTCTATTGGTGGTGCTTCCTCTATTGGTGGTGCTTCCTCTATTGGTGGTGCTTCCTCTATTGGTGGTGCTACTTCTTCAGTTGGTGGAGGTACTTCTTCCTCTGTTGGTGGTACTTCTGTTGGTGGCGGCACTACTTCTTCTTCTTCTGGCGGTGGGACTTCTGGTGGTGGAGTTGGAGCTAAGGTTACTGTTATTTCAACAGTGTTTGAGAACCGCCTTGTTTCAGTCGGCATATTCATATCTTTTACTTCAAGCGCATAAACTTTAACCGTCTCTTCACTTGCACCGTAAGGAATTGCACTAGAAGGGATTGGAATTGAAAGTTCAAAATTGCCTGCAGAATCAGGCAGAACACCAGTACCCCAACCACCAAGATAACCTGCTTGCTCCATCCATCTTGGGTAAACGTAAACAGTAATGTAAACACCATCAGTAGCAAATTCTGTACCCATTACAGTTATGCTTTCACCTATCGCAACTTTAGTTGGTATAACAGTTATTGATGGCACCTCAGTCACCTACCGAGTTTTCTTATGCTTCCAACTCTTCTTTCTCCCTATGAACTGAACAGCGTCCTCTAACGTCTCAACCTTGCCTTTCTGAATTTCGTTAAGTAGATATAACTCAACGATTACATTCTCGCAGCTATTGCACAGCTCTCCTTCAACATCTTTAGGAAAGTACTCCCCACACCTTACACAGCGTTTATTTTCAGGACTCATTCTATAATCACCGTCACATAGCAGTTCCCAGCAATTCTTTCAATTTTTGTAAGCTCAAACAAAGCTGTAGTCCCACTATAACTGTACTCAATTGCAGATGCAGTTCCATTGTAGCTAATTATAATGTCGTTGTACCTCATATACCCGCCAGAGGGCAGTCTTTCATGCCAAAGATAAAGATGGATTGCCCCGAAATCTGCTGGCACAAGAGTATCCTTATTGTAGTCCCGCTTTCTCTGGTATTGATACCATTGTATTTCTCCAGCAGCGTCGCCCTCTATGGTAATTATTAGGTTTGCTGCTCCTGTAATCGCTATATCTGTCGCTAAGGTTAAGGTTGCATAAGTGGTTGATGAAGTGCTTGCTGAACCGAGCGTTGCAGCCCCATAATATGCTTTGAAGGTGACGCTCTGCGCTGTAGCACCTACATATTGGAGAGTTTTGCCACTCACCTGCACGTCTATCCTTGTTGTTGCCTCCCCTACATCGACACTTGGAAGACTCTTTGAACCTAGTGTATAGGCATAGTACACGATGTAAAATGCGTCATAAGAAACGGTTGGAGTCTCAAGTGTAAGTCTAAACCGAACGTTATAGGGAGAACTTGTCTTCGTCATATATGCTATGCCTTCGTTCTTGTACGTAGATGTGAGTGTGTGGTTCCCTGTGAGTCCATCTGCGGATTCATCGACTAAAACAGTTCTAGTGGCATCCCATCCTGAAGCAGTTCTCTTTTTCATGTAGATGTAATTTGCCGACGGCGATCCTGCCCAGAAGCATCTAAGCGTTCCGTCAGTTGGGTCTCGGTTCAAAACTGGGGTGGTTGTTCCCACTGAATCTACCGTTACTTCAGCGTCAAGAGAATTTGTAGAGTAAACGTACTTTGTATAAGTGATGGCGGCGTCAGCGTTATCGAATACAATATGCACGTCATCACCTTCATTTACACCTGAAAAGCCCCATCGCGTACAATAGCTTACAGTGTTTATCTGCGCGTTCCATGCAGAACCAGTCCATGACTTCAGCCTAATTTGTATCCCACCAGCCCCAGTACCCCATACCGCGTACATAGCCAGCATCCTTTGAGTCGTTAAGGGGACAAGTTGAACGCACCACCTCATGCTATCAGAATCATCAAATGCCCAAAGCACATGTGGAAAACCTGTTCCCGTTGTCCATGTCCCGTCATTTGCAGAGCTTTTCGTACAGTATGGGCGACCTACCGTTGACCCGCTTGGGGTTTGTCTATATCCAATCCACGGGTAGCCTCCGCTGTCAACGGTAATCATAGGCGTATAGTTAATTACACCTGACGCTCCTGCAAGAGCAGTCTGCTCAGCGGCACGCCAAGTGATTGTTCCGTCTGCATTTGGGGTTCCGCTTCGATAAAGTATAGGGTCACCAGCTACTTCAGAACTGTATGCGTAGTGAAGATAGATGCCGTCGAATCCGACTGAAAACTTCTGCCCTTCGATGCAAGCTCTGACGGCTGTGAAATCACTCCAAGTAATATTATCCATGCTTGTCCTATAGCCAAGACTAGTCGCGTTACTGTACCATTTCCAGTATCTCCCATTGGCATAGAACTCTTTTCTTTGAAAAGACCTTAAAGTGCCAGTACTAGTCGTTGTCGTCCCGATAGTTACTGGCGTCGTTGAGATTACGCTTGTTTTAACTTGAAATTTTATGATGTCGCCAATGGCAATCGCTATGTTACTCGCAAAGACAACGAAGACTGAGCTTGTTGATGTCGTATTTTTCTCGGAACCGATCAACACATCGTTCCGCAACACTCTTCCGAAAGCGGTTGCTCCCGCCGTCGCTTTGAGAAAGCCTGAAAACGACATGTTGCCTTCTTTATCGCTTGTCCATTGGTCTACTGTGTACCACGAGGTTTCCGTTCTCTGTCCACTCCCCGCACTTCGCACAACATTATTGGCGACGCCGGCGACCTGTTGCATGGTGGGGTCGAAGTTAATTTTCTCCCCGAAGTAGATTCGCCTATACGTCGAAAACTGAACCGAGCGAATACGTGTTTTTCCAAAAGCTCGTGTAGGTGAGCCTTCAAGTTCTGGAAACTTACCCATCTCATCTTCCATAGTTGCCATTAAAACACACCTCTACTTGCAAGTTCCTCAAGCACATCCCTATCCTCTATATGACTGACTTTTCCAAAATTAGTCACTCTATACTTATGGTCAACACTTCCATTATTCTTTGCTTCCCACCTTGACTGATGCCTGAAGAATTTTAATACTGTAGCTGGAGTATTTGGCTCTCCAAGACATATAGTTATTGGCTTGCTGAACTGTGAAATTTGGTCCACATACCAGTAGAACTCATCAGCAATACCTGTAGTTCCAGCGTTACTGTAAGTTGGAAAATTAGAAATCTTCCTTACAACACCGTACTGCGTCTTATCTATTTCAAAGTTAAATATAACTCCCCGCTTTCCAGGTGCAAGTGTTGCTGTTTGGTCAGGTTCCCAAATCTCAATAACAGGATGCTTGGCTTTGGGTGTAACAAGCAACGTTTCTCTTCGGGCTGCCTTCTCCATACTCCTAGCAAGGTCATCAAGCAACACTAATTCTTCAAGGTTCATGGCAGCTCAGTCCTCAACATTTCCAGTACACGACCTTCACTGTCTCTTGTTATTTGAAGACTTTGACCTTTGCTTATGTACTTTGCTATCAGGAAACCCAGAGCTAAGCCTACTATCAAACCTATGAGCATCCCAAGACCTAGCTCTGAATACTCCAACTTATTTCACCAGGAACACTCTACAAGTCATACTTACAGCTGCAGTTGTAAGCTTCACCCTCCTAACTTCAAAACCCCATGCTCTTCTTATCTCAAACTTTCTTCTCTGAGCATCAGCATTATTCAAAGTTATTTTATCAGTTCCAATTCCGTTGAACTGTAAGTATGCTACGTCATCTATTGCTTCTATAAAACCAGCATGAGCTGCCCCATCAAATTGTTCAAGTATAAAATCTTCAGTGTCATACGGAGTACCACTTTTAACTGTCACATCTTGATAAATGTATAGCGGTGAAGTCTCTTCCATTGGTGAAGGCTTAGCTATAAGTCTACCAAGTCCAGCTATAAGCTTGTCAAGTTTATCTGCTATGCCCTTAAGTTCACCAATAACTTCTTTAGCCCACTTAGAGTACTTGTACCACTCTTTATCACTTTCGCTCAATTTTCGTCACCATCCTTTGTAGCTCACCTAATCGCCTTTGTATCTCGCCTGTCCTACTTACACCTATCAAGAACCCAGCAACAGCAACACCAACACCCAGCACCCCTACTACCCCAACCCAAGCTGGAGCAAACGCCACAGCAAGCATAATGTAAACAGCGAAAACTGCGATTCCAACTAGCTGTAAAATCTCAGGTAGAAACGCAAGTAAAGCAGCCCACGCAAAAGGACTTCCAGTTTCTTCAATCTGCGTTACTATATTGTTCTCTCCTATTTCAAGATAACGAATCTTTAACCCATGAAACTTTGCTGGGAGCTTCTCAAGCAACACTCTTGCGACCTCCTCTGGATTAGTGACTCTGCTTGTAGCTATATGAAGCTCGTAAATTTGTCCTTCAACTGAGTCTGTGAGCATATCACTTGGTATTTCTTCAAACTGACCGCTTAACTTCGTTCCTAAAGTGTACATTACTTTCTCCTCCTGTATGCAATAGCAGCTCCTCCAGCTAGTCCAGTTGCTATTGTTGCTCCTCCTATGAGCCACCATATCCAGTCTGGAACAATTTTCTCTAAGTCAAAGTCACAGGCAACTGAGGTACATTCTCTCGGTACTGTTATTCTTCTTGAAGCTTCTTTATAATTGACAAGTGACGTTGTTACTGTATAAGTTCCTGGGAGAACTGGAACCTTGTATTCACCAGCAGCATCTGTTGTTGCTCCATAACTGTTTGCTCTAACTTTGACTCCTGAAAGTGGTTTTCCACTTCCCATATCGAGTATAACTCCATATATTTGTCCTCTTCCACTTGGGCATGGCGGAGGTGGTGCTGTGTAAATTACTCTGAATGCTGCGTCATGTAACTTTGCAAGTGCAGGGTAAGTCCAAGGTGAGGTTCCAAAGCTTTGAGTCATCTTTATCTTGAATGTTCTTTTTCCAGTAGCATCATATCCAAGCAATATTTCATTGTCACTCCATACTGGTGACTCGTTCTTCTTGACATCTGCTTCTCCTTTTTTCAGCCCATCAAGGAAGAACTCAATTGTGTTCTTGCTTACAAGCCAGCACCAGTACTCTTCATACATTCCTTTCAGGTAAACTTTATCTATCTTTCCAACTGAAAGCGTAGTTAAGTCTATCGTTGTTTCCCAAACTGCTTTTGACCAGAAATCCACACCGCCTGTTCCTTCAACTGCAATACAAGTGCTACCTTCCTCTGGACACCTGAAAGCTCTTACCGAACAGTAAGGCAACGCCCACGTCTCAATTAGCTTCCACTCAGTATTAGGTATAACATACTCACCCAATGCAAGTCACCTCTTTTTCAAGTCTCACATCAACTTCTCCTACTAAACCCAACCTGCCAAGTAGGAAAGGCATATCCTCACGTTCTGAGATTGCTATTGGAAAAGGTTTCTTTGTTATTGAAAACTCAAACTTATGGACATACGCTTTTGACTTCTCACCGAATCCCCAGTAAACACTTATTGGAAACCCATCAGTAAGCTTTAACCCAAGTACATCAGCTAACATTCTCGGTGCCATTGAACAGTCTGCTCCTGTGTCCAACAGCATCTCAGCTTTCAATATTTTCTCACCTCTTCGGAAGATTATTAAAAAAGTGGGGGTTTTAAGTTCACCGAGCAACGTGAACTCACGTTTATAGGGTGCGCACCAACCTACCGACACGGTACTCACCCTCTTCACGTTTTGTTGAAACCACTATCTTATCAGGCGGGTATCCTTGCGCTACAGCTTTGTCGTATGCTTCTCTAGCAGTATTAGCCTCAATGATTACTCTACCGTCAACTTGTACTATGAACTTCATGGTTTCTTCGCCTTTGGTTTTCTTGTTGCAGCATACCCTCCAGCTACTCCTCCAGCTCCACCTGTAACTATCACTGTTGCTTTCTGCCACGTTTCAAGCTTGTCCCACCATTCCTTGAGTTCTCTCCAGAATCTATCCCACCAAGATTCACCTTCCCAGGGTATCGTGAACTCTCTAGAGTCGTCTACTGACATCTCACTCACCTCTCAATTGTCAACTTAAGATTCCAACTCTTACTAGGCATTGTTTTAGTGAAACTCCATGAGAACGTAGCACCTTCAGATGCTGAGAATGATTTTTCGTCAATCTTTGAACCTGTGTCTTTATCGTAAAGTCTCATGTAGAATGTTCCAGATGCTGTTCCTATGTTCTTTGATGTTCCAGATATTGTTACTGATGCTCCTGCAGTTTGTGGTGTTGTTGGGTAGCTTACACTCACTATTTGCCCTTTTGCTGCCACTACTCCTGGGCATGAAGGATAACTTTGCGCTACAGCCAAAGTATCCGCTGCATGAGCACCGAAGACCCATGTTGCTCCCTCTGCTATTGCAGGTGAGCCTATATAGTAATGTCCTGAACACAGGTTTCCTTCAAGAGGTTCTCCAGTTGGGCTAACAAGGTTGTCGTTTGCATCTACTGTGAACGGTGGAAAGAGAGCTGGCACCCAAGAAACATCACTGTAAGCTCTTGGTCCTCCAACTATGAAGCACCCACTGACTGACTTTGGTTTATTGTAAGGCACAATTACAGCAGGCAAGCCTACTTTCGATGCGACTATATCCGCAGCTTCCTTATCCGCTAGACTCGTACCATAGAAAACTGCTTTTTCAGGTGGCGGTGGAGTGTATCTTGGTGTTACTGTTGCTACGTTGGACTTTACTCCTTTGACTTCTGCGCCAAATTCCAAGCTTGTTTCTACTGGACCTGACCAAATTATCCCAAGCCTCTTATGATAGAGCTGCCATATCACTCTTCCCTTTTCATCTTTAGTCCCATCGCTATGTAGCCAGCATACGTCTAGCGGATATGTGTCGAAGTATCTTTCAGCGTTGGAAACAACTGTTGCTAACCAGTGCGACTTAATGTAAGGATAAGGCGAGTCTGGTCCGTACTCGTGGAACCAAATTGTTACTTCGTCTCCTGCAGCTGGACTGTATCCTTTATGCCAAAAGTTCTGGTCGTTGTCCACTGTTATTGCTGGGCTTACATTTCCTTTTCCGTCATCAGCGTTGAACTTGAACTCTTCAGCAGTTGTGTACTCTATAGCTGCTCTAACGTGACCGTATGGTATAGTTGTCATCAACTCGAATAAATTGTCAGTTGGTGGCTGGTTTATGTAAGCTAATACACTCCAGCTTTTATCGTAGTAACCGTTGAACGCTGGGTCGGCACTTATAGGTTGCCCGTTTAGTCTGACTATGACTTCGTTAAGTACAATGTAGTCCCTTATCTTTACGTGCAGCTTAGCTGTGCTGACTTTTGTTGGTAATTTGAAAGAAGTACTAAGCGTGAGTTTAAAGTCTAAATCGCAGAACACATATTCAGCCATGTCTGGACACCTCCTAGTGCCCAGCCTCGAGCTTCAGATTCCAACTTTTACTTGGCATTGTCAATGTCCATTTTGCTGAAAATGTGCTTCCAACTGCTACACTTTGGCTTGCTCTGTTTCCAACTATTCCTCCAGTGTCTTTATCTTTGAGTTCAGCATATATTGTCCCAGTAGCTTCTCCAACGTTCTTCAGTGTAAAGCTTACTTCTATGCTTGCTCCTGCTGATTGTGGTGCTGTTGGGTATGTCACTGTCACTATTGATGTTTTAGGATACTTCTCCGCAAGTGGTATTGTAAACTCTCTTGTATCGTCAACTGGCATTTTCTATTTCCCTCCTCCTGGCGAAGTTTCAGTGTATCCCATTACTGGTATTGGCGTATATACGTCTGGTTCTGTTTCTAGTATTTCTATTGTTAGCAACCATCCGTAGAATGCTATTTTGCTTGTTGCTACGTTTGCTGGTGCGTCTAAGCTCAAGAACAGCCCTGTGTCTTTGTACTGGAAGATTTCACCGAGATTTGGCGGTGGTGTTACTGGGTCTTGTATTGACACGAGTTTGAATGATGTCTTTTTGCTTGTCCACTTTGGTCTTCCTTTTGACTGCTTTAAGCCTGTTATCCATACTTTGTCCACTGGTTCCATCCTGAAGTGTCCTATCACTGTGTCCTCTTGGTATAGCTCTGTCACTTCTTTATCTGTAAGCGGTGTTCCTGCTGTTATTGCTCCGAAGTCTTTTTCAGTGTACGGTGCTGGGTCTATGTATATTACTCTCGCAAAGTTACCTGTCTTCAAAGGCAATAGCTTCAAGAACTCTCCGACGTTCACTACTGGTTCGAAGACCTCTCTGTAAACTGCTTTTCCAACCATTCTAGTCACCTCTATATATATGGTAGGCTAGGTTTAAGAAACTAGCCTAATAGCCTATTGCTATCGCTGTTACGTTCTTCGCTGCACTTGAGACTGCGTGTTCTGCAGTGGCTGTAACTGTGTGGTCTATTACGACTACGTTTACTGTTCCACCTGATATAGAGGTAACTTCAGCAGTTTGAGTTGGTACTGTTGTTGCAGCGTTCACCATTGAAGCTACTGCATAGTCAATTGTCGAGAGCCCTGTTGTAAGCGCACCTGTTCCTGTGATGCTCGCTGTTACTCCTGCTAGCTTTCGTTTTCCGACTCCTCTTGGTTTAGGCAGGTCTGCTAAGATTGTCATTGACAGTCACCCTGCCTACTTTACTGATTCCCCAGCAGGCTCGCAAACGAATGCTCCAAGTCCCAGTTTTTCACCGTATTGTGCAACTGTTACTGGCGCAAGCATAGCCACGTAGATTGTGTCCGTTCCAGAAAGCACTACTTCTTCTGGATGGTCTAGGTATCCTAAAACCGTGTCTTGAAGGTACAGTTCTTCAAGGTTCAGCTGACAGTATGTTCTTGCTCCTGCTCCACCTTTCTGTATCTTCAAACCTGTTATGAGTGGGCTTGGGGTTGTGTTCCATAGCTTGTAGAATACAACGAACTTCTTGGCTGGCAATTCTTTACTCCAGTCTTTAGCCCAAGCGTTCACTGTTGCTATAGCAGTTTGGTTTTCCCATCTTTCAAGGTTGAATCCGAAGTCGTCTTTTGGCATAGCATCTCTGATAATCATGTCAGTGAACCCTTTTTTGCTTGCTGCTGCTAGTACTGCGTCTTTCGCTTTCTTCACGATTGCTGCTATGTCTGCTACTGTTAGTTCGTCAACTGGTATTAGGTCTACATCTACCATTTTCTTTTCCTCCTAAATTCTTCCACTTCTTCCTTCACTTACGGTTGCTGATGCACTTACCATTTCTGGTGTTGCACCCATCGTTCTTGCTGCTGCTCTCGTTCCTACAGCCATTTTTCTAACTTTTATGGCTGCTGCTTCTGCTGCTCCTGCTATTCCGCCTGGTTTGATTGCTGATGCCAAGTCAAGTGCTATGCTTGACCAACCAGCATAAGCTGCTACTTCCATCGCAAGCTTCGCAAGTCCAACTGCCATTCTTTTGCTCCACTCGAAGAATATTGTCCCAATGATTATCTTCACTATTGACTTTACTCCGAACTTCCACCATCCAGTTTGCCTTCCAGCACGGACTGCAAACTCTGCAAAGAACTCACTTACTGTTAAGCCGAAAGCTCCTCCACCTGATGCTACTGCTGGTGTTTCGAAGTCCTTGAGTTTGACCATTTCAGGTCACCCCTAACGCCCAGCAGCTTCCATCATAGCTATATGCTTTGCATTGTAGTACTTGCCCTTGTACAGAGTCATAGGTCCAGATACATGAGCAAATTTGTCTGCGATTGCTCTCATCTTTGTGAACCCAGCCTCAAGTGCTTTAGCTGCACCTGATTTCCCCCTGATTCCCTCGTCTCCAACCCTTGCTAGGAACGCTCTGAAGCTTGCTCCGCCGTCGTGTAGGACTCTTCCTGGAAACCTTTTCCAAGCATGAGCCTTGCCGATGCCGATAAGTGGTCCTTGTTCTGGTGTTCTTCCGAACCAGACTACATAGGGTCTCTGTGTCCTGCTATCCTTTAATGCAACAACAAGGTCTGGTCTGCCTCTGACAGATTCCAAAGAGAGCAGCGCAAATGCCTTAGCCATTTCACTTCACTCTCCTTTTTTCTTTTATTCCCACCAACACAACCATACTGAGGGCGCACGACTATAAATAGTCATTCCGCAGTATAATTGTGTTGTTGTGGGCAACCCTACTGTAAGCAGCCATGTTGTATTTAAATGTTTCCCCGCCCTAAATTCGCCCAAAATGCGCCGTCTTTTGCCCAATTCGCCCGAAATGCGCCGTCTTATTTTCCACCTTTCAGCATCTTCAATGAGTTACTTCTCTATTCCAATGATTTTCTCCTTAACTCCTGATATTGCTTTGAGTATTTGTATGAAGTCGTCTCGGAAGTCTGGTTTTATAGCGTATATCATGCAGGTCATTAGTGTAACTTCTTTCT
>Ga0315314_1003343_pt1 | contig 12583 bp, 10 predicted proteins | sample TDP9_MG_FD_203631 | JGI IMG/M metagenome (GOLD analysis project Ga0315314, IMG submission 203631) | Freshwater sediment microbial communities from Lake Towuti, South Sulawesi, Indonesia - TDP9 | ecosystem: Environmental > Aquatic > Freshwater > Lake > Sediment | place: Indonesia: South Sulawesi...
GTCTTAAAATCGGAGAACTCGACAAGATCGTATGCCGCCTCACGACATATCTTCCCTGCTCCTCCCAAACACAACACTTTCATCGTTTGATACCCCTTTCATTCGTTCAGTTCTTCATCCCCAAATGTAGGGGAGCCTCTCTGTGGGCTCCTTTAACAGGCGGCCACAGAGGGCCGCCCCTACGGGAAATAATCGTAAACCATTTTCATCGTTTGAGGGAGATATAATTTTCATGACGGATTAGGGAGCCAATGGAAGATGGGGTTCACTCCCCTGAGAAGGTGACAGCATTTGGTTAGAGAGACTTATTTCTAACAGATCCCGTCATTTCTAACGGGGTTCACTTTTTTAATATATGAACATTTTGCGGAATGGTTACTGTAACTTTTTCTCCTATCTCGAATATACCCGCATGGCTTGGGTCGTACTGGTCTATGACCATATTTTTACCCTGGACGTCCACGGTATATTTGATCGTGGAGCCTCCATACATAGAGGTTATAACAGTTGATTTGAACTCATTGATCCCCGTCGCTTCTCCATACGGCCCTATCCGGATCGTTTCCGGCCTTATGATCAAAAAAACCCTCTGGTTCACCTGAATGTCGTTCTCGCTTCTCAAAACCTGTAAATCACCCAGCTCAGTGGAGATAACCGCAGGATCAGTCTCCGACCCCAGATTGCGGACCACTCCATTCAAAATATTGACATAGCCGATGAAGCGGGCCACGAATTCGCTGCTTGGTTTCTCGTAGATTTCACTGGGAGTCCCCACTTGCTCAATTATTCCATCGCGTATCACAATGAGCCTGTCCGAAATGCTCATCGCTTCAAACTGATCGTGGGTAACAAAAATAGTCGTTATGTTCACGCGTTTCTGAATTTCTCGAAGTGTGGCACGCATCAGCACCCGGAGGTTGGCATCCAAATTGGAAAGAGGTTCATCGAGCAGCAGTACTTTTGGTTCGAGAGCCAGGGCTCTGGCCAGGGCTACACGCTGTTGCTGCCCGCCGCTCAGCTTATCAATAGGGCGATCGCCTAGCCCCTCTAAGCGCACCAGGTGGAGCAGTTCTTCAACACGCTCTTGGATCCTCTTCTTCTTCCACTTGTGTACCTGCAACCCGTAGCCAATGTTTCCGGCCACGGTCATGTGAGGAAACAAGGCATAATTCTGGAAGCACATCTGTGTGCCTCTCTTATCGGGGGTCAGATCGTTGATTCTCCTGCCATCCAGAACAACGTCTCCCGCGTCCGGTTTGGTCAATCCTCCGATACATCGTAGCAGTGTGGTCTTTCCGCACCCCGAGGGTCCGAGAAAAGTGATCAGCTCTCCCTTCCTGACCTCTGCGCAAATGCCTTTCAATGCCTTCACCGTGCCGAAGGTCTTATATATCTCCCTCAGAACCAGCATCGGGCTATTTTCCTCATCCATTTTACACCCCTCCTCCACCGGTTGTGGGGCTCAACCCTGTCCATCTACTCAAGGCTTGAATGACGGCCAGACTTGCCCCGACGATGGCGATCAATTTGTACGTCGTGGCTGACGCCAGTCCTATGTAGCCGTAGCTTGCCCATTGAAAGATAAATACCGAAGCCAGCTCCCGCCCAGGAGAGACGAGGAAAATCACCGCACTCAAGGAGACCATCGTCGTCATAAACACATACATGAACCCATACATAAAAGCAGGGAAGATAATAGGTAAAACAATTCTTCGGAATGTCGTGGCCGTGCTGGCGCCCAGATTCATGGATGCTTCTTCCACTTCTATACTCAGTTGGTGAAGCTTGTTAATTCCCGCCTCCATTCCCACCGCCAGGAAGCGGAACGCGCAGTTAATGACCAGAATCATCATCGTCCCCGTGAGTAGCAGCGGTGGCCTGTTAAAGGCAAATATATAGCCAATTCCAAGAACCGTGCCCGGCAGGGTGAATCCCGCTATGGCTATTATTTCCAGTGCAGTCCTGCCTCTGAGGTTCCCCCGCACAATAACATACGCCAGAAGAACCCCCATTATCGCGCCAAAGAACCCGGAGAGCAGGGAAACCTTTAAGCTATTCACCAGCGCCATGTTGGAACGCCAATCCAGAATGTGGTTGATGGTAAACTTATTGTCCACCCCCACAATTTTAGTTAGCGCCCCCATCCCTACTATCCCAAAGGTGACAAAAATGAGGCCGGCCACGAGGATCGAGATGAGAAGAAAAGGGAATAAAATGGCAGGATTTATACGCCTGGGCTCTGCTGCAACGGGTTTACCCAGAATGGTGGTGTACCCTTTGCCCTTGATCAGGTAGTTCTGAATAACGAAGATGACCGCGCAGGGAAGAATTAAGAACATGGAGAGAACGCTCCCCATATTGAAGTCCATCTCTATGCCGGTAACAATGGTGTAAATATCAGGCGCCAGAAACGGAGTCCGTCCGCACAAAATTGCCACATTACCGAACTCCGATATCGCCATGACAAAAACGATCAGAGCGGCTTTTAAGAGACCCGGAGTGAGTAAAGGGATGATGATGGTACGCAGGATCTTTCCTTCCGAAGCCCCCAGATTTGCAGCGCTCTCTTCTAAGTTCGGATTGAGAGTGCTGAGGGAGTTCTCGATCATCAAATAGGCCAGGGGGAGAAAAGCCAGTGTCTGGGCAATGACAACTCCAGAAAAGCCGTAGATGCTCCAGTTGAGATTGAGCGCTCTGGTGACGATTCCATTTCGACCCAGAAGTATTATCAGGGAAAGGGCAAAAATATAGGGTGGTGCAATCATTGGTACCAGAGCAAGCATTTTCAAAGGTTTGCGCAGGAACCTGGGGCCTCGGGTGGTTATGTATGAGATGATGAAACCCACACCGATGCAGACAGATGTGGTCAAGACACCAAGAGTCAGGGTATTGATCAGGGACTGATAATAGTACGGTTTTGTGATAAAGTTTTTGTAGTACTGTAACGTAAATCCTTCCGGACCGGCTATGCTCTTAATCAGAACCGCAATAAGAGGCCAGAGAAGAAAAGTGGCCAGAAGCAAGAATAATATGATTCCGGTAGTACTGATCGTGCGTGCAGCTACGAAGTCCTTGATGCCTTGCCACAGAGCTATCGGACTCCTCGGTATTCCTGCTTCTGCCACTTCATTCATATCCCAAGTTCCTCTTTACCCCGTAAGAAAGCCCCACCATTTACGGTGGAGATGGTATGAATAGAGATTATCATCCCTTATCCAGGGCAGGGTCCGAAGCCCTACCTCTTCTAACGGGGTTTACTTCGGCGCTCTACCGATTCTCTTTTTCCATTCCTCCGTGAGCCTAGCTCTATTGGCCACCGCCCAGCCTTGATCGATGTTAGGTATGTACTTGGGTATCCCGCCGTAAAGGGCAGGTCTTACTGACGGATCTTTCGTTACATAGCCCGCAAGTTCGCTCCAGAACTTGCAAAACTCTGGGCTTCCGATGAAGTCGATGACCTTCTGACAGGTTTCCAGCTTTCTTGTCCCTTTGAGGATTATCGCACCCGCGGTGCCATAACCAATTCCTTCTCTGGGCACCTTATAGACCAGAGGATACCCTTCCCTGATTCGCGGCATGACCATCTCATCCGAGGTGATACCGAGTAAGAACTCCCCCCTGCCCACGAGGTCAGTGGGAACATTACCGCCCCGCGTATAATGGGCGACATTCTTGTTTAACGCCTCCAGGTATTCCCACCCCCCTTCTTCTCCTTTGCCCTTATTGAAACCGTAGAGAGTCATAAAACTGTAGACCATCATGTAGGCGGTCCCGGAGGTCAATGGAGACGGCATAACGATCTGGTCTTTCCACTTGGCCTCAAGTAGCTCGTCCCAGCTTTCAGGAAATGTGTAACCCCTTTTGGAAAGCGAATCCTTGTTTCCAACCAGTACAAAGGCCCAGTTCCCCTGATTCCACCAGAATCCATCCTTATCTATCCATACATCACCTACTCCCCGCCAGTTCGGGGAATCGTAGGACACAGACCATCCTTTCTCCTTGGCTTCCACCATGAGGGGAAAGCCTATGTTCAGGGCCATGTCCCCGGTAAAATTCGGAGCTTCCGCCTTGATCCTGGAGTGGATGACTCCATGGGACTCGGAGGTGAATCGGATTTCGACTCCCAGTTTCTCCTGGATGAACTTTGCCACCTTTCCGGCGATCTCTACGGAGCCCGTGCCCTCATAGATCGTGATAAAAGGTGCCAACTTCTCCTTTTGGGCTGCAGCTTCCTTCTGCCCGATAGTGCATGTTGTCCCTACAAAGAGAAAAACCAATAGAAGACCGATTAGAATCTTTTTTTCTGGCTTCGCACTCATAAATTTTCCCTCCTTTGAAGTTCTTAAATATTTATTTTTGAAGATCTTTTTCGGTCACCTCCCTTCTGATAGGATTCTACCAATACTATAGAAAAAGTCAAAATAACACAATCATTTTACATGAACCTCTATAATGCGTAGAAACCGATGTTATCGTGCTACTTTCTTTCGTATACAATCTCCCCCTGATGATATTCCTTTCCACCTCGATGTCTCTGCTCTCTCAAGGATCGATCTCCAGAGGATTGGCGGACAACACCACCATGTCCGCTAGCTCGGGCGGCTCGATCAACCCCTTTTTATCTTCTTCCGAAGAGGCGTAGGCTCCGTTGATTGCGTAGGCCCGGAGCGCCTCCATGTGATTCAGCCTCTCTTCCGGCCCAATGTCAGCTCATTCCCATTACACCATCGATAAATAGCTATGGCCAGAGCTTTTACTGAAGGAAGCATATCTGCAACTGGGAAATACTCATCTGGCCTGTGAGCCTGTTCCCCTGTTCCGGGCCCATAAATGATCGTTGGAATCTTTCCCTGGTTCTTCAAGTGGCGCATGTCACAGGCAAAAGGACCTCCTCTTATTTCGGGCCTGATGCCAGAGGCCTCATATGCAGCCTTGGCCATTAAAAAGACCAGCGGATGTCTTTTCTCCTGCCTGGAAGGATCATCATCATGAAGGTAAAAGAGATCTGGTGGGGATTGTCCGAACCATCTATCCCTTTTGGATGCCCTCTCCAATGAACATTGGAGCATTTGTTTGACATCAGCGATACTCCCAATTTCCGGCCCAAAATAAACCACCCCCCTCATTGTGCAATCCGAAGCGGTTGCCGTCTCATAAGTACCACCTTCGATCTTCCCTATAACTAAAGAAAATGGGTTTGAGTCGGCTTTTCGGCTCCTCTGTTTTTTTTCCAATTTGACCAGACCCTTGATCAATGGAGGTAGCTTTTCGATAGCGCTCACCCCAACCTGCTTTCTTCCTTTCCACCGGGCACCCGGCGAACTGGGATTTCCCTTCACCCGAACCCCCCAGTAGATCCCTCCGTGATTCCCTATGAAGACGTTATTTCCGCTTGGTTCGGTCACGATAGCCCCATCCGCTTGGATCCCTTTGCAGACACAGGCGAGGGTTCCGTTTCCAGAGTGCTCTTCATTGACCACGCTTTCGAGAATGACCTCTCCCTTCAATTCCGCGCCCGCTTCCAGGATGGTCTGGATCGCCCCAATGGCGGCGACAAGGCCGCCTTTCATGTCAGTGGACCCTCTGCCATAGAGCCTCCCATTAACGATCTCTCCCGCAAAGGGATCTCTCGTCCACTCGCTCCTCGGTTCCACCGTCACGGTATCGATATGCCCATTCAGGATGATCGAACGGCCTCCCCCTTTCTTTCCAAACCGAGCCACGACATTGGGCCGATCCTTATAATTGAGGACTTTCGCCTTTCCTGACCGAATGAAGTCATCATAAGTGGGCCTATCGGAATAGGGCAGGATGAGATCGTGCTGCCAGTGGGAAGGATATTGAGCGTTCAGAGGAAACTTCTTGAAGAGCTCTTCCACATCTGGCTCCCATACCTCGACCCTCATTGTAAGACCCCTCAGGTATTTGGCCACAAACTCTTGAGCCTCTCCCTCCTCGCCAGTGCGGCTCGGGATACGCACCAGTTTTTGAAGAAGGGAGATGAGCCCCCTCTCATTCTTCTCGGCTTTGGAGAGTATCTTTTCTTCTGTATTCACGGCTCCTCCTGATTTAGAGAATGGGCCTTCAGTCAAAGAGATGGCAGGCCACCCAATGCTCCTTTTCGACCTCTTTCGCGAATGGGGATTTCTGAAAACACATCTCCTTTCTTTGAGTACACCTGGGGTGGAAATGACAACCTGAAGGCGGGTCGATGGCGCTTGCCACCTCTCCTTCTAAGTGGAATTCCCGCTTCGCCCGTTCTATCTTCGGATCCGGGACAGGGATGGCCGAGGTGAGGATCTGAGTGTAAGGGTGCATGGGAGCAGCCGATATGGATGCACACGGAGCAATCTCCAGAATCCTGCCCAGGTAGAGGACAGCAATCCGATCGCTCATGTACTGGGTAACGAGGAGGTTGTGGCTGATGAAAAGATAAGTGAGTCCCATCCGGGACTGAAGGTCCTTTAGAAGATTGAGGATCTGTGACTGAATGGATACGTCGAGAGAGGATACTGGTTCGTCACAGACGATGAACGAAGGGTTCAATGCCATCGCCCTGGCAATGCCGATCCGCTGGAGTTCCCCGCCGCTGAAGGCATGAGGATAGCGATTTGCATAGGTTGGGTTGATTTGGACCATCTCCAGGAGTTCGGCCACCCTGCGGTTCCTTTCCTTAGAGTTTATCCCTCGAATCCTCAAGGGAAACTCCAAGACCTTCCCTACGGTCATCCTCGGACTCAGCGATGAATACGGATCCTGGAAGATAATCTGCATCTTTGGCCTTATCCTTCTCAAATCACCGCTTCTGAGCTTGAAGATGTCCATTCCTTCGAACTCCACGGATCCCTCTGTCGGCTCAAGGAGCCTGAGAAGGAGACGGCCCGTGGTCGACTTGCCACAGCCCGATTCTCCTACGAGTCCCAGGGTTTCTCCACGACGGATGGAGAAGTCGAGCCCATCGACGGCTTGCAACTTCCGCTTCCCTGGAAGAAGAAACGACTTCTTGAGGGACCTTACCTCGATCAGATTCTCCATGGCCTCACAACTCGTACCTAAAGCAACGGACCAAGTGTCCTTGAGAGACCTCCCGCATCGTGGGAGATTCTTCGGTACATCGGGGGTCTCTCAAAGAGCAACGTTCTGCAAAGGCACATCCCTTCATCTCAACAGTCAATCGGGGTGGTTGCCCTTCGATGAAAATAAGTTTCTCCTGGCTTTTCCCTCTTGGGATGCAGCGAAGAAGCCCCTGTGTGTAGGGATGATAAGGGGTCTTGAAGATGGCCTCGATCTCTGCATATTCCACGATGTGGCCCGCATACATCACACTCACGTGATCGCACATACGCGCCACTACCCCCATGTCGTGAGTGATGAGAATCACAGCCGTCCCAAGCCTCCGGCAGAGTCGGCGCATAAGGGTCAGGACCTGGGCCTGAATCGTCACGTCCAGGGCAGTGGTCGGCTCGTCTGCGATCAGAAGATCAGGCTCGCAGGCCATAGCCATGGCGACCATGATCCGCTGTCGCATTCCTCCGCTGAACTGGTGAGGGTATTCCCGGATCCGTTCCTTTGGGGAAGGAATCCCCACCTGTTTCAGCATCTCCACGGTCCTCTGCCGGATGGCCCATTGTTCCAACTTCTTGTGGTACTCAAAGACCTCGCCTACCTGCAGTCCCACCGTCAAGACGGGATTCAGAGAGGTGAGAGGATCTTGAAAGATCATGGAGATTCGGTTTCCCCTGTATTCCTCCAAATCGTCTTCGGTCATGGAGAGGAGGTCTTTTCCCTGAAAGCTCGCACGGCCCCTCACAATCCGTCCCGGAGGCATCGCCAGCAGTCTCAGAATCGATAAGGCCACTGTGCTCTTTCCACAACCCGACTCGCCAACGATCCCGAGGATCTCGCCGGGCCTTACCGAAAAGCCGACTCCGTTTACAGCCCGTACCACCCCCTCGTGGCTGTGAAAGTGGACCGTCAAATCTTCTACTTTCAGGATCTCCAGGTTCTCCATCCTTCCAGACCTTAGCTGGATGTCAATCTGGGATCGAGGGCGTCTCTCAAACCGTCCCCCAGGAGGTTGAACCCCAGGACGGCCAGCATGATGGCCGCCCCGGGAAAGATCGCGAGCCACGGCATGACTTCCATGAAGCTCCTGCTCTCATTCAGCATCACACCCCACGCCGGGTCTGGAGGTTGTGTCCCCAAACCCAGAAAACTGAGGGCCGCTTCGATCATAATGGCCGTGGACAGGTTGAAGGTAGCCTGGACGATGACCGGAGAGAGGATATTGGGAAGGATGAAATGAAAGATGATCGAGGCGTTTCCCGCTCCCATCGACTTCGCGCTCTCCACAAACTCCTTCTTCCTCAAGGAAAGGACCGAAGCTCGGACAATTCGCGCAAACGTGGCTGCGTAGATCAGTCCTATCGTCAAAATCAGGTTCTTCAGGCTGGGTCCGAGGATCGCTACAATGACGAGAGCCAGAAGGAGAAGCGGAAAGGCGAAGACAACGTCCAGACAACGCATGATAAGGTTATCGATCCTCCCGCCATAATAACCGGAAACGAGGCCCACAAGTATTCCAAGGACGACGGCCAATCCCACCGCCCCAAAGGAGATCAGCACGGAGGCTTTGGTTCCATAGACGAGGCGGCTCAACTGGTCGCGTCCAAATTGATCCGTGCCCAGAAGAAATTCTTGGGAAGGGGCCTGTAGTCTTTTACCAGAGAACATCTTCAACGGATCGCGGGGAACCAGAAAGGGGCCAAACAAAGCGGTCAGCACGATCAGGAGAACGATGACCGCTCCCATCAGCCCGGTACGGTTTTTTCTAAAACTTCGCCATGCAATCTGAAAGTGACCGAGACTCTTCTCTTTTCCCCTCTCTTCCATCGCTCAGTACCGAATTCGCGGATCGAGATAGGCATGAAGGATATCGATCAGGAGGTTGATCAGGACAAAGGCAACCGTGATCATCAGCATGGCCCCTGTAATGATCATGAAATCACGTTTCTGGATAGCCTCGAGCATGAGCCTGCCGACGCCCGGTAGGACGAAGACCTCCTCTGTTAAGACCAGCCCTCCGATCAAGACCCCCATTTGGAGCCCGATGATATTAATCACCGGGATGAGAGAGTTCTTCAACACGTGCCGATAAAGAATGATCCGATTGTTCAGGCCTTTTGACTTAGCCGTCCTCACGTAATCAAGCCTAAGATTATCCAAAACAGAGGAGCGGGTCATCCGGACGACAATGGGAAGGAGCGTACAAGACAGAACGAACCCAGGAATGATCATGAACTTTATGTTCTGAAGGGGATGCTCACCGAAGGGAACATAGCCTAGAACTGGAAGGGACTTGATGTAAAGAGACCCGATGAGAACGATAAGGGTAGCCAGCCAGAAGTTGGGAATGGCGTAAAACATTACCGAAAAGATTCGGATCAGGGAGTCCTTCCAGGTCAGGTGTTCGACGGCCGAATAGACTCCAATGGGAATCCCCATACCCACCGCAAAGATCAAGGCGATGATCGTCAGCTCGATGTTCACCGGAAGACGCTTGAGGATCTCCCCTAATACCGGATGCCGGGTGGTGAAGGAGACGCCCAAGTCCCCATGGAGGACTTTCCATAGCCATAGAAGATACTGTTGGTAGACGGGCTTGTCCAAGTTGAGATCTCTTCTCAACTTGGCTTCGGCCATCTTATCCCCATGGGATTGGTCACCGATCATGATATCCACTACATCTCCTGGGACCATGTGGACGATCGAGAAAATCAGGATCGAAGCCCCCAGAAGAATGGGAAGCAGCGCAAGTATCCTTCTAACAATGAATCGAGCCAAGGTTACCTCTCGATCAACTTATTTCAACGAGACCTGTCGAACGTAAATCCTGGAGGTATTGGGCATCGCATGGTAGCCCATCAAGTTCGATCGGTACATCTCGTTCCGCTGAGGCATGGCGTACACCCAGATCATCGGAATCTCCTCTGCCATGGCCACCTGGAGATCCCTCCAGATCTCTATCCTTTTCTTCAGGTCCATGGTTTTCCGCTGCAATTCTAAGAGATGATCGATCCTATCGCTTTTGAAACCTCCCACATTCAACATCGATTTGCTGTGGATCCAACCGTACACGTAGCCGTCCGGATCGGGAAACCAGACACTGGCAAAGATCATGCTTTCGAAATCGTTGGCCCGAAAGGCCTTGAGCAAAACGCCCCACTCCAACTGTTCGATCTTCGCCTTGATCCCCACTTTCGCAAGGTGGCTTTGAATGATCTGGGCTGCTGGGACGTAGTCCGGGCTATGGGTCGAGGTCCTAATCGTGAATTCAAATCCATCGGCGTAACCCGCCTCTTTCAGCAGCTTTTTGGATAATTCCAGGTCCTGTTTATAGAAAGGAAGCTTTTTCGTCTCCTCTTCCGACAGCACATAAGGAACCGTCGAAGGAGGAATGCAGGTGGAAAGGACCCCTTGTTCAAGAAGGATCGTATCGATGAATTCCTTTCGATCCAACGCCGAAGCGATGGCTTGCCTCACTTTCATCTTGCTCAGCGGACCTTTGGTGTGGTCAAAAAAGAAGTGGAGATGTCGGGATGGAAGGGTCTTCGCCATGATGATATCTTTCTCCTTCCTTGCCAGTTCTGCCAGTTGGATCTCTTTGATCCAGGTTAATTGGACAGTGCCCTTCCGTATAGCAGCCAAGCGCGAGGCTTCGTCTTTGATGACCTTTAGCGTGAAGCCATCGAGGTGGGGGAGTCCCGGTTCATAATAGTCTTCGTTTCTCACAAACGTTGCCTGGTCTCCAGGAAGATATTCCACCAATTTGAAGGGACCGGTCCCGATCATCACATTCTGCAGGTTCCCTCGTTTGAGAACCTCCTCTTTCGGGACAATGGCAGAATAACGGACATCCCCCAGATAGGTGAGGAAGGCCGGATAGGGAGCGCCAAGTTTAAACTTCACCGTGTATTTATCTGGGGTCTCAACAGAAGAGAGGGGATCGTAGATCGATTTCCAAGGGGAACCTGTCTTGGGGTCTTTCATCCGCTCGAAGGAAAACTTCACATCTTCGCTGGTCAACTCCTTGCCATTGTGAAATTTCACACCTTTTCTCAAGCGGAAGGTAAAGGTAAGTTCATCTGGCTTTTCCCAAGAGGTAGCCAGATCTGGCTCTAATTCCATAATGGAATTGTAACGGAGGAGCCCAGTATAGACATGTTCATAAAAATGTTTGGATGCAAAAGCAGTGGCCAGATGAGGGTCAAGACCTACAGCATCAGCGTCATGTCCAATTGTGATGGTTCCCCCCTTTTTGGGTTTGTCTGCTGCAAACCCATCAATAATTGCAAAACTCACGATCATAATAAATCCCTCCTTTCAAATTTAAGTATTCGTTTTGAAGATCTTTTTCGATCACCTCCTTTCTTACGCCATTTTATCAATACCACAGGCAAAATCAAGCGACCTCCCATAATCCAGTACGTTTAATAACAATACTTAAGATGATGCTGCTGGCTTCATCCCCCAGTCAGCATCCTCTTTCTTGAAAATATTTCTTTTAGTACCTTCTCACTGATGTCGAGCATTTTTTGAATATCTTCATCGGTATGGGCTAAGGAGAGATAGAGCTTCGTTCCCATCGGATTTAAAAAGATTCCGTTCCTAAACAACTCCAATACAAATTGTCTTCCCTTCTGCCGATCAGCCCGAAAAGCGCTCCGATAATCCACCACTCGCTCATTCGTAAAAAGGACTTGGCATAAAGGACCGTCACCAAGGACCTGCCCCTGAATCCCCATTTCTTTAAAGAGAGAGTGAAAGCCATTTCTTAGATTTCTTCCCAGGGCATGAAGCCGTTCATAAACTCCTGGTTTGCGAAGTTCACCTAACGTAGCCAAGCTGGCAGCCGCCGAAATCGGATTTCCAGCCAGAGTGGAGGCGAACCAGACATACTTCTCCTCTCCCAGATGAGATTCGGTGCAGAGATCAAGGACATCCGCCCTTCCACACAGGGCACCGATGGGATATCCACCCCCCATCGCTTTTCCAAAGGCTGCAAGATCAGGAGTCACACCGTAATATTCCTGGGCACCTCCATAAGCGAGCCGGAATCCAGTGACGACCTCATCAAAGATGAGTAGGATATCCATTTCTTTTGTTATCTTACGAATCCCTTCCAAAAAACCTTCCAAGGGAGGGGTGCATCTCTGTAAAGGCTCCATGATGACACAAGCTATTTCATCTCCATATTGATCGATAATCTTTTCTGTCGTTTTCAAATCATTATAAGGAGCAATGAGAACCTCTTCTTCAACCTTTTTGGAGATTCCAGCAGAAGTGGGCTCTGGGTTGGGGAACGGGAAGAGTTTCTGAGGAAAAAGGCTTATCACTCCCACATCATGGGCCCCATGATAAGCCCCTTCAAATCTTAGGACCTTTGTTTTTTTAGTGTAAGCTTTGGCAAATCGAAGGGCATAAAAGGTTGCCTCTGTTCCTGAGGCGGCAAAACGAATCTTCTCGGCACATGGAACTGCTCGCACCACCTCTTGAGCCAGTTCCAGAGCTGGTTCATTCACAT
>Ga0315314_1003344_pt1 | contig 12581 bp, 15 predicted proteins | sample TDP9_MG_FD_203631 | JGI IMG/M metagenome (GOLD analysis project Ga0315314, IMG submission 203631) | Freshwater sediment microbial communities from Lake Towuti, South Sulawesi, Indonesia - TDP9 | ecosystem: Environmental > Aquatic > Freshwater > Lake > Sediment | place: Indonesia: South Sulawesi...
ATGAGGTTGATGCAGTACTCGACGCACTCCATGTAGCTCTCAATACTGCCCACAGGATTCCTCTCCGTGCTGAGTCCCCTTCCCGCCCCGCCGACGCCGATCAACCCGTCCTTTTCAGCCAGGGCTTGTAGAACTTCATCGCTGGTGGTATGCCCCCGGGCGATGGCAGCAGGTCCACTGTGACTGTTGAAGAGAGGTTTGTCGCTCGCCTCGATTGTATCCAACGCAGTCTTATCATTTACATGACCAAGGTCGATGAGCATGCCAAGCCTATTCATCCGTTTGACAGCGTCGTAGCCGAAGTCCGTGAGCCCAGCAGCTTTGTCTGTCTCACCCATGCCACCCCCGAGCATGTTGGACTCGCTGTAGCAGATGCCCATGCTTCGGATACCCAAGCCGTAGAGAACATCGATCCTGTCCAACTCGTTCTCGATTGGCGTAGCAGATTCAAGGCACAGGACCAAGGCGATCTTGCCCTTCTCGTAAGCCTCCTCAATATCCCCAACTCTCAGACAGGGAATCACCATCTTCTGATGATGAATATCGCAGAGACGCATGCCTATGTCATGGATGACATCAGTCCACTTCCAGCCCATGTAGCTCGTTATGTAAGCCGTACCGTCCATGAGGTTGTCGAAGACACAGTCAAGACCGCTGACACCGAGGGCTTCGTAAGCCGTGAAGTCCCGACCCATCTGTTGGAGCTCGATGAATTGGCTCATGTCCTCAGGCCAAAGAGTAGGATGCTCGTGGAGGTCGATCAAGATGTTCTTTTCAACAAACTCATCGAACCTCTCTTCCTCAGTCTTTGACAGGGGAACAGTGTATGCCCAGTCGTCCCTAATAGCCTTTCTTAATTTGAATTCTTTATGATCGAAGCTCGGCTTCAGATACTGGTACGCACTATAACCATCGTATTTCTTATTCCTTCCCATAGGGATCACACTAAACTACCACAGATTATTTAAAGAAGCAATTCATACGCAGAAGTCCTTAGAGATATGATTTACGCTCGTCTTTGCTTAGAACACCATCAGATTAATAAGTTGGACAGGTCTTACTATTTTCGGTGGTGCCGTGCTCTCAATTAGCACCGTCTCCTCCAAGGGGCAGGTTGTCATACCTAAGTCGATTAGGGAGAAAATGGGGCTCATTGAAGGTGACAGAATCCTAGTGTATGCGACAGGGGACATCATTGTCTTGAGGAGGATAAGGAAGGAAGAAAACGTGTTGTCGACTGTGAGTGCGTCCGTTAGAGAGAAGATTATGGATCGCGGAGTTAGAGTCAAGGATGTAGAGGAGGCAATAGCCTCTGTACGAAAAGCGAAAGCCGAAAGTAGTCCTTGACACCAATGTGCTCGTCTCAGCCCTCTTCTGGAGTGGACCTGAATCCACTGTCGTTGAGTCAGTCGAAACAGGAATTGTGGAGGGCTACATCTCTCCACCCATCATCGATGAGCTAAACCGAGTTCTCAGATACCCTAACTTCGGATTGGCGGGGGAGGAGGTAGAGGACGCTCTGAACTACTATATTACGGTCCTAGTCTTGGTTAGACCAGAGAGTAGGCTTGATGTTGTTAAGGATGATCCTGAAGACAACAAGGTACTGGAATGCGCCCTTGAAGCCCACGCCGACTTCATAGTGACGGGGGACAATCATCTCCTCAGGATACATGAGTATAGAGGCATTCGGACTGTAAGGGCATCGGAATTCCTTGAAATCCTCAAACAAACGGTTGCCTCCTAATCTCATTCAAAAAGGAATGGAAAACATCTTTCTGCTCAGTTGACAGGTTTAATAGGAGAATCCGTCGGGGAAGCTTTGAAGAGAGAGCTAAAAGAAGAAATTGGCGCGGAAACGCTGTGCATAAGAGTTACCGGCTATTGAGGAAGCTCCTGAGCTTCCCGTCTACATCGATGAGATCTAGGCGCTTCAATTCTGAGCTTTTCGGGATGCCCTCCTCATTCCAGCCGACAGCCTCGAAGTACTTTCGCCTGTCTTCCTCCAGCTCCTTCTTGTCGGCAGCTCTCCCTGCGTACGGTCCTGACGGGAGAGGCTCGTACCATCTTGCTGGAATGTCGTCATCGGTGATCGGTTTCCAAATGATGTCTGGCCCGCTTAGAAGGAGGACGGCTCTCTGAATGGCAAGTATTCTGAGGGCCATGTTGTTATACCATTCATCCGCTGTGATAGGCCAGCCAGTGACTGTCTGGATGAAGTCCCAGATGAGTTCGAGGGCGGCATCTTCGCTGATGTTGAACCAGCAGTAGACACCGCAGTCATGGAGCATAGCGGTCAGCTCACTATCACTCTTCCTGATGTATCTCTGTGCAGGAGAGGTGTGGTCTCCGCCTTGGACCGAGCAGGGATATGAGACTGCTTCGACGTAGTCTAGTTTGCTTCTGATTCCGTGGGCGCCGATGCCCATGCCCTTCTCAACGACCGCGTACTTCGTCAGGTCTAAGCCCTTCATCTTGCCGAGCTTCAACGCCGCCCTGTACGTCCCCTCCGCCAGTATATCGCCGACCCCCCTCCTATCAGCGATCAACCTCAACAACCTCGTGAAAGCCTCGGCATCACCCCAGCTCAGTTCGAAGCCTAGATCGTCCTTGGTCAATATGCCGCGCTGATAAAGTTCAGCTGCAAAACCAGCGACGTTGCCGCCTTGGATGCCACAGAACCCGAGGTCCTCCATGACAGAGCAGATGTGGACATTCTCTTCAGGCGTGAATATGCCGAGATTGGTTCCGCCGTAGGCTTGGATCTCATAGTCGGGGTTGTCGCTTATGGCGCCCTTGAAGGGTCCGGCCTTGACGACGGCCAGCTTCTCGCAGGTTGTGGGGCATCCAAAGTCGCCCCAGTAGCGTTTTACCCAGACCCGCTCCTCGAACTTGTCGACGCCGAAGCTCTTCTCGTCGTGCCATTCCTCCTGCCAGTTCCGCACAGGCTCCGAGCTGAGGCGAGCACCGACATCGTAGCCTGCGGCGCCCGTTCCCCAGCGCCTCATGGAGTCAGACGAAAAGTTGATCTTGGCTATCTGCCAGATGAGCTCCTTCGTCCGCTCAATATCCCAAACCTCGGGGAGAGGCCCCATTCCCTTGAAGAGAATAGCCTTAAGGTTCTTCGACCCCATCACGGCTCCGTAGCCACCGTAGCCCGCGCCATGAGCCCACTTGCTCTGGACAGCCGCCACACGGGACATCTTTTCCCCTGCGGGACCGATATGTAGTATTGACGGCTCCCTCCATTCTCGGCTGTTTGGAGACCTCTTCTCCAGCTCAGCCGTCCCCTCCTTAGTTAGGATCTTGTAGGTCTCGATTCGGTCCTTACCCCAGACATGTGAGGCGTCCTTGATCTCGACCCCGTCGTCGGTTACGAGAAGGTAAACAGGCTTCCCGGCTCTGCCCTTCACGATAAGACCGTCGTACCCTGCACACCTCATGTCTATAGCGTGTTCACCGGCGACCGTTGAGCCGACGATGCCGAGAGTGAGGGGCGACTTACCTGAGATGCACATCCGTCCGCCAGGATAGTAGCCAGTCAAAGGACCTGCCAGAACAGTAAGGATATTCTCAGGACCGAGTGGGTTAACAGTCTCCCATTTCTTACCAAGGCTGTCCCAGAGGATCTTAGTTGCGAGACCACGTCCTCCAAGGTATTGCTTCAATACTTCCTCGTTGAGGTGGATCTCCCTGATCTCTCCTGTTGAGAGGTCGATCTCGGAGAACTTCCCTGCGTATCCTCTCATTTCAAATCAGCTCCTTCCCACGCTCGCCGAAGATGATGGTCACCAGATTCCTTGTCACATCGTTAGGTCTCCTCGCGTAGAGCTTGTAGGAGTGGCTCTTCGCTCTATCCACAACTCTGAGCACACCCCAACCTCCTTCAGTGCAGACCTTGGCGCACTGTGGATCACCACTGCAGAGGTCACAGACAGTCGCCTTGTTGTCACCTGGATGGAGAAAGGGAATCCTGCCTGGGCAGACGAGGATACAGGCTTTGCATGAGGTGCATTTCTCCTTATTCACGATCACTGCTGAAATGTCCTTATCGACAGAGAGGGCGTCCACTGGACATGCCGCAACACAGGGGTAGTCGTGACATTGGGTGCAGAGGTGAGGGTACTCAGCTCCAGGCACGCGCATGAACACCCTGACTCGGGAAGCTTCTGGCCATATCTTGTTCTCGTGGTGGAGACTACATACGACCTCGCACATTCGGCACCCGCTGCACTTCGGAAGATCCCTAGCTATCCATATCGGTTCTTTTTCTTCAGAAGTCACAACTTATCCAACTCCACACTCATATTAGAAATTGATTGCTTCTTCAAGATTATGTTTCCGCTTAGTAACATCTAATGTTGAGTCATTGCAGTCGAAAAAGAGTTAAGAGAACAACAATAGCTAGAAAGAAGGGTGTGCTTGATGAGGAACCCTACATCATTCCTGCGTGAAGAATACGAAGACTTGGTGAAAAACGAGCTTGACTGGAAGCTACGTGTTTTACTGGGCCCAAGCGAGCCTTGGTGCATTGTTGAAGGAAAGAAGGTTCTGATGTTCTGCTCCAACAATTACCTCGGATTGAGCAATCACTCGAAATTGAAGGAGGTGGCGATAAAGGCTGTCCAGACTCACGGCGTAGGCTCAGGCTCCGTCCGTCCCATAGCTGGTAACATGGATCTGCATGTAGAGCTCGAGAGACGGCTGGCAAAGTTCAAACATGCCGAAGCCTCGTTGGTCTATCAGACGGGGTTCGCTGCTAATGCGGGGTTGATTCCGCAGCTAGCCGGCAGAGGCGACCTGATAATAAGTGATGAACTCAACCATGGAAGCATAATCGACGGTGTCAGACTGTCGCACGCCGAGAGAACGGTCTTTAAGCACACAGATATGCAAGACTTGCAACGGGTTCTAGATGAAGCGGAGAAGCATGAGCCTCCCTATAGGCGGATTCTGATAATCACGGACGGCGTCTTCTCTATGGATGGCGACATAGCGCTACTGGACGAGATAGCTAAGCTGGGTGCTGAGCATGGCGCCATGGTCTTTGTGGATGATGCTCACGGGGAAGGGGTCCTAGGTGAGGGTGGAAGAGGCATCGTCTCGCACTTTAAGCTCGGGCGAGACAAGGTCCATGTGGAGATGGGCACCTTCTCAAAAGCATTCGGAGTTGTAGGCGGACACGTCTCAGGCTCACAAGACTTAGTGAACTTTGCACTCAACAAGTCTCGGACTTGGTTACTTAGTGGCTCGCATCCGCCAGCGGTTGCAGCTGCTTGCATAGCGGCTATCGATGTCTTGGAGACCGAGCCGCAGCTTGTGCAAACGCTCTGGGAGAATACGAGATTCTTCAAGAAGGCTATGAAGGACTTGGGCTTCGACATCGGGAATAGTCAGACTCCGATCACGCCAATCATAGTCGGCGAGAGCAGCGTCGCTAAGAAGCTGAGTGCGCGACTCTTCGAGGAAGGAGTCTTTGCTCTACCGATCGTGTATCCGATGGTTGCAAGGGACAAAGCTCGTATAAGGACCATCATGAACGCCGCCATAACAAGAGAAGACTTGGACTTCGCCATCAACGCATTCACAAAAATCGGACAAGAACTTCACATCGTATAGTTCAATCTTTATTTCTGCTCTTAGTCAATTGCGATTTTTGATCGTTAACACATGATATTCATTTATGCACGTAGAAGTTCATTAATAGATAGTCTTTCTTAATCCCACATCTAAGAATACTACCATTTTATCCTTCTCTTCTATCGCATAGACCATGCGGTATTTTCCCACGCTCCATCTCCATAATCCATCAAGTCTTCCTCGTAACCTTGTCCCTGCATAGGGCATTTCCGCAAGCTTCTCAAGAACTTCTAATATCCTTTTAAGTCCTCTGGCAGTTTGTTGAACTCCTTGGTGAAGCTTCGTGTGAAAATAGACTTGTATGGCAACATTCAATCCTTCATAAAGATTTCTCTTGCTTTCTCAGTGGTTGGCGCAACAACATATTCTCTCTTCTTATATTCTTCAAGGCTTTTCTCAATCCTATCTAGTCCTTCCTTATCTCGAAGTTCTTCCAACGTAGCCAAAATCTCTTCTATTTTAATAAAGAGTTCGCAAAGTTCCGCTAATAGTGGACGAGGAATCGAAACCGTTTCGGTCAGAAGTGCTCACCCTCTGAAACAGAGATACATGCGTGTAATTAGACTATTCGTAAATTCACTGTACAATTCCAACGCTCAAAGAAGGTGTTATCCCCGTCTGAAAAGCTTGTAAACTCAACACAACTCTCTATCTTTATTCGGGATCGCAGTATAACTACAGTCACAAGGCGCGACAATGCTTGTGGAAACTCGTCAAGCAATAGGTCTTGTCTTCAGACACGCCATAACTGCCCTGATAAGATTGTGAACCGCTCCCAGCGTTCTCCAGTCGCTGTCTCGACCTGCAGGATAGGAGGCTATACCGAAGGCCGCAGCCTTCTGATGCTTAAACATTAACTCAAGGGCGCTGCCGAGCTCCCTACTTGTTGGTCCACCTTTCACAGTTAAGCCGTGTCCAGGCACCTCAGCGGGATCAAGGGCGTCCCATCTTGGAGGCTTCCCGGGCTCCATAGAACTAGGGTCCAAGTACCTTGTAGTAGTGGGGCCGCCCGGATTTGAACCAGGGACCCCGCGGGCCCAAGCCGCGGATCTTAGACCAATCTAGACCACGGCCCCTGTCCCTTAGTCTTTGTTGGTTGTTTAATTAGGTTTTGGGAGGTTATTTTGGGTATGGCCCCGTCATCGTAATGTTTATATTACTTTTTGGTAATATTACCTTTGGGTAATATGTCCATGAAGCTGAGGCTTGTCAAGGATGAGAAGATGCTCCTCGAAGTTCCTCTCTCTCTTGAGGGGTGGGCGGAGGAAGACCTTGTTCAGGAGTTGCTTGAGGCGAGGAGAGATGCTTCTCGCCATAGGGACATGTGGGGAGTCTTGGCAAACGAGAGGAGGGCGCGGATGATGACGCATCTCTTGAGGGATGAGGATCATGCGGCGAACTTCAAGGAGTTTCAAGATGAACTGGGAATGAACCCCAAGAGCATCAGGGAACACGCCATGACGCTTCACAGGTGCGGTCTGCTAGACTGTCCTAGACGCGGCTACTACCAGCTCATCCGCAGACCAGGCCTCCGCTTTATGGTTCTGAACCTCGCCTTTCGGAAGATTCTACGAGTCTTGACGGAGGAAGAGCAGAAAATGCAGAGGGAGGTGAGAAAGCATGTGTGAAAGACATCATGGGGAAAAAAGTATGGAATGCTGCCGTCCCTTCTTGAGGCACAGAGGCATGGGCTTTAGGCATCGATTTGCATTCATGCCTATGCGTAGGTTCTTCACAAAGGAAGAAAAGGTCAAACTTCTGGAGCGGTACGGTGAGTTCCTTGAGAAGGAGCTGGCAGGGGTCAAAGAGCGATTAGAGGAATTGAAGAAGGAAGAACCAAAGAAGGAAGAGTAAACACTCTTTATTCCTTTTTTTCAAGGGTTCTCGAAGGCTTCAGAGAAATTCCACTATCCAGAGAAATCTATGAAAAGAACTCTAATTGTGAAACTGTCGTTTCCTTAACAACTCGAGAACCAGCCAGAGGAGTGCTGGAATGAAGCTTACCGGTATGATGGATGGTGGTGCTTTTACCTCGTGATTGAGCACAGCCAGGATGGCAACTAGAGTTGTGGTAAGCCAGAAGCCCGCAACGATATATCCAAGGTTGTTGGATGTGACATGGGTTTTTAGGAGTCTACGTAGAATGAGCGAGAGAAGGACATAGCCGGCTGTGAAGACGGCTAGACCGAGGAGAAAGGAACTAGTCCTTGTGAGTGAGCCCTTGGCAATGAGCTCAGGAACATCTCCAAAGGGACCAAAACCTCCTGAAAGCAGGTATCCAGCTGAGCTGATGTAACTCCAATAAGCGAGCCACAGAAGAGGAGCCCCTAGATGCCAAGACTGGGGACGGAAGAAGAGGAGAAGTTGTAAGACAAAGGAGACGACGCTACCGTTGAGGATGCCTCCTCCAACGACAAACGCCTTCTCCAAGGGTCCAAGGGCAGGCAGGCTCCACCAGATGTGGGAGGACTGAAGAGGCCACAGGGGGCTTATCTGAACCCCTAGGATGCGTCCTCCGAAGAGGAGGACATAGAAGCCGTGTCCCCCGATTTCGTGTAGAATCTCTGAGACTATTTTCATGAGGAGTCCGATTGCAATGAAGAAGGCTAGATTTAGTGTGGCGGAAGAAAGAGCTTGTGGAGAGGGTTCTTTCTCAGCTCTTAGGTAAAGGCCGAAGATGAATATCGTAGCTCCGAGGGTTACGAGAGGGAGGGCGTAGTCTCTGTAAGGATAAGTTATGACGGGTAGTAGACCGCTGTATCTTTGTTCATAGAAGTAACAGAACAATGCAATTAGGAAGATCGTTGACGATAGGAGTAGTAGACCTGTACTTCTCCTCATTCTATTGCACCATTCTTAGTACTATCTATGTTAATGGTTAATAATGATAGCCGAGAGCAGATCTGTGTCTCTTCAACAAGAACCATCTGAATAGGGGAGGGAGGTCAAGGTCTTGTGCTACAGTTGGAAGAGTTCTCTGTCGAATCTGGTTAAAACTTCTGTCTTTCTTGGTCCAACTAGGACTATGTCCTCGACGCGGAGATAGTATTCACCTGCATGCCAGATCTTCGGTTCCAGAGCCATGACCATGTTTGTGTGAAGAGGCTCCGTGTAGGCTGGGCTGAGCCATGGGGGCTCGTGGACCTCGACGCCGATGTTGTGTCCAAGGTTCCCCGTCGTCAGGCGGGCGCGAAGATAGTCTCCGTATCCAAGTCTGTCCAGGGTCTTCTCAAGAGCGGAGAAGAGGTGGCAGACACGCATGTTGCTGTCGTGCATCCTATCCACTGTCTCAAGGATGCCTTGATGTAGCGCCTCGTATCCTTTCTTCACCTCTGTGTTGGCAGGTCCGAAGTAGAAACTTCTCCCGAAGTCGGAGCAGTAGCCGTCCATCACGAAGCCTATGTCGAAGGCGATTGATGTGCCAGGGACCAATCCCTCATGTCTTGGATATGTGAAGGGGTTGGGCGAGACTTCGGAGCCAGCTTTGACGAAACCAGCCGTCGGAGAGAAGGAAATATCTGAGGCGCCCAACAGTCTGCCTTGGAACTCAACTTCAAGCGCCAGTTCGCGCTGCGTAACACCTGCCTTGATTTTCGGGAGAACCCCTTCCATCACCTTGTCAGTAAGCTCTACAACCTTTCTTAGACGTTCTATCTCGCCGGGATCCTTGATCATTCTTAGGTGATCCATCAACGCCTCAGCGCTGTAGAACGCGGCACCTTTGACCGCCTTCGTGATCTCTACCGTTGTCGGTCCCCAGAGGTGCTCGCCCAGCCCTACGTTACTTCCCTTCAGGTCGAGGCTGGGGATGATCTTCCCCACCAACTCTCCGTAGCTGGCTCCTCGGTCTAGGTATCGAATGTCTCTGACGCAGGTAACTGGGGCGTCTCCAGTAGGAGCTCTTGATAAGGACAGAATCGGCTCCCCTTCTCTGGGGATGAAGATGTTGTTCACTCCGCTCATGAGGTCTGTTCCACGCCGCCACTCCGTCAGAAGTCCTGTTAGATACTGGAAGTTCTGACAGGAACCATATACGACGAGGTGTAGGTCGTCGTCAACCATCTTCTCCTGAAGCCCATCCAGCCTTCTCTTGAAGTCGAAACTCATATTCTCCACGATGAAAAGGAGTGTCTCAAGAAGACTTTAACGTTTTATCTGGAAAACTTGAAGTTCATCGAGTCTCTTTCGTGCGAATAAGCGCATAGAAGAGGGTGGTCCCCACAGAAAGCATGATGCTACCAACATAGAAAGTCGCCCTGAGTCCAAAGAGGTCTATGACAAGGCCCGAGACCATCGGACCCACAACCATGCCTCCACTCATCGCTGTGTCGAGGATGCCCATCGAGGAGCCGATGCCGAGTCCCTTTCCTTCAATGGCAACAATAGCTGTGAGCGCAGGCATCGCCAGAGAACCGCCTAGGGACCAGAAGAGGCTGGTGCCTAATACTTCCCACATGTTGCGTGACAAGGGTAGTGTAGAAAACCCTATGATGCTCAAGGCGCCTCCCAGAAGTATGAGGCGGATCTTATCGTATCTGTCCGCGAGATCGCCGAAGGGGCGCTGCATCAACGCTGAGGACACTTGTCCTATGGAGATTATGAGACCTGAGACCGATAAAGGCAGCCCTAAGCCGCCAGACTCAACAGAACCCGAGATGAATAAGGAGAGGAAGCCCATGATGCTCCCTTGTCCTACGGCGGCGACAACGCGATAGAGGAAAATGGCTCGTAGATACCTGTTTGACAGGATCTTCTTGAGAGAAGGACGAGGTCTCTTATCTGCTGCAGAGGTGTTCTGTTCGTTGGGTAGAAATATGAGGTTAAGCAGAAGACTGAAGGCTGTCAACGCCCCCATGATGTAGAAAGGCACGGCGATGGAGAAGAGATCTGTGAGAGAGCCGCCTATAAGTGGTCCAAGACCCATTCCCGCGAAGGTGGCTAGGTTTATCATGCCCATGTATCTGCCTTCTTGACCCTTCGGCGTGACTTCTGCCGCGTATGCCATAGCTATCGGCATGGTCATTGCGGAGCCTATTCCATGGAGGAACCTTACGGAGACGAGAGATGGGAAGTCCCATGCAAGGGCGTAGAGAAGAGACGTAGCCATGTAGACGACTAGTCCACCTGCCATGATCTTCTTCTTACTCCTTACATCGGAGAGGCTTCCCATCAACGGGTTGAAGATCAGCCTAGCTACAGACCAGGCAGAACTCATGAGACCTACTTGAACGAAGGTGGCGCCTAGGCTCTTGGCGTAGATCGGCATAATTGGTCCTACGATGCCTAGCCCTAACATGGCTGTGAAGACGCAGACCATGAGTACTCGAAGAGCCTGTATCATAGAGACGCCTATATCGGCAGAGAGAAGCTGGACCCATTAAAAAACCTTCGTATGGAGTCAGCTAGAAAAGGATATAATGTCTGTGAATTCTTTATAGGCGAAGCGTATGAGTGTTGAGAAGAAGCTTGAGAAACTCGGTTTGAAACTGCCTTCCCCGCCAGCTCCTAGAGGCGTCTACGTGGGCGCAAAACAGGCGGGCAACATCGTCTTCTCAGCGGGACAGGGGCCCTTCGTCACCACGAAGCGGGGACTTGTAGGCAGAGACTTGACTCTTGAGGAGGGATACCATGCTGCGAAGGAGGTCTGTCTCAACTGCTTGGCACAGCTGAAAACGGTGATCGGCGACTTGGACAGGATCAAGCAGGTGCTTCAGGTCGTGGGTTTTATCAACAGTGCCAAAGGGTTCATGCAACAACCAGCGGTTCTCAACGGCTTCACAGACCTTCTTGTGGAGCTTCTCGGTCCTGAGCAGGGAAGACCAGCGAGAGCTGCATTGCCTGTTCATCAACCTGGCTGGATCGCTGTTGAGGCGTGGATGGTCGTTGAACTCAAGACTTGAGACTGCCTCTTTTTCCTTGTCTACAGACGGTGTATCGGGGAGAGAACGTGGTTTGAATCGCAAGGGGAGATGTATCTACCTGTGTCTTCCATGAGGATCGAGCGATATAGCCTCATATCTGGCGCTAGGAGAGCTCGTGGTCTAGCTGTCGTTATCGATGTTTTTCGCGCCTTCACGACAGCTGCCTATGTGATGGCGAACGGTGCTGAACGCATCATTCCAGTCGGAGGCTTGGAGGAGGCTTTTGAGCTGAAGCGCTTCCATCCTGACTGGGTGTTGATGGGTGAGCGGGGAGGAGTCCGTGTCGAAGGTTTTGACTTTGGGAATTCGCCCTTTGAGATCAAAGGTGTTGATTTCACAGGGAAGACCGTCATACAGACAACAGGTGCGGGGACGCAAGGCCTAGTCAATGCAGTTAGGGCAGAAGAGATACTTTTGGGGAGTTTCGTCATGGCAGATGCTATTGTCAGATATGTCCGCAGGACTCAGCCTGAGGTTGTTTCACTGGTTGCCATGGGCAGTGGAGGAGCTGAACCAAGCGAAGAAGACGAGCTCTGCGCAATCTACATCGAAGAGGCGCTTGAGGGGAAGATAATCGATTTTAGTGAGGTGAGGCGACGCATCAGGGAGTCGCCTTCTGGGGCCAAGTTCTTCGACCCGTCTCTGCGTCAGTATCACGAGGAGGACTTCCTTATGGCGCTAGAACTCAACAAGTTTGATTTTGTCCTCAGGGTCGTGAAGAAAGATGGCCTCTATGTTGTTAAGGAGCGGTCATGGTAGAGCTTTTCTGGGCAGGGATAAAGAAGAAGGGTTTGTCGGCTGTGTATGTGCGTTTATCCTGCTTTGAAGAACTTTGTTTTTGGTGCTCCACAGATCGAGCACTTCTCTGGTGCTGAGTTCTCGACAGTGTTCCCGCAGACGCTGCAGAGATAGTAGTCGACTTTCGCCAGTTCCTTCTTACCTTTCAGCGCTTCAACCGCCTTCGAGAATAGTCCAGCGTGTACCTGTTCGACCTTGTTGGCGACGTCGAAGCTCCAAGCT
>Ga0315314_1003345_pt1 | contig 12580 bp, 12 predicted proteins | sample TDP9_MG_FD_203631 | JGI IMG/M metagenome (GOLD analysis project Ga0315314, IMG submission 203631) | Freshwater sediment microbial communities from Lake Towuti, South Sulawesi, Indonesia - TDP9 | ecosystem: Environmental > Aquatic > Freshwater > Lake > Sediment | place: Indonesia: South Sulawesi...
ATGAACGGGTTTGGGGAGCGACGGAATGGGGCATAGGGAATCAAGGTCCAATGTTCAAGGGTACAGCTGGTTCAGCGAGTTCGCATGCAGACGGAATCTGCTTAAACTCCTCTGTTTGGCTTGACAGTGTCGAGATCATGCATGAAGGCAAGTTGATACACTCCGATTTGGCGAAGTACGCTCAGAAGCTTGGAAAGCAGTAAACTTGGGACACTCCCTCTTTTCTTTTTTCAGAATTCGATTGTAAGACGTTTCAACCTTTGAGTCTATTTTTGGGGCGTTCGTCGATTACTAGAAGCTAAGGTATCGCTTTAGGGTCCATCGACAATGTGAAACGGAAGGTCAAGAAAACGCAGTCTCTCTCCAGGCGGAGGACGGATCATCTCGCCTTCACACAGTATTCAAGCAGGAATGAATCCGCAGAACATTCTTGCCATGTGTAACGCGGGCTAAGAATAAAAGAGATGCCAGCCGTCTTTGAAGAAACCTTTTTGAAAGCGTTTCGTCAAGTGTTAGCTGGACGAGGATGCCGGGATAGCCAAGCCAGGTATGGCGTCGGCTTGCTATCGGCTAAGCGCAGAGAGCCGATGACCCTTCTGGGTCTCGTGGGTTCAAATCCCACTCCCGGCGCTAACTAATTCTTACTATTCAGCCTTGGTTGAGAAGAATGTAGTCTTCAACTATCAGAGCTCCACTTTTATGTAGCACATATGTCGCATTTTCTACTGTCAAGCCCAGGCAATGAATTCTGACACATTCCGCAAATTAGTCGCTCACTCCTAACACAGTTGCATGCCTCGCACAACTTGCGTAGCACAATCACCATATCAGTCTCCTCTCTCGCAAGTTCATAAGCGAGCTCCAACAGAATCTTTCTAGCTCTCCTAGATTTATTGACAATACTGACAGAATCGCTTCCTCTAACTCCTTTAAGGTACTGGGTCACGGCAGCAGGAGTGACGCCCATCTTGGCCGCCACCTCACCCGGTCCCAGTCGACCTCTCTCGACCATCTCTCGCGATATGACGGCGCGCATTGCGGGTAGGACATGAGATACAACAATCAGACAAGGGGGTTTCAAGGCATTCACAGCCATTTAACGCTGTTAAATTAAACGACCAAACCAAGAGACTATATAAGAATTCGCATCGACCAAGAGCGGCAGGACTGGTGAAGAGCCTCTCGTCGACGTATTTCTGCCGTGGAGTTAACGCCGTTAAGTTAATTAGCCCGATTCATCTATATTAACGCCGTTAATAGCCCTTAGCACTCTCGAGAGGAGACGTACCTCAAGAAAGTGAGATTATGGCTGAACCGGCCTTGGAAGAGACCGAAGAATACGAGGATCTCGCCAGGTCTGAAAAGAGGATAAGCCCGCTTCATGTCAATGATGATTTGCAGAGAGTCCGCTCAAGATTCGATGAGTCTACGCGACTTACGTCACCTGAGGTTGAAATGTTTCTCAAGAAAGTATCCACCAGAGAGAAAGCAATGGCCAGCAAGAGAACAGGAAACGTACAAAACGAGAAGCTAGTGCGTCTGTTCAATGCTATCAAGAGTCGAAGGAGGCTTAAGATTCTTCAAATTTTCTCAACGCATCCGCGTGATCTCGAAGAGCTACGAGCTGACCTAAAAGATGAAGGATATTACCATAGCCTAGGCACGGTCGCAAAGTATATTGAACCCCTGATCGAGACAGGCCTCATTAGAACCGCACGCCATAGATGCACATTAACGTCGCTTGGAAAAGAGATTCAAGACATCCTAAGCGAACACGGACTCGAAACATTTTCACCTCACTCGAATTGCTATGAGGAACTATGCATACAGGCTTTGAGATCGGGAAGAAAGACCTATCAAGAGCTTGCCGTCATTCTTGAGCCGTCAACTCTCCAGAGAGTTTTGAAAAGGCTAGAAAAAGCCGAATTGATTGTGAGGAACCACCCGTGTGATCGCGTCTTCTTCTCTACGATAAATAGGAAGGCAGACAGTGAACTCTCTCCCACTGAAAGAAGGATTCTCAATGCCATCAAGAGAAACCGCGGCTCAGGAGTTGCCGCCCGCGAGCTTTCTAAGCTTGTGGCAATAAACCTGAGAAGAACCTACAAGTATCTCGGTAGACTCAAACAGAAGAGAAGAATCGTACAATGGCGAAAGCCCGTAAGCTATGAGCTTACGAAAAGTGGCGAGAGCGTCGCCAGATGCCTAGAGGAGATCGCGAACTCCAGACCTGAGTTTTTACAGGGGTCATCGATCAAGTTCGGACTCGCCGCCTATGATGCGCTCAAGAAGGATGCGTTTACGGCGATTAGACTGAGCGGCGAGAAGGGGGTTCTTCAGTCTGACCTATGGAAAAAGCTTGGCTGGGATGGTAGGGAAGGGTCCAGACAAATACGAAGACTGGAGAAGAAAGGGTTCATAAAGAGGAGGAGGGAGCTTAGCGCGGGTAAATGGACCTATAGAATATTCCCTATCCGCAAATTCTCGAGCGTCGACTCAATCATCAATATCCCTTGCTCAGGTTGTGATGAGGATCTTTCAGGAAAATGTCCAAATAGTACGTTGACTCCGGACAATTGTCAAAGACTCACAAGATGGTTGATCAACCCTAGCAGTAGTGATGTCGACGAATCGACGAGCCAACGGATACCCGCCTAAAACCGGTCTCTAGTCATATACGCGCCCTCTCTTTCAGATACTTGAACTAGCGCATCTTTATTCGAATCCGGAGCCATTACGATTCATGTCTGCTCTAAGTGACTGTCTACTGAACCTTATCTAGGCTAGAGGACTTCTCGCCGCATTTGAGGCCGTTTTGTATCTCTTTGATCTGTCTAATCCTATTTGAGTACTCGTTTAGCAGAAACAGGTTCGGGTATTCGCAGGAATAAGCTTGGCAGAGCATCGGCCTAACCTCGTAGATCTCGCAACTAGCTTCGATGGGGTCCTGACCGTTTACGAGGAAGACGCATCTGTCCTCGGAACCCTTCAAAAAACTGTATTGGTGAGGCCCAACCTGTTCAACAAACGTTCTCCGATCCTTCCCAGTATACTTCTCAATAAGTGTGATCTCATCCTCAAACACGACAAAGTGATTTGTGCAACAGTGCCCGCAACGATTGCAAACCATCTGTGCCACCGGTGAAAGACTCTTGTGGGGAGCCGATGTAGCTATTAAGCCTTGCTTCTACCCATAGTAAGTCCACTTAGGAATTCTAGGGCTTGAAAAGAGAGGATGGCCGAAGACAAAGCTGAGAGAGCTCTGCCCTACATTGTAGCGCGAACACGACCCTACATCGTTTCGAAACTTGCTTTCTCGGCTACGAAAAGGCCGTGGGAGAAGTCGTGAGGAATAGTTGAATAGGAAATGTTATAGAACCAGATTTAGCAAGTCGCTCAACGATTCGCCCCTTTCTTCTTCAAGTGCAGCTCCTCAATTCTGTTCAACGCCTTCGCAATGTTGACGTATGAATTGCCATAGGATATCCTCAAGTATCCTTCTCCGAGGTCACCGAAGAATGAGCCGGGCATCGTGACGACTCTCGCTTTCTCAGCCAATAGCTCAAATGCTTCCTTAGAACTTATTCCAAGAGCCATGATGTTTGGAAATACATAGAATGCCCCATTAGGAGTTCCACATGAAAACCCTTCCATCTCGTTAAGTCTATTGACGAGGAGATCTCTTCTTCTACGGTATTCCTTCAACATCGATTTAACGCAATTTTGAGGTCCCGTAAGCGCAGCTAGAGAAGCGATCTGCGAAGCAGCCGAAGCACATACGCAAGTATTGGCTTGAATCTTCGACATAGCCTCAATAATCTCTCTCCTTGCCACAGCGTAACCAACCCTCCAGCCAGTCATAGCATAAGCCTTCGAGAAACCGTTGATCGTTATGGTTCTATTCGCCATTCTAGGAAAGGAAGCGACGCTGTAGTGTCTCTCCCCATTATAAATCAACTTCTCATAGATTTCATCAGAAAGCACCATGAGATCGTGGTCTGCCGCTATCTCAGCAATCGCTCTAAGAGTCTCTTTGTCCAGTACGGCTCCGGTCGGATTCGAAGGTGAGTTCAAGATCACCATTCTCGTTCTCGAGGTTACTCTATCTTCTATGTCATCTGGTCTCGGCTTGAACTCATTATCTTCTAGAACCGGATACCACACCGTTCTAGCGCCTATGAACCTCAAACAGTACTGGTAAGCGAAGAAGCCGGGACTAGGCGTTAAGACCTCGTCTCCAGGATTTAAAGTGGCTCTCAAGGCAAGATCAACGGCTTGACCGGAGCCACATGTCACGAGGATCTCAAAGTGGGGATTGGCTTCTACACCGTTTTCTCGCTTCAATTTCCGACTTATGGCTTCTCTTAAATGAATATACCCTTTCTCCGCTGTGTAATGGGTAAATCCTCTCTTCAAAGCCTCAATAGCAGCCTTGACTATGTGGCCGGGCGTCGCTTGATCAGGCTCACCGAAGGCCAAGCTGATGGCGTTGGGCAACTTGGATGCTTTGATGATTTCGTCCAAACCGAACGGAGGCGCCTCGAATATATTTCTCGCAACGTAATATCTCGTCAACTACTATTCCTCAAGCATACGAAGAAATCATTGTAGAAAAGTGCATCTTATAGTTTGCCAGACTGCGTATGGCGCGAACAAAGTTTCGAATTGACTGGCAATCAAAAGACAGCACTATCATGGATGACATTCGTAGACTGCAAGAACACATGCATTTCGTACTGTGTCTTTCTTTGAGAAATAGCGGTCCAAGAAGGCCCATTTTGAAATAGTTTAACTCATTTCAAGGGAACTCATCGCTAGATTGTCGGTGATGACTAAACGACTCTTCTTTCCGAGTACAGTAATTGCTAGACTATTCGCACTGTTCCGGTTTACTGGACCGCAGGGTATAGGCTACCGCGGAGTAGAGTTAGGATAGATTCATCTCTTACTGATGTCAGACTCTAGATGTGTGAGCGGAACTTGAGGTTGGGTGTTCATGTCTCGATCTCCGGTTCAATAGACATGGCTGTGGATCGAGCTGTCGAGAGAAATTGCACCACGTTTCAGATCTTCACTCGCAATCCGAGGGGCTGGAAATTCAAGCAGTTGTCGAATGATGATGCGAAAAATTTTGTTGATAAGCTAACGGCGTCAAGTATAGATCCAGCTGTAGCGCATATGCCTTACCTACCTAATCTCGCTTCCCCGAAGAAGAACATCTACACTATGTCCTTGAAGACTTTGGTTGCAGAGTTAGATAGATGCGGAAGGCTCAAAATCCCTTATCTCGTGACTCATCTTGGAAGCCATCTTGGTAGGGGTATGGAGGTAGGCTTCGAGAGGATAACTAATGCTTGTAATGTGGCGCTCTCTAAAGTCAAGAATAACGTCATGCTCCTTCTGGAGAATACTGCTGGAACGAAGAATAGCATGGGTTCATCATTCGAAGACGTTCAACATATAATAGACCACATCTCAGAGCGAGAACGCGTAGGCGTATGCTTCGATACATGCCACGGATTCGCCGCGGGCTACGACCTCAGAGACACAGAGGCTGTTCAAAAAACTCTAGAAGCCTTCGACAAGATTCTTGGGCTTCGGCTCTTGAAAGCTATTCACATAAACGATTCGAAAGGTAAGCTGGGCTCTCATGTCGACAGACATGAGCATATCGGCATGGGCTTCATAGGAGATGAAGGTTTCAGAGCCATCCTGCACTACCAGTCACTCAAAGATTTGCCTTTCATACTTGAAACGCCGATCGACAATCGCCGCGACGACTTTGGAAATCTCAGGAAAGTTAGAGAACTAGCTTAAGATGCGGTTAAGGTGCCTCACGATCGTGATGGCTTTATGAATAGAGTTTCAGTCTTGGCCGTTCCGAAACTGAGAAGGTCGTTCATGAAAGCAGCGAGTCGCCTCCAGCAAGCAAAGTATAACGCTATTCTGATTCCAATTCCTAGAACTCTTCAAACATTGATTGAAGAATATGTCTTAGGCGCACCGTACGAACCATTTGTTGAGAAACTTAGATGCTCGAAACTGATCTCAGAACCAGTAGCGCCTTGGACGCGCATAATCGAACCTCTCTTGCGTGCATTAAGGGAAATGAAGCATAAGCACCAGCGGTTAGAAATCTTCTGCTACGGAGATCAAGCTTACGAAGAGAAGAGCGCTTGGACCGCAGTTAAGATATCCATGCTCACCTTCAATCTTGCTTCTACAGGAAAGATCGATCTAAACGCTTGGAGAGAAGTACTCGAATCTGAATTGCTCATGCAAGCGGAAGCTTTCGAGAGGGAAGCCAGTTTTGCCGTAGATGTGGTTAAAGACTATCCAGATACTGTATGCGTCTCAGGAGTCAAAGGAGGACCTATCTTTAAGCGGCTTCGAAGCGCTGGCCACGATGCCCAACTAGAGTACATTGATCTTCCATATTATTTCACTCCCTTGCAGATTCTCAGAAACGAGATTGGACTAGAAAATAGAGGAAAACCCTTGACTGAAGATCGAATGGAGGAACTCATCCGAGAACATGTCGGCTACGTGAGAGAATATATCTTGAAAAGCAGCGACCTGGATGAAGCGTACATTCGATGGATTGCAAGATGCAGATCAAGGTTTGTCTTAGAAGATATCATGCAGAATGCTTAGCGAGGATAGCCCCCATACTTTCTAGCCTCATCTATCATCACGAGAATATTCTCAGTCTTTACGTTGCTATGTAGTGAATTACTGTCAGCAAGGATGAATCCGCCTCCTCTTGCCGCGGCATCGATACATCTTCTCACATCTCTACGAACATCTTCTTCTGACCCAAACGGCAGAATGTAGGCGCAGTCTACGTTGCCCCTTAGAAAGATCTTGTCTCCATATCGTTTCTTGACGTGAGCTAGGTCCATGACCTTCGGTTCGATAGGATGCAGCCCATCTATGCCAAGATTGACCAAATCTTCGAGGATTGGATATAGGTTTCCATCTGAATGCCTTAAGAAAGGCACTCCTCGCTTGTGACATTCATCTATTAACCTCTTCGCATAGGGAAAGAAGAACTCCTTAAAGACTTTCAAAGGGAAGAATGGCCCTTTCCCCTCCGCCACATCGTCACTGTCTGCGATTACGTCCACGCCTCGATCGAGCATTCGTTTAACTATCTCAATATTCGTCTCAGCAACCTTCTTTATCAACTTCCTAGCGAAATCCGGGTCTCGATAAATGTCGTGAGTGAGCTTCTCGATTCCGCCCCTCATCAGGTATGGGAACATCTCTCCGCAGTGGCACCACCCTATGACTGGATAATCTTCTCCAGCCTCCCGTTTGGTTAGGTCAACGATATCGTAGCTGAGGCTTTCAGGATCTGGAGGCTCGAAATCGTCGAGATCTTCAGGAGTCTTTATCGCTCCATCTATCCAGTAGGTCGTTTTGACGTCTCTTCTAATCCTGTAGATCTTACCCCACTGATCTACGTATGTCGACTCATCGATAAACTTGAGTCTAAAGCTTCTAGGATAAAGCCAATAATCCGACACGATGAACGCGTCTAAACCTATCTTCTTTATCGCCTCATTCAAGAGCTTCTGGTTCCTAAACATGATCTCATTCATATCCATCTTGGCTTCTTCACGCGTAACTGCGAACCCTCCGCCTCCACCGCCGCCTCCGGCTGCCAGAACCTTCTTGCCAGTTATCCGTTCAACATGAATTGGATCAACGTAGGTAGCATCTACAGGAACTGTGTCAGGCTCGCCCAGATGAATGGCCGCCATATACCGTTCTTTATGAGTCATCACCATATTGCTGACCTTCGACAGCTTCCTATCGTAGATAACCCTCTAATATTTTCTCGCATCGGAGAGCAACATCTTATCTTTGGAAGCCTCTTATCTGATTGAGAGCCTCAGAGGTTTAGCTATGCAACCTCACAAGTTAAGAAGCAAACGGATCTTAGCTGGAAGAGAGGACTTGAAAGCTCTTGAATACGCGCTCTATCACTCAATGGGTTATACTCAAGAGGAATTGGAGAAACCGTTAGTTGCAGTAGTCAATTCTTGGAGCGAGATCCTCCCAGGACATTACCACCTACGCAGTATTGGAGAAGCTGTCAAAGCAGGTATCCGAGGAAGCGGCGGCACTCCAATAGAATTCAATACGATCGGTCTCTGCGATGGAATCGCTCAAGGCCACATTGGAATGAAGTATGTTCTTCCAAGCAGAGAAGTCATCGCAGCGAGTGTAGAAGTGATGGTCGAAGGCCACCAATTGGACGGCATGGTGATGATATGCACTTGCGACAAAGTCGTGCCAGCGATGTTGATCGCAGCAGCGAGACTAGATATTCCAACGATTCTCGTCACAGGCGGTTACATGCAACCCGGCCGGTATAAAGGTCGCAGGTATGCGATCTACGAAGTCTCCGAAGCTTATGGAGCCTACATGGCCGGTAAGATACCTCGAAAAGATGTAGATGAGCTCATTAAGGTATGTTGCCCCGGTCCAGGCGCATGCCCTATGATGGGCACAGCGAACACTATGTGCTGCGTCACAGAAGCGTTAGGTATGTCTCTTCCTGGAAACGCAACATTAGCTGCATCTGATGCCAAGTTACTCCAGATAGCGAAGAGAGCTGGAGATCAAATTGTCAAGCTCATAGATGATGACATCAGACCTTCAAAGATTATGTCAAGAGAAGCCTTCGAGAACTCGATCAAGGTAGACTTAGCAATAGGGGGCTCTACGAACTCATGCCTCCATATCCCTGCTATTGCAGCTGAACTGGAATTAGATGTAGGGCTAGACTTATTCGACGAGTTGAGTAGAAAGACTCCGCAGATAGTTGCGATAAAACCCTCTTCGGACTACCTTATGGACGATCTCGAAAACGCTGGAGGGATTCAAGCTGTGATGAGAGAACTGGCGCCGCTATTGAACCTTGATGTTCTTACAGTCACGGGAATGAAGCTCAAAGAAGATTTGGAGAGAGCAGAGGTGACCAACCGTGGAGTCATCAAGCCCCTAGACGCTCCATTCCACGCAGAAGGAGGAATAGCGGTTCTCAAAGGCAATCTGGCCCCTGAAGGCTGTGTTGTCAAACAAGCAGCTGTAAACCTCAAGATGCTACGACATACTGGTCCAGCAAAGGTTTATGATTCTGAAGAGGAAGCCGTCGAAGCCTTAACCGGAAGCACCATCAAAGCAGGAGATATCGTCGTCATAAGGTACGAAGGACCTAAGGGTGGCCCAGGTATGAGGGAACAATACGATTTCATGACTCTTCTATGTGGAATAGGGCTTGACAGATCTGTCGCTCTTGTCACTGATGGAAGGTTTTCAGGAGCGACGAGAGGGCTAGCTATCGGACACATCTCACCCGAGGCCGCTGAAGGAGGACCTATTGCCGCGCTAATGACAGGCGACATTGTGGAGATCGATATCCCTAACAGAAGACTTGATGTCAAGCTGGAAGATACAATTATAGTCGAAAGGATGAAGCTCTGGAAGCGCCCCAGACCTTCATTCAAGAAAGGTTTCATGGCCTTGTACGCTAAGAGGGCTAGTTCAGCAAGCAAAGGTGCGATTCTATTATGATGCTGAAAGTCTTCACGTGGAGTAAAGTATGATCCGAAGAGCAGGATTGTTCAAAGACGCTGCCAAAAGATTTTCATTCTAAGATGGGTAATTCACATCAATTAGAAATCAAACGCGCTGGAAGATAGTCCGCGCCATGTGAAGAAGAGTTGATCAAGATGAATGAAGAGTCATCAGCATACATTTACAATAAGATTACTGGCGTCAGAGGAAGAGTTGCAAGCAGTATCATTTCGAAGAGGGAAAGAGACAAACTTGTGGCGAGAGTGGAAGAGGTTCTAGGAAACGAATGCTACGGCTGGAAAGCTAGCATAGACGGCTTCTGCCTGCAACTCTTCACCAATAGCCAGCACCTCTATGAGTTCTGGCTTGAAAACTGGTTCTCTATGCCTCGTGAAACAAGATCCCATGGAAGACTCTATGCTGTTCTAGATCCGGAATCTAATAATGGTAAGCCTTATGCGTATTATAACCCTGAAACAAAGACAGCGGTAATCTTCAATACTGAGTACTATGGCCAATGTAAGAGTTGGGCCCTAGGCATAACATGTGACATAGCAGAAGACCAACATGATATACATAGCATCCATGGAAGTTGCGTGGAAGTTAATGGAGACGGTATAGTCATAATCGCCCCGACGGGTACTGGAAAGTCGACTCATAGCTATGCTCTCTTGAAGATGGAGGGGGCTAGACTGCATAGCGACGATTGGATTTATGTCAGATTCATAGGTGGGGAGAAGGGAAGAGCGAGCGCAGACATTAGCGAGAGGAAATTCTACATTCGAACAAATATTGTGAGAGTTTTCCCTGAGATCAGACGGCTGTTAAACAAGTGTCGTTTGGAGAATGTTGAGCCTCTAACGCTAGACGAGGCTGAGAAGCTTAGATCAGAAAACGTTGAAGAGTCAGTGATAAGGGAGATGATGAACGACCCGCTTATCGCTCACGAGTATTCACGAGCAATGCTGGATCCACTTTGGATAGGCGGACCTGAAAAGTTCGTAGACACAACCCGGGCCAAGAAAGTAATTCTTCTGAAGAGGGATAGAAATGATCCTGAGATCGTGCGTAAGGTTGAGATAGAAGAGGCTGTCGATTATCTAGCGACCCAGCCTGAGCAATTCCTAAATCCTTACTTGATTGTCAAGACTCCTGAGAAGGTTGAGATAAGAAAGAACTTCTTCAGAAGATTGTTCAACTTCGCGCCTTGTTATTTAGTCAATACTACAGAAAGCGTTGAGAAGGTTCAGGAGACTATTAGAAACATAGTTAAGGGTAAGATCTAGCTGGTCTTTGCTTTGAGAGCTAAGATCGCTTGAGCCAAATCTCCTCCGCTCTCAATCAAAGCCTTCCTCGCTTCTTCAACAGAAACGCTTGCTTGCTCAGCCACCAGCTTCACATCATCCTCCGAGAGCGGTAGAGCTTCTTCAGCCTTCTCTCTACGAACTTCCTCTTTCACAGTGCCTCCAGCGACTTGAAACATAGTCTGCCCTTGCATCGTTATCGCCGTTACAGCTGGATTGTCAACCACTATCTGCTTGTCCGCGGCCTTTATCACAACTTGACTCACGTTAGGGATCTCTTTCATGTCCATACCCATCTTCTGCATCATTCTCATTGCTTCTCTTCCTGCCGGTACGCCCTTGACTGAACGCAAAGCCTTGTATGCCATATCAGAGACCTCTCGAACTGCCGTTTGACTCTTCGAATTATAAAACCTTTGAGGGATTTACGTAGAAACGTACAAAACTTATCGCTCTAGAAGCCCTCTCCTAACTCTGACAGCAACCCCGCTCTTGAAAGACAGCATCTCCTCTCCGCTAAGCATAGCTCGACCGACGGCAAGGAGAGTTCCTTTCTGGTCGACTACAATCACTTCGTCTTGAGGACGAATCTCGTCATCAGCCTTAATGATGTGCTTCGCGAAGACGTTCCTGCCTTTCTTAATGAAATCGCCAATGTCACTGCGCACTACGACAAGAGATGGAGGGTTCTTCACCTTCCTTAAGATCCGTTTAGCTCCAGCTAACGATAGACTGAGATATCCGTCGGTGGGCCTAAGAGTTGCCAAAAGCTCATTCTTATAGTAGACCAGCTTTATTCTCTTGGTCTTGCTTGAACGGACGACCTCCACGAGGTCTGGGAAGAGCGCATCTCCAACGTTCTTTCCAAACTGAAAGTTTGCGACTCCTCTAAGCTTAACAAGATCCTGCCAAGAAGCCTTAGCCTTCAACTGCTCTACCTCACAAGCTATTTTACAATCCTCAAACAATTTAAACATCGGTCAAAGCGGTGAGTCAAAGGAGCTGGAAACTAAGTTGAACTGTGAAGTTTGTGGGCAACGAATTCTAGGGAAGCCGATGAGGGTCATAATAGAAGGGGCTAAGCTTATAGTATGCAGCGGCTGTGGTGAACTCGGCAAAGAGACATGGGAGCCTCCGAGGCCGCGGAGCGTTGTGGCTAGAATGGTTAAGCCAAAACCGAAACCGCCAGATCTGCCTAGAGAAGTCGCCGAATACGAGGTGCCTGAAGACTTTGCAAAAAGGGTAAGAGCTGCTCGAGAGAAACTAAGTTTAACCCAAGAAGAGTTGGCGAAGCACGTGAAAGAAAGGCTTTCCATCATACAGAAGATAGAGTCTGGAAAAGTTATTCCAGACATGAAACTGTCACGATTCCTAGAGCATGTCCTCAGAGTTAAATTGCTGGTGCCAAGAAAAGAACCGACAGGATTTGAAGGCCAAGCTACAACTCCTCCCGAACTCACACTTGGAGACTTGGTTCAGTTCAAACACAAGAGCGACAAGGAAAAACGACAGCTGTAACCCAACTTCTGTTAGATCAATACGTTGTGAAGAAGAGCATTAGAACGATGCCTAAAATAACTGTACTAAGACTCGGCCACAGATTCGAAAGAGATGCAAGAGTCACATCGCATGTAACATTAGCGGCAAGAGCTCTTGGCGCAGATGAAATCGTGATAGCAGATGTGATA
>Ga0315314_1003346_pt1 | contig 12570 bp, 12 predicted proteins | sample TDP9_MG_FD_203631 | JGI IMG/M metagenome (GOLD analysis project Ga0315314, IMG submission 203631) | Freshwater sediment microbial communities from Lake Towuti, South Sulawesi, Indonesia - TDP9 | ecosystem: Environmental > Aquatic > Freshwater > Lake > Sediment | place: Indonesia: South Sulawesi...
GAGGGAAATCTTCGAACCCTGCACCTATGGAACAGAATTAACTTACTACGCAGCCTCCTCGGGCTATAGAATCAACGCTCAAAACGAGATGGCTCTTATAGAGTTTAAAGTTCCACCCGATTTTTCATCGCTTGTCGCCGTTGAAATAATCGTCTTAGCACAATACGATGTGACATGGGATTACAGTTTAACGAGCGTTTATGGAGCGGTAGGAGAAAACTATGCCACTCACTATGCAACCGACGAAACTGGAAGCAAATCCTTGACAGCAAACATTTTAACGGCCATGGACGCCTCATCGGTCCTAGACGCCTTGGCAGCCAATGACATTGTGGGCTTAGAAATCTGGCAGCGAGGCACAACAACAGTTCCAGTTTTCGTTTACGGCGTTAGATTGAGGTATCTATCACCAGACTAATCAATAAAATTCTGGAGATGATTGTTATGTCGGTGAGACCTTCGGTAAGCATGGTTAAACCCTACCGTTTTCCTTACAGTTGCGTATTCCATAGACCTGACCCTGCTGTTGAATACTATGAGGCTTACAAAAACATTGGAAGAAAATATACGCCTGTGAAACGATACGACTTGGCTGACGTAGTGATAAAGGCGGCAATAGACGCTCTGGACCCGAGAGGCGGAGTAGTATTCGGCAAGTCTAGCGAATACGTAATTAACGACACCATCACTTGGGACACCATAAACGTCATTCTCCAAGGAGAGGGAAGGTCAAGGCTAAGAGGCACCTGTCTAAAGTTAGCTGACAATGTAAACAAAGATATGTTCAGCATTCCCGCCACAGCAACAATGGCTTCATTCTTTGACCTTGCCTTCGACGGAAATAAGGAAAAACAGACGGCTGGCAGAGGAATCTACGCCGTTGAAACATCCGACATAATGATAATGAGATGCTTTATCAGCAAGTTCAAGAGTTCAAACGTTCATTTAACTGCTCCATGGGGGCCAGTCATAGCCGCCAGCTATATTGAAGGTAGCGACCTTAACGGTTTGGTGCTCAGTAACGCATACCATAGCATGATTTATGGCAATACTTTTAACTGGAACATAGAAAATGGTATGCATATCACGGGAACAAGGGGAAACAGCATTTTCGGAAACACGATTTTTAAGAATAAAAAGCATGGTATTTATATGCCTGCTACACCGCTTCCTGGAAACTTTGCTATCGAAAACAATTTGATCCTTGCGAACAGTTGGGAAGAAAGTAATGTTTATAGTGGAATCTATGGTCTAGCAGGCACCTTCATGAGTATTAAGGGTAACGTGATTGATGGAAGAGACTACAGGTATGCAACGGATTGGCATAAGCACGCAATATACTTGGCATCTGGAGCCGTAGACAACGTTATCGAAGGAAACATCATAAGAAATGCTTTAACTGCACCTTACATCAACGTCCCAGCAGGCAACATAGTACGCTCTAATCCTGGCTTTGTAACGGTAAGAAGGATAAACGTGCCCTTTGCTTTACAATCAACTGATAGAACGACGGCACCCTACACTTTTGAGATGGGCAGGACGTTGTTTAACATGCTTGACTGGGACAGAGTTGTAGCCGTGTATTTTGAGGTTTGTGCTTATGTGAGTAGTGAACAAACAGCCGAAGTAGCTATCAGAAACGTTACTGATGATGTGGATATTACTGGTTCAGAGATGACGTTCACAGAAACCACTCCCACCGTAAAGCGTAGTGGAGACATCAAAGGTGCTTTACCTACAACTGATAAAGTATTGGCATTCAGACATGTTTCTCTTACTGGTGGAACTTTTTGTTACAGAGGTTCAAGACTGATAATTGTGCAGGAGGAGTAAGCGGTGGAAGAAGAAACTGAACGCGCTGAGAAACCGGACCACAGAGAACATACGGCGGAAAGTGGATAGATTATCAAGACCTTTTCTTTCTTTCAACCGGGACCGCGAGAGCCTTCTTAAGCTGCTCGACCGTTTCCACGTCTCCGTCTTCGAGTTCGCTGAGAAGGTGCTCCATGGCGAACGTTACGAACACCTGGCTCTTGCCGTATGTGGATCCGGCTGACAGCTCCAGGATCTTGACGTGCATTTTCTTGTAGAGTTCGTCGGACGCGTTTACGCTGAGTTTCACCATACTTAAACCCCTTAATTACGCAAACAGTTAAATCGCTCTTTTAAACCTTTCCGTAAACAAAACAGAAAAATCCTTATCTCTCAACCACTACAATAAAATTCTTGGGAAACAGAAATGGAACTGCTGAAGCGTAAGCAGCCCGTGCGAGACGCCCTAGAAAAAAGACCAACCATTATATTAGAGAAGCCTCTGGTTAAATCAGCCAGCGAAGGAGAGGCCCCAATCATTCAGGGAATGGCTCACAGATACAAGAGTGGACTCCAAGTTTTCACGTCGACGCCAACCCTACTTCAGAAGGCTGCCACAGCCTACGTTCAAAGGCTCAAGGCCAGGAGTGAAGCACCCTGGGTTCAACTGGCGACCCAGCGTTACAAAAATCGTCTGCAACAGATAGCTGGGTGAGAATACCCATGGCATTCATTGAAAGGCTTAGAGAACGGAGGAAACAGCTACTCGAGAGAAGACCCCTGGCAAGGGTCCTTGAGAAACCCGCAGCAGAGGCTCTTCCCATACCCATTCTTGGGGGCGCCGTCCCAGCAAGGATAGTTAAGCAAGACTTCATAGAACCTTATGTGGGGCGACCAGAACTTGTTGGAATACTTAAAGGTCTACCGTCTTTCGCCTATGGTGAGGCTTATGGAGAAACAGCCGGTCAATGGTATCGGGTGACGTATCAAAAATCGATTAAGGACGCGGTTCCGGTCTGCGTGGCTCGAGGAAGAAGCGGCGCAATAACAACAAAAGTCATCGAAAGAGTTTCAGCCGTAGCGATTCCGTCAATAACCATTCCAAAAGTTGGAATCCGCACATGGCATTGCCGCCATTGCGGTGTTGGATACTTCACCTTGGTCTATAGATCTTGTCCTGAATGTGGCAGCTCTAACATAGAAGAACTTACGGCGGCAGACCGATACGAGAAGGCTGGCTGGTACCGTTCTTTATGGAACGCAAAGAAACGGCTTGGCGACTGGGGTATCCTCAACTGGGCAAGAGACTCCATAGCAAATGTCTTCGCTTGGCTTGGTTACTATCTACTCGGAGGCAACGGAGTTTTCGTCCTAGCTGACGCCTTATCCTCGCAGGTTGACAAAGTTCAAAGTGCGGTGCAAGGAGCCTTCAACAAGGCTATCGGCGACGTAAACGATAGGCTGAAACGCCAAACAGACTTCGTCACGGACAGAATTAACCTTAGGCTTAACGACCTCTACGCCATTTGGGGACTACCAGAAAACATGGCTGTAACGCCGGTGCATACTAGAAACGAGACAGACAGCGGTTTTGACTTTCAATCCTACGGCAAAACTACGATACATTTTATAGCAATAGGAGGTGGATAGGCTGGCTTTACCAAGAGGTGGAATACTACACTCAATACTTTGTGCACAAAGAGTGCCAACGCATTTAGAAGACTACGCTAAGCGGTACACCATTATAAGGTCTTGGGCAGGAGTAACAGTTGATTTAGAGCGTGTAGCGTTGTATGCCGGAAAGACTAAAGAAGGAGGCGATGTAGCAATCTACGCATTCATGGAGCCCGGAACACAAAACCCGGAAGCCTTCCTAGTTGTTATGGGTGCGCCGGGAGCTGAAGGAGCTGAAATAAACCGTTCATGCTGGGCTGAAATCACCGTCTATCGAGATGGAGTGCCGATCGTCACATTTCCACCAGTAACGGCTACGGGACTGGCAACAGGGTATTATTCAGGCTAACAAGGAATTGTGGTTTTGACATTTTCATGTTAATCTGAAGCGGGCGGGATTTGAACCCGCTAGGTTTCACTTACCCATTCTGGATGTTTTTTCTTCATCCTTTCCACTAAGGGGTCTTTTCCGCTCAGTATATTTTCAACGGCTTCCGGAGTGAAGCTCTTACCACTCATTAATGCCGTACGTAAGGCAGCTTCAAGCCTCTCAACGTCCTTTCTTAAGGCTTCCATTTCACCGGCAGCCTTGACGTCAACAACTGACCCACACGATGGACATAGGGACATATCCTTGTCGGCGACCGGCTTCCCACATCGTGGACACAATCTAACCGTGCGGATAGGCGGCTCAGGCGCCATCAAGCCTGCCTTCTGAAGCATGGCTTTCTTGACGTTTCTACCGCTCAGGTGAAGGTAGGTCCGTGGACTTTTGGATCCTTGAACCCACCCATAGGCTTCGTTTAATTCGGGTTCAGTCAAGCCACTATCCGCCGCATCGGTTGCGCTGCTATGTCTAAACAGGTACGGCCAGATTTTTTTCTTGGTCCTAGCACGCTTCGTGACTTTCCTCAGCATTTGCCTGAACGCAGAATATGTGTATGGTTCTCCCTCGAGGCCCCAAAGGTATGCCTGCGGATCCTCCCGCCGTGGATGAACATTTAGCCATGCAAGTAAGTGTGGCATACTCCTGATGCAATAGCATGGTCGAACCCCGGTTTTTCCATCAACGGAAAGCTCCACACACTCGTTCTCAACCTTCACGTCTTGAACTCGCATTCCGAGCAGCTCACCGGGACGCAAACCAACCTCAGATTGAACGGATATGATTGCTCTGTCTCGAAGGTTGCGGCACGCAGTTAGGAGTCCTTCTTCCTCTTTGGGCGTCACTAGATCCGAGGGCTTCAGTTCGTTCCTGGGCTCCTTCGGTCTGAACCATGAAACTGCCTTTGGATATCCCTCATGTTTTGGATCCTCAATGCCGTGGATCCAGGCGATAAAGCCGCGCCACAAGATCATGAAATCACGGATTGTTGAGGCTTTGTATAGGAGATCTCCGTTTCTCTTGCGCCTTGACTTAACCTGGTCGACAATATTGATCATGTCTTCCCTGCTGAGCTCTTTGAAGGGTTCTTGGCCAGCCAGTTCACCTAGCAGCTTCAGGGTGTAGATGTACTTGCATTGGCGCTGGGTTGAAAGCCCATTTGCACGTCGCAATCGAACGTAGTTCTCTATGGCCTTTCTGTTGGCTTCAAGCATTCGGGCTTTTCGGAGAGAATTCTCTGCTACTTCAAGTCTGCGTTGATAGTTGTAGATTCGGTTATCCATATTTCTCACCCTTGGCGCATTAGGGATTTAGACCTTTAGTGTGGTGCTCCGGCCGAGATTTCATAAAAAAATGCGAATCCCCGCCTTTTAAGGGGTTCGGTTAATTCCGATTAACGGAACTGTATATAGGACAAACTACGTACTTTGTGCGCATTTTTTTGAACAAAAAAACAAAAACGCTTAAATATTTGCGCAAAAATTGAATTGCTTGATTGCGCAAACAAATAAAAGTGCAATCAAAAAGGAAACGCCTATAATGAAACCGCCTGAAAAGGCGCACTTCATTATAAGCGCAACCTTCCACGTTTCGACGGGTTGCACGGTTCGAAACGTGGGCAGGACTCCGATAAACCCGAAAAATGAGGAGTCAGCACAAGATAGGGCAGGAAAAACCGTGTGAAGCAGAATAAACCCTATAAATTTTGGGAAGTGTTCCACAAAGGAGAAAAGCTCTTAACGATGATTTGAAAATCAAAGTTCACACTATTCTGATGAGTAGTGAGCCTTAAATCAACCCCTCTGACGCTTAGTCTCCCCGAATTCCCTCGATGTGGACTTGAATAAAGCGTTGCCGTTGCCCACGGAAGGCTCTTAAGTCTGAAATGGGTTGGGTTGGGGTGTGGATTTGACTCATAAATAAGGGTTTTTTCTCCGTGGAAAATGTCAAAGCGTTGTCGAATATGTGGAATTGATTTAGAAGAAAGAAAAAATTGGTATCCTGCTGACAAGCGTAAAAAAAACTATATCTGTATAATGTGCAAACGCCTACGGCAACGACCGCGGGAACGACTCTATAAGCGTAGGAAAAGGCTGACAACAGGGAAACTTCCAATTGGAACATTTGACAAAAAATATCTAAATATTGTTGAAGGTAGAGTTTTCGGGGCTGTTCTTCTTGAACGTGCCATAAGAAACTCTAAACTTCCCTCTTTTTCTGTTTTAGGGTAGATTCTGCTCTAAATTCTGCTTATTTTTGGAAAAGAAGCCTTCTCCATTTCTCTATATGGAAGGGTTCACACGGTCAGTGGGATTTAAATGGCGAGTGAATAAAACTAAAGCTAACCGTGTTCATCACCGATAATTCGTAGCAAAGCGAGTCTTTTAAACTCTCGGGGCGAAAAAAGCCCACTATATATTGGAATGCAGTCTTTGCATAGATTTAAGCCTTTACGCCCATCAGTATCAAACACTTTCACGGTGAGTTTAATCTTGTGGCAATGGCTGCATCTCGCCATCTTCGGCGGCTTAGTTCTAGGATCCGGCTTCAGAGCAGTAACGACAATGCTCAACGCCTAAGCACCATTCTGAGGACAGGCCTCTTCTTGAGTCTCGAAAGTAGTGGGCGCTCCCTGGGACCCTGCACCGCATTAGATCCTTGCTTACTTTCTAGAATGGTCAACAACCGTTTTAGGTCATCCTTTCGCAGAGAAGTGAAGTCTATGGGTGGATCCAGCTTTAGCAGAGCGTTAAGCCTCCCACTCAATTGCTTCTTGCTCATTCGGCGGACACTCTTCTCAGATAGCTACCTTGTTCACCTTGGGCTTCCACGTAGACTTCCCCAATCTCTCTCGAGTTCCTCGAAGAAACTTTTGACTTCTTCTCTGGAACCCGTGGGGCTCTTCCTAACAACAAATCTCCAAATCGCCATCGTGGAGGACCCATCGAAACCTGAGACTGCTGTTTAGCTGCCGCTTCTTGTTTAGTCTGTTCAGGAGTGAGGGTGAATTCACCACTAGCAGTGGGGAAAAGGTCCTCAGAGAGGCTCCCCCTAGACGATAAAACTAGCTCTGCCAGATCAACAACAGCACCTGCAATACCTCTCTTTGGAGGCTCGGGCTTCACACATACGTTGGCACCGGGGTTCAAGCGTTTAGTATCCCAGCTTACAAACTCAGTTGGTTGCCCAGAGTTTCTCAGCTCCCTCTCAGCTCCTTCTTCCTGCTGACCCAACTTCTTCTCCAGCTCAACTAGGTTCTCGAAGACATGAGAAGGGTCTAGACGACCCTGACGTGCTCACGGTCAACTAATCGAAACTGCCACGCGCCCTCGTTGATATTTTCCCGGAGTTGCCAACTCAACCGCGTCCAGGTGTTTCAAAGAGTTTTTTGTTGCTTCGTAGCTGACGCCCGCCTCTTCCAGCAGGTTCTGTTTGTCGCTGGGGCTTAATTTCGCCCACATCTCCGCTGTAAGAGTAATGGGAGGATCTTCCTTGGCTAAATTCTCTTGTGCCTTGCGGAAGCTCTCGTCCTCCTCTGGCGGCAATGTTGTAGTGGGTTTTCCCAGGAACTGTTGAAGGATCCCGCCACTCGAGCTGCTGCCACCCCTAATCTTGGCAGCCCTTTCTTGGATTGTTGGAAGCAGTCCTTTTTGTCGGATATCCGTGAGGATCTCGGGAGGGGACTGGCGCGTTAAACCTGCCCCGGAACGGAGCTGTGCTACCTGGGCTTGAACCCGGGTTCGGAACTCTTCAGCTCGTGCTCTTATGCTTTCTGCCATAATTTCACCACTAACAGTAGGAGGTATTTCACCTTTTAAGCTTTCATTTTTCAATGGCAATTCTCTTGATGGGTGTTTTCTCAATTTCCTTAACTACGCGGCCCATGACTCTTCGAAACTCTTGCCATCCAAGGGCGATCAAGCTTTCGTAGGCTCCAACGGCTTGAGCAGCTTTAATGAGGTCTCTGAAAGGCGTGTTAGGGTGGATTCCGAGCTTTCGGCCTTCTTCAACCATGTTCCAGAAAGAGGCTGGAAACACGTTATGGCTACGACATGGTGGGTTTGACACGTTGGGGCATTGAGGCGATCCAATAATGGAAGAGCGATCCCACTCATGGCCGCAATCCAAACAGATATACTTCATCTTTGTCAATCCTCATAACTTATTTTTCTAAGTAAAACTTAAATATTTCCTTACTTAAAAAAGTAAGTAAGGTTGGAAAAAGCACGGGGAACAACACTTTCAAAACGCTCGGAATGGGCGTGGGGAAAGGCTCCTCACAACTGGCATATAAACACTTAACACTTTTCCAACCTAAAAGGCGGAAAACCAGAAGAGGTCGGGCACATCCCTGTCCGCCGCCAAGCCCCCTAACAGTGAAAAAAATGAGTGAGGTTGGAAAAAGACGTCCTCGAAAATGTCGGATAATTCTTTAGATAGGTATTTCACGCAACGACCGAAGGCACGGAAGGATCCAGAACCACGAAAGAATCCAGAACTTAAACCCAGGATCTTGGAAGAGTGGCTGGAAAAAAACTTTCGGAAAGAAAATACTAAAAAGAATTACAGAAAAGCTATTTCCGACTTCTTGAATTGTGTTTACGGAAACAATGAATACAACAGCAGTAACGTTGACGATGGCTTATTTCTCTACTTACATCAACAAAGAAATTTCACCGATGACCTCAAAGAAATGATTAGGAAATTACTTTCTAGATATATGCCAGGTACACTTAATGTATATGTTAATTTAACAAGGAAGTTCTTCAGTAGGCAGGGTTACGAAGTTCCTGATAGTGAATGGGACCTTATTAAGAGTTCATTACTGCCACCAAATATTGTGACCACGCAGGATGAAACTTTAGCAAAGGCACAACTTCGTAAAGTCGCAAACCATTTGCCAATTCAGCATAGAGCCCTAGTGCTTTTCCTGCTCAGCACCGGTTGCCGGATCGGTGAAACCTTACAGCTTAAAGTTGAAGATCTAAAGTTAGAGGAGGATCCGCCTTCCGCCAACATAAGGCCCGAGTATACAAAGAAAGGGGTTGGGGGTAGAACTGTTTGGATGAGTTACGAGGCTAGGGATGCCATTGAATCTTGGTTAAAAATTAAAGATTCGATGCGAAAACGTGGTGGAACTGGTGATTATAAGGGGTCCGTTTTTCCATTTGGATATACCGCAGCTCAGAAATCATGGCAACGGGCATTAAATCAAAGTGGGTTCGGTGAAAGGGATACAAAAACGAAGATATACATTTTCCACATTCATACTTTGAGAAAGTTCTTTAGGACGCAGATGGGGTTAGCTGGAGTTTCTGACCTTATTGTTCACGCTTGGATGGGCCATAAAGCCTACCTTTCGCAAGCCTATGACCGACCGAAAAAAGAACTAGCCAAAATCTACAAGGACCATGTGGGCGCGGTGAGTATTTATCTTCAAACGGTTGAGGAGGAAGTAAAACAGATTATAGTTAGTCAAAAAGATGTACCAACCTACCTCCAAAAAGGATGGCGATTCATAACTAAACTAGCTGAAGACCAAATCATAATAGAAGGGAAGGCTGGTCAAATAATTCCGAAGGAGGAAGTTAAGGAAGAGGAAAAAGTCAAAGAAGAACAAACACCACCACCCATATCCTCCGTAAGCGAGCATGTTCAGCCAGTGATAGAACCGAGCCCCGAAGTTAAGCCGGTGTTAAACTCTCGCCCCGCTATCGGTGTAACAGCAGCAGGTACAGGTGCTTCCGTTGTGACTGTGGAAGTCATCCCGGAGGAGAAAGCCAATAATAAACCCCCTATCCTGGTCTCAGAAGAACCTCCAGAAAAGCCCCAAAAAGGAAAGTTAGGAGAGTATTTTGACAAATACCGGAAATCGCGTGACTCCGTTGAACCAGAAAAGAAAGGATTTTTAGCTTCCGGGGCTTCGCAAGACTGGATATGCCTCTTACTCCGACCTAAACACCCTAACCCTGAGATGCAACAAGCTCGATGCGAAGTCTGCAAGGCTAACGACTTCGAAAAATGGAAGGCATGTCAAGAACTCAAACAGGAGCGTGGCATAAAATGAGTGCGTTGTCCACATCCCCTCTAATGTACGTCGCGGTCGTCCATGGAAGCCACAACCCAGCGCCTTCAACGATAAGGTTGAAGCCTTTAGCCTATTTGAAAACCACAACCGTATGTTCTCGGTTTTGGACGAAACTACTACCACTAGGTTGTGGTTTAAACCATGATAGTCGTAGTAAACCGCTACCTCTTGGTTGTGGTTTAAATGAGCAGGGAAATGGGGAAAGGCTCCGCGTTCCGCGTTCCTCTGCCAAACACCGAAAGTGGGGTTAACCAGTGCGCGGTCGGCAAGTGGGTCCTGCCGCCCCACAGCCCTCACAAAAATAGAAAAAAAGAGGGGTCTTGAGAGGTTGAACCCCAAGACGAGAGAATTCCCAAAAACTAAAGTTGGAGAAACAAACTATAAAGGTTTGCGGAAATATACCCCTTTCAGTGGTGAATAATTATGCTGAGAGAGCGAGTTAAGGAGCGAGTTAAAGAGATCATAGCTCCAAAGCCAGAGGAAGTTCCAAAGCCAGAGGAGCCAAAGGAAGTTGTTGCTCCGGCACCACCAAAAGTGCCAGCCGTAGAAGAGCTAACCGCCACTGTTGAAGAGCTGGTTAGACTTTTCCAGCCCTATGATTTGGTTGGTGAACAAAAAGTAGAAATCACCACAGAAATGAAGGAAATTGACGTAACACAAGAGTTTAAGCTGGTCCTCTGCACGTTAGACGGTTGTGACATGTACATTAGCTTCGACAAAATAGACCCTGTGAGATCCTTCAAAGTCTTTGACGGTAGCACCTACACAATGACGAGAAAAGAGAAAGCGGTTCCGAATATCTACGCGCAAGCGGTAACTGGTTCTGGCACTCTATATCTGTCTTACTGGCGGTGAATGGAATGTCCGTTCCAATGCCTGGACGTCCCTCGGTTGTGGCTAGAAAAGTCGTTACCATTGAAATGATAACTCAGCCAGTAATTGAAAGGCTAACTGAAATTACGTCGAGAAGAGCGGCTACATTAACTGTTACGGCTTCCGATAGCAAGGATAAACTCAGAACGGATTATGATTGTGATGGAGCCGCCGACGAAGCGGAAATCAACACTGCTATAGACGAATTACCGACATAGGAGATGAACAGGTGAACGCTGAACGCTACCGTAAACGTGTTATAGAAAATCCATGTGCAATGGAACTTATCAAGAGCTCTTCCGCGTGGAGAAATTTTTATGAGAAGGCGACTGTTGAAGATTGGCTGGCTTTAGAAGAAATACGCGACGAGGTTGAGGAGAAGGTAAAGCAGGCTTTAAGACAGCAACATCTGAGAGAAGGTCTTTTAGATCCCTCAGTTCTTACACGGAAAGATTTGGGATTGAGGGCCAAGGCTGAAGTTTATAATGGATATGACCACGGAGCATCAAATTTCGAGATTCAGAAAGCATTAGAAAAAGTCGCAGGGCCAGCCACCAAAGAAGAAAGGAAAGAAGGGGAAGCCACTCGTTTCTTAGAAAAAGTTATGTCTAAAGGATTTTACGGCTACTTGAAGTTGGCTAGGCTTCTTGGGATGCCTAAGGAAACATTTACGGTTAAAACATGGTATGGTCTTTACCTTCCGCGTTTGCCTTCGCTGATAAATCCGGGTGGAAAGGTCACTGTGATGGAGGGAACTTTCAACATCGAAGATACTATCAATATGAATACGCGGAGTGTAGCTCTTGAAGGTGTAGGTTGGGCAACAATATTTAAGGCTAAGGATGGTCTGAACAAAAGTTTTATTTATATTTCTAAAGACTACTGTGATGTTTATAGATTAAGGATTGATGGAAATAAGGAGAAACAAACTGTTGCGGCGTATGCGGTACGTTTGCATGACACCTATCGGGTTTTGATAGACCGTGTAATGATGCTCAGTTGTTTTGGAGGAGGCATAGAAGTTACGGGAACCGCAGCCAAGTACGCCATTGAATGTTTCTTCGTCCGCAACTACATGGAAGATATGGGTGGCGTATGCATAAGGTTGGGCGACTACGCAACCGATATGCGTCTGCAAGGCAACAACCTCCAAAGCGATGGCGGTAATGGAATTACCATCGTCTCTGGCGCCAACGTCGTAGTTGACAACACTGCATGGGGTTCTCTTAATGGAGTGTTGCTATACGGGTCGGCAGCCGCTATGAACACGATAGTTGCTAACCGCTGGGACTATAATATTTATCACGGGATGATGCTTGATGCAGGAGCGCAAGAAAACCTCATTGAGGCGTGCAACATTTACCTTAACAGTCAAGCTGCAAGCGGGGTGCATGATGCTATTCGCATCAAAAATTCTTTTAGAAATCGCATTATAGGAAACCGCTTAGGGCAGAGCTACACGGCTGAGAAACAAGCTTATGGAGTAAGAGAAGAAGGCACAAGCGACTATAATACCATCATCAACAATATTGTCTTAAATAATGTTCTAGGTGGCATATTACCCATAGGAGCGAATACTATTGTTAAGAACAATCCTGGCCACGTTACTGAGAGGGAAATCTTCGAACCCTGCACCTATGGAACAGAATTAACTTACTACGCAGCCTCCTCGGGCTATAGAATCAACGCTCAAAACGAGATGGCTCTTATAGAGTTTAAAGTTCCACCCGATTTTTCA
>Ga0315314_1003347_pt1 | contig 12569 bp, 7 predicted proteins | sample TDP9_MG_FD_203631 | JGI IMG/M metagenome (GOLD analysis project Ga0315314, IMG submission 203631) | Freshwater sediment microbial communities from Lake Towuti, South Sulawesi, Indonesia - TDP9 | ecosystem: Environmental > Aquatic > Freshwater > Lake > Sediment | place: Indonesia: South Sulawesi...
GGCTGCGGGAGATGTGGGCGGCCCGGCGCGCCCGGATGATGGAGAGGCTGAACCGGCCTCCCCTCCCTGCGGAAAGGCCGCAGATGCCAGAGGCCGCGGTCAACCCGCCGGCGGTGCCAACGGAGGAGACGAGCGAGGCAACGCCGTGAGGGTTATCTGGGAGAGCAGGGCGGCGGGGTTTGGAAACCCCGCCCTACACAGGAAAACTTCTTTTTCAAAAACACAGCGTGAAATATGCAAAACAGCACTAGGGCCTTCGGGCCGCCATGGCGGTCGACTTTGCCGACCTAGTCATTGAGGAGGTGAGAGATGCGGCGAATTGCACTGATTGGGCTGTTGTTAGTGGTGAGCACATTGGCGGCGGCCGCCCAGGAAACCGTGACGCCGGAGGCAGTGCCGATGGGGCCTGCTGCGGGGCTGCCGGGAGGAGGCTTTCCTGTCGGGGGCGGGTTTGCCGTCGGCCCTGCGAGGGGGCCGATGCCGGGGGCGCTGGGGCCGGCGCACACCATCATGCTTGATGTGCGGGGCCTGGACATTGACCATTTGCTGAAACTCCTGGGGGAGGCGGCGGGGCTGACGATTGTGAAGGACCCGGCGGTAACGGGCCCGGTAACCATCATCTGTCCGCGGCCGGTCAGCATAGAAGAGGCGTTGGAGATTCTCAATGCAGTGCTGGAGGTAAGGGGCTTCACTGCGGTGCGCCGGGGGGAGGTGCTGAAAGTAACCACACTTGACCGGGCGATACAGATGACGAGAGAGGTGAATGTGGGGACCGACCCGGAGAAGATTGCCCCGGGAGATCGCGTCATCACACAGATAGTGCCTCTGGCGAATCTGGATGCGGGCCGCGTGGCTGCGGAACTGGCACCCCTGGCGATGAGCGAGGCGAGCCTGATTCCCAATCTTTCCACCAACACCCTCTACATTACCGATACGGCCTCCAATGTGCAGCGGCTGCTGGGGATCATCAACGAGATGGAGAAGCGAAATGCGGCCGGGGTGAGGGTGTTTCGGCTGCAATATGTTGGGGCGGAAGAAATGGCGGAATCGGTATGGGGAATCCTGGGAGCGGCCGCGGGCGCGCCCACCGCGCCTTACGAGCAGCGGCTGCTGCCTCGCCGACCGGTTGCGCCTGGGACACCGGCGAGGCCCGGGGTGGTTCCGACCGCCGCGGCGGGCGCAGGGGGGCCGCAGGTTTTCACCGATGCCCGCACCAATTCTCTCATCGTCCTGGCGAACCCGGAGCGCCTGGAACTGATAGGCAAACTCGTCGCCGAATTTGACAGGCCGGTGGACTATTCCAGCACCCTGGCGGTGATTCCCCTGGAACATGCCCGGGCGGACGCTATCGCCGATTTGCTCGGTCAGGCTTTTGGTGCGCCGCCCAAGGCTGCACCCGCAGTAACGCCGAGGACAACACCACCGACCACGACCGGGCTTGTCCCCACCCGCCCGCGCACCTCTTCAGGCCTATCGCTACAGAGCGGCAGCGGTGAGGAGCAAGAGGGTGTTATTTCCGTGGCCGGCCTCGCCGGTGAAGGAGCAAAGGTGCAACTGGCGCAGGCGACGGAAGCACCTGCGGTGGGCCGCACCCAGGAAGGCCGCGTTGTTCCTCTCGTGGAGGCAAAGGACATCACCGTTGTCGCCGACCCGAGCACCAACAGTCTTATCATCAACGCGCCGCCGGAGAAACTGGAACTGGTGAAGGCGATGATCGGGAAACTGGATGTGGTTCCCACGCAAGTGCTCATCCAGGCGATCATCGCCGAGGTGGGCCTGTCAAAGCGGCGGCAGTTGGGAGTGGAATTCTCGCTTACCCATGAAAACCTTTTCCGCAGCGGCGCGGAAAGCACCGTCTCCAGCAATTTCGGGCTTCAGCAGACCGATGCGGAGGGAAATCCCATTCCCCTCTCTGGGCTTTCCTGGTCAGTGCTGAAGCCGGAGCGTTTTTCCAGCCTGCTGAACGCCCTGGCCACGGATTCGGATGTGCGCATCCTTTCCACGCCCCGCATCTTCACCACCAGCGGCAAGAAGGCGGCCATTGATGTCTCCACCCAGGTGCCGTTTGCTACAGGCCAGTTTGTCAGCCAGATTGGGGGGGGAGTAAGCACTACCTTTGAATACCAGTCGGTGGGGATCGTGCTGGAGGTCGTCCCTCTCATCAGCCAGGACGGAACGGTAACAATGGAGGTGAGCCAGAGGGCGGATGATTTGCTGCGTTTTGAGGCGCTGGCACCGAATTTGCAGTTGCCCGTAGTTTCCAAGCGTCTGGCAGAGGCGACGGTGAGCGTGCAGGATGGAGACACGGTGGTTCTCGGCGGGCTGATGTCGGACCGCGTCACCCGCACCGAGAGCGGGATTCCCCTTCTGAAAGACCTGCCCCTCATTGGCTGGGTCTTTCGCAGCCGCGATACTCGCAAGGAGAAAACGGAACTGCTGGTCTTTCTGACTCCCCAGGTGGTGCGCGCCGCGGAGGAGTCCAGGCTTCTCACCGAACAGCAGAAAGAGCAACTGAAGAACCTTCCCAAGGTCCCCAGCAATCCCCTTGGGCCGGAAGGCTGAGTAAGGCGGGCATCGTTGACCTGGGCCGAAGGGCGGGGTAAAATTCACGGGTGTCCTTTCCCGCGGGCCCGTAGCTCAGCGGCAGAGCAGCCGGTGGCTAGAAGTTATTTCAAAAGTGGACTCGCGACAATACGACCCAGAGGTGACACTGATTTTTTGCCGCAGATAAACGCGGATTCTTCATCATTTAGACAAGCACTTGTTTTCATCCGCGCAAATCCGCGGCTAGAAGTTGAGTTTTGAAATAAGTTTGCTCTGTTGCAAAGGTCGGTCTTGTGTAGGGCGGGGACTCCGATCCCCGCCGAAAAGGGTCGTCTAGAATATCTCCGGCGGGGTTTGGAAACCCCGCCCTACACCCTGCAATGAGGTTCGCAACAGAGCAATACAGTCTCTAAGAGGAGGGCCAGTGGGCGAGGATGTCTTCTATCTCACCTATCTTGCGCTGGGCGCGGGCGAGCAGACGGTCGGCTCTTTGCTGGGGCCTGAGAGTGCCGTGCAAGATACCTGCCAGCAACAGCAAACTGCCCCCCAACAGGAGCGAGGCGAGCAATAATTTGCCGGCCGGGAAGGCCTCACTTCTATCCTGAACACGCGGCTTGCTGGACACGCTTTTTCGCCCTCGGCGGAAGGCCTCACAACTGCCAGGTCTTCTCCCCTTCCTCGGCATATTCGTCGCGGCCGGAGAAGATGCGCTTGATGAAGGACAGCAGTTCCAGGGGGTTGAAAGGCTTGGTGAGATAAGCGCTCACGCCGGAGGACCAGCCGCGGAAGACATCCGCATCCTGCGCCTTGGCGGTAAGCATTATCACCGGAATGGAACGGGTTGCTGGATTGGCCTGCATCCGCTTGAGCACCTCAAAGCCGTCCATGTGCGGCATCATCACATCCAGCACCACCAGGTCCGGCTTCTCGCTGTCCACTTTTCTGAGCGCCTCTTTGCCATCAAAGGCGGAAACCACTTGATAGCCGGCCCTTTCCAAGTTCACCTGGATGAGACGAACGATGTGACGCTCATCATCTACGACCAATATCTTTCTCTGGCGAGCCATGACCCCAGCCCCTCCGCCTGTGGATTTTCCCATACACTCTCGGCCGGCTTTCCCTCTCTCCAAGCCGAACCGCCTCAGCGCCGTCGCTGTCAGCCGCAACTATACCACCCTGCGTTTTCTCTGTCAACCTCGCCGCCCTTCTGGCAGGGGAGGATTAGGCAACCCCGAGAATGCCAGGCGGGAGTCATAAGAAAACAGGTGGGCCGGCCGTCGTTACAGCCCCGCTGTCTGGAGGGTGGCAATACTTCTGTTTCCCGGTGCGCCCTGGCCCGCGGAACCTACTCTTTTTCCTCTGGATGAGGAGGAGAAGCGGGCCGCTGCAACTCCATGAGCCGCACGGCCGGCGAAACCCATTTGCCCCTCCTCGGGGATTCTGGAGCAGCGAGATTGCGGTGCACCTCTGCCACGCCGGAATGGCACTTCTGGCAGCGCGGGTCGGACTCTCGTTCCGGGACTGGAGAGGGCAGATATGGCTGGCCCTGCCCGGCGGCTATGAAGGCGGCCTGTATCTCCACAAGAAAGGAGAGGGGAATCTCCACACGCCCATCCACTAACCTTGCCGGTGCCTGGAGGGGGAACTCTCTTGCGCCGATTCGGGCCTGGTTCCTGCCCACCCACACTTCTACCCTGGGCCTCCGTCCTCCGGTGAAGGCGCGGCGAGAATCGGGGGTCCATTCCACCGCGACCCCCCAGGGACGCAGACTCTCCCTCAGCCCCACCCAGGCAGCGAGCGGCGCATTCCGCGCAAGGACTATTTGCGCAAGCGCCTCCCGCGCCCGCTCCGCTTCGGTCTGGCAGGACTTGCAGACAGCAGTCGCGGAACGGGCTGCAACGATAGAAAGCAAATAGAGCATCAAACTCACAAGGGCAATTCCGGCCACACTCGCGCAAATTGCACGCCTGGAGGAAACGCCTGAAGTCGGTAGCATGGAGTGCTCCTTTCCGCCTCAGTCCGAGGCAAATTGAGGATTCAGCAGTGTGCCCGGCGAGGCTCAAGCCTCGCCGGGCACACTATATTCGCCCCACCCCTACGCTACTCCTCTGTTACCGCGCATAGGTCATGTCGTCCATCACTCCCCACCATCCGTATGAGCAATAGACATCCACCCAACTGGAGAACTGGGTCCAATTCGTGGTGAGCGTCTGGGGCACAACTGCCTTCCTCGTGCTCTTACGGATTGTTATACTGGCTGTCTGGCCGTTGTTATCGGTGAGGGTGAAGGTAACGTTCTTTGAGAGTTTCCCGCCGGCCAGGTCGGACGCGCTGACCAGCATGCTCTTGAACAGGAAGTTGCCATATGTGCCGGCGCTTATCCGCCCGGTGCGAGGATTACCATCCAAGCCCAGGTAGGCATTCTTGGTGGTGATGCCGGCATATGGGTCGCCAACATACCACGGCGAGGAGCCCCAGTTCAGTCCAGCGTAGTCTCCGGTCAGGGCTCCGTTAGGTCGGTCGTTAAAGGTAACTACGGTGTCGCTCGGAGGGCCTGCGCAGTCGGTGCCCTCGTTGTGCTCACAGAAAGTGGTCCAGGAGATTTTTCGCGTATGGTCGGCTTTCTGCAGCCCATAATAGAGATCGGCTGCCGGTTCGTCGTGCACTTTGAAATAGGTCTGGGCTTGGATGTAAGATGCGGCGAGATCAATCGCATCCAATCCTGCGCCCACATTATAGGCCTGGTCTTCCTCGCTGAAGCCCGGGCTCTGCCAGCCCCACTCTGTGAGAAAGACTTTCTTAGTTGTGCTGCCTCCCTCCGCAGCCTTGACTGAGTTATAGAAACAGTCGGTGTAAAACTTGAAGAGCTCCGGGCCCTGGAGGTACGGCGGCCATGTGAGATTGATTGGATCATCCAGGCGATAAGCCTGGCTGATATACGGATGCTGTGCCCAGCCATCCAGCGGGTAGGAACCGTAGGTTGACTTGATAGTTTCCCAGCCGGCAAGGGCCTTGCCCTTGTCGTAGGTGGCGGTCAGATAGTCCCCGCCGGAGTCAGCGCAGGTTCCGGTCCAGTCTGCGCAGAGCACGCCGCCAGCAATGACTTTGGCATTGGTCAGGTTGTTCGTCTTGAAGGCTTCGTAAGAGCGGCGCAGCATCCAGGCGAAGTTGGAGGGATACATGTAGGGACCTCCAATCAGGCCTGGGTTGGCGGGACAGGTCGCCGGATCCTTGCTTGTCCACACATCCGGCTCGTTCCAGATTTCCCAGTAAAGCACCTTGGAGCCGGTGTGGTAGCGGCTGGCCAAAACCAGGACGGCATTGTTGACGAAGTTCTGGATATAGGTATTGTCCCCGCTGCGGCCCGTGCACTCGTTGTTGTTAGCGCACCACTCCCTTTGGCCGCCGACCCAGGATTCATTGTTCACCAGGCCGATTATTGTCAGCCCGGCATTCAGACAGTTCTGCACCACCTGGTCATAGACGCCCAGGATGGTGCTGTCCCAGGAAGTATGGTTGTTGCCGAGGCGGAAATGGAGCCTGATCCATTTCGCCCCCCCGTTTGCCATCTCCTGGGTAACCGCACCAGTCAAGATGATCTGGTCATTGCTGGGGTCAACCGCCCAGCCATCCTGAAGTCCAGCGACGGGGCTTGCCGCCGCGCCCGCAGTTGAAGTCCCTGCCCACAACCCGCACACTGCGAGCAAGGCTACCAACCCGAAGACCACTGTACTGCGCATTTCCCACCTCCTGTGTTATTTTTTGACTGCCGTAAATCAGCAGTCAAACTGCCCCGTGTCGCAAGGCTGTAGGGCGGGCGTTCCCACGCCCGCCGAAAGAAGTTCATTTTCAACCCCAACGGCGGGCAAAGGATTGCCCGCTCCGCGCTGGTTGACTGGTCTGCTATATACCAGTATAAAACCGCTCCTGACCAATATTGCTGAACCGGTATCTAACGGTCTATAGTAATATTACACCAGTCCAAGCCAATTTGTCAAGAGGCAAAAGGCCTCGGGGTTCCCCAATTTTCGGGAAGGCTGATATTCGCCTTCCCCCGCCACAGCAAGGCCTGGCCTGCTTTATTCACGATGTGCTCAAATCCCGCGCCGTCTGCGCGAAATCAGTTCTTGAAAGTAAAGAGGAGAAAGGCGACCCTTCGGCAGGCTCAGGCCTCGGCCTTGCTCGGCCTGACCTTGAGCCTGCCGAAAGGTCAGGGTCATCCTGAACGAAGTTGAAGGATGACCGTCCGCCTTCGCCAAAGGCTACGGCGGACTCCAGCCCGAATCAGGAATGATTCGGGCTAGAGGTTGCCTCTCGGGGACTGTGCTATTATACAAGCATGACGTCCAATGTCAGCGGAGGAGATTCCAACTACAGGCAATTGAGTTTATAATTCTATCAGGGCAATGCCAGCCGGCCACACAAGGGACAGGCGAAAGTGATTGTTGCAGTGGGTTGAGATGGCGACAGATAAGATAGTCGTCCGCGGGGCGCGGGTGCACAATCTGAAGAATATCACGGTGGAGATTCCCCGGGACAAGTTGGTGGTGCTCACCGGCATTTCCGGCTCCGGGAAATCCTCGCTGGCCTTTGACACCATTTATGCCGAGGGGCAGCGCCGCTATGTGGAATCTCTTTCCGCCTATGCCCGACAATTCCTGGGGCAGATGGAAAAGCCGGATGTGGACATCATTGAGGGGCTTTCTCCGGCGGTTTCCATTGACCAGAAGGCGCGCTCCCACAATCCTCGCTCCACGGTGGGGACGGTAACGGAAATCTATGATCATCTGCGGCTTCTTTTCGCTCGCATCGGGCGGCCCCATTGTCCCCAGTGCGGCAAGGAGATAAGCCAACAGACTGTTCAGCAGATGGTGGAACAGATTGAGGCCCTGCCGGAGGGAACGCGGCTGCTCCTGCTGGGCCCGGTGATTCAGGGCCGCAAGGGGGAATATCGCCAGATTCTGGAGGACATCCGCCGTCAGGGATTTGTCCGCGCGCGCATTGACGGGGAAATCCGCGACCTCTCGGAGGACATCAGTCTTGCCCGCTACAAGCAGCACACGATAGAAGTTGTAGTTGACCGGCTCCAGGTGAAGCCCGGCATCCGGCAGAGACTCGCCGATTCCCTGGAACTGGCGCTCAAGATTGGCAAGGGAGTGGCCACCGTCCAGATAGTGGACGCGGAGCAGTTGCAATTCAGCGAGCGGTTCGCCTGTCTGGATTGTCAGCGCTCTTTTGAGGAACTCCAGCCCCGCATGTTCTCTTTCAATTCTCCTTATGGAGCCTGTGCGGAGTGCACGGGACTGGGGAGCCAGTTGGTCTTTGACGAGAATCTGGCAATTCCGGATCGGAACCTGAGCCTCGCCGAAGGGGCAATCCTACCCTGGAGGAATCTCGGCTCCCAGTATCACTGGGCGCTCTTGCGGGCCGTGGCGGAGACCTATGATATTGACTGGCACACCCCGATAGCGAAACTCCCCAAATCCAAACTTGACATTCTCCTGCACGGTTCGGAGCGGCCGGTGAGGGTGCGCTATTATGGCCGGGGCGGGAGGTTGCGGATTTACGACACCTATTTTGACGGGGTATTGGAGCATCTTCGGGAAGTATATAAGCAGGAAGCCTCCGGCAATGGGGCGGCCGGCCTGGAGGAATTCATGAGCACCCTTCCCTGTCCGGCGTGCAAGGGGGCGAGGCTGAAGCCGGAGAGCCTGGCGGTTACCATCGCGGGGATGAATATCGCCCAGGTCTGTTCTCTTTCCATCCGGGAGTGCGCGGCCTTTTTTGACAATCTCCGACTCAGCGAGCGAGAGCAGACCATCGCCCGCCAGGTATTGAAAGAGATTCGCACCCGGCTTGGTTTTCTCATCGGGGTCGGTTTGGACTACCTCACCGTGGATCGCTCGGCGAACACTCTTGCTGGAGGCGAGGCACAGCGTATTCGGCTCGCCACGCAGATTGGTTCCGGCCTCATGGGAGTCCTTTATATCTTGGATGAGCCCAGCGTGGGGCTTCACCAACGAGATAATCGCCGCCTTCTGGATACCCTCTGCGAACTGCGTAACTTGGGGAATACCATTCTGGTCGTGGAACACGATGAGGCCACCATCCGCACCGCGGATTGGATCATTGATATCGGGCCCGGGGCAGGAGAGCATGGCGGTCAAATCGTGGCCACGGGGCGCGTGGAGGACCTCATTGCCTGCCCCGATTCCATCACCGGCCACTATCTCTCCGGCCGGAAGACCATTCCCTTCCGCGGACGCCGACGTTCGGCGCGGGGGGAGTGGCTGGAGGTCATCGGCGCTCGCCACCACAATCTCAAGAATATCACCGTGCGCATTCCCCTGGGGCTGTTTGTCTGCATCACCGGCGTGTCCGGCTCCGGCAAGAGCACGCTGCTGGACGAGATAATTTATCGCCGCCTCGCCCATCGGCTGAACGGCGCCCGCACCACCTGGGGAGCGCATGATGAGATACGGGGTTATCGCTATCTGGACAAGGTGATAAACATAGACCAATCCCCCATTGGCCGCACCCCGCGTTCCAATCCTGCCACCTACACGGGGGTGTTTGACCGCATCCGCGAACTTTTTTCTCAAACACCGGAGGCCCGCGCCCGGGGCTATCGGCCGGGGCGCTTCTCCTTCAATGTTCGCGGAGGGCGCTGCGAGGCCTGCCAGGGGGATGGCATCATCAAGATTGAGATGCAGTTCTTGCCCGATGTCTATGTGCCTTGCGAAGTATGCAGAGGCGCTCGTTACAATCGGCAGACCCTGGAGGTGCGCTATCGCGGCAAGAGCATCGCCGATGTGCTGGACATGCGGGTGGAGGAGGCGCTGGAGTTCTTCGCCAATCTTCCCCCCATCAAGAGCAAACTTCAAACCCTGCACGATGTGGGGCTCGGCTATGTCCGCCTGGGGCAGCCGGCAACCACGCTTTCCGGCGGAGAGGCGCAAAGGGTGAAACTTGCCACGGAACTCTCCCGGCGGGCGACAGGCCGCACTCTCTATATCCTGGACGAGCCGACCACGGGCCTGCATTTTGACGACATCAAGCGCCTGCTGGAAGTGCTGGATCGGCTGGTAGACGCGGGCAACAGCGTGATTGTGATTGAGCATAATCTGGATGTCATCAAGTGCGCCGATTACCTCATTGACCTTGGGCCGGAAGGCGGCGACGGCGGCGGCGAAGTGATCGCCGAGGGGACTCCTGAGCAGGTGGCGAGGATGAGCCATTCCTACACAGGCGGCTTTCTGCGGCGCATCCTGCCCGCGGCCAGGGGTAGAAAAAGGCCCCGCGCCGCGGCCGCAGGAGGATAAATCTTTGCCGCCAAGGGCCAATTTTGTGATATAATAATTTTGGGCGCGGATGATGCTCTACCAAAGAGCGGGCCAAGTGGATGGAAGACCCGCCGCGCGGTTTGCCCCGTCAGAGGGCCTTTGCGCCACAGAGCGCGTTAGAGTCGCTTCCACCTTAGCACTCCGCGCCCTTTTTGCTTTTCATCAGGACAGCCCGCTGCCTTTTATCTCTGCGCTGATACTGGAGTGGGGAAATGATTGACCCAGACCTTGCTCGCCGGGCAATAGAGGCAGCCCTGGCCGCCGGCGCCGCCTATGCGGATGTGAGGATTGTGCGGCGCCGGGGGGAATCCATAACAGTGAAGAACGGCAGCGTGGAGGCGCTCTCCTCCTCAACAGAGGAGGGAATAGGGGTGAGGGTGGTGGCCGACGGCGCGTGGGGGTTTGCCTGCACGAATTCACCTGAAGGGGGGCAGGTTGAAGAGACCGCCAGGCTGGCGGTCAGAATCGCTCGGGCCAGCGCGCGCGCTGGAGATGAGCCGGTAGCACTGAGCGAAGCGGAGCCGGTTCGCGATGTCTGGAAGAGCGAGTTCAGGATTGATCCATTTGATGTTCCCCTGGAGGAGAAAATCGCTCTTCTCAAGGATGCCGACCAAGCGATGCGGCAATTTCCCAGGGTGCGGGTTGCCCTGGGGAAATTGAATTTCTTCCGCGAGGAAAAGTGGTTTGTAAGCAGCGAAGGGGCGGAGATTGAGCAGCATCGCACTGAATCCGGGGGCATGGTATCTGCCACCGCGGTGGAGGGCGAAGAGGTTCAGGAGCGCTCTTACCCATCTTCCCTGGACGGGATGAATGCCGCCCGCGGCTGGGAGACAGTGGAGGAGATGAACCTCCCGGAGGGAGCGGAGCGGACCGCAAGAGAAGCCTGTGAACTTCTCTCTGCTCCCCTCTGTCCGCAAGGAGAAATGGACCTTATTCTGGATTCCTCCCAGATGGCCCTTCAGATTCATGAATCCTGTGGTCATCCCACAGAGTTGGATCGCGTCTTCGGCAGCGAGCGCTCCTACGCGGGGATTTCCTTTCTCACGCCGGACAAGTTGGGGCAATTCCGGTATGGGTCAGAGATCGTCAATCTGAACGCTGATGCCACCCTGCCGGGAGCCGTGGGCAGTTTCGGCTATGATGACGAAGGGGTTCCGGCGCAGCGCGCTGACCTGGTGAGAAATGGAATCTTCTCAGGCTATTTGAGTTCACGGGAAACCGCCCGCCGCCTGCGCCAGAAAAGCAACGGAGCCATGCGCGCCGAAGGTTGGAACCGCATTCCCCTTATTCGTATGACCAACATCAACCTTGATCCGGGTGATTGGACGCTGGAGGAAATGATTGCGGATACGAAGCACGGAATCTATGCCGCGACCACGAAATCCTGGAGCATAGATGATACCCGGCTCAATTTCCAGTTTGCCACAGAGGCCGCCTGGGAGATAAAGGAGGGCTCGCTGGGTCGGCTGGTGCGGAATCCCACCTATCAGGGAATCACGCCCGAGTTCTGGAAGTCCTGTGATGCCATCGGCAGCCGGAGAGAATGGAAACTGTGGGGGGTGCTCAACTGCGGCAAGGGGGAGCCGGTTCAGGCCATGCATGTGGGTCACGGCACTGCGCCGGCGCGTTTTCGCAAGGTCAAAGTCGGTGTATTGAAGGAGTGAGCAATTCTTTAACCGCAAAGGGCGCAGAGAAAAATTGTAGGGCGGGGTCTCCGACCTGTGGTGAGCGAAGCCGAACTAACCCCGCCGAGTCCTTTGTGAGGCCGAAATGCTGGGCGAAGATCACATCCTCTCGTTGGCCGAAGAGGCCTTGCGCGCCACGGATGCCGACCAGGCGGAAGTCGTAATGTGGGCTGAGTGGTCGGCCCTCACCCGCTTTGCCGAATCAGCAATCCACCAGAACATGGCGGAGGCGAATCTGCGGCTCACCGTGCGAGCCGTGGTCGGCAACAAAATCGGCTGCGCCGCCAGCAATCGCGGCGATGCCGAGGGCTTGCACCAAGTGGCGGCGGAGGCGAGCCGCCTGGCGCGCAATTCTGCTCCCAACCCCGATTTCCGCTCCCTTCCTGCCGCAAAGCCCATCCTTCCCGTGGGGGGATATTCCCAGGCGACTGCTTCTTCAACCCCAGAGGAGCGCGCCGCCGCGGTCCGGGAAATGATCGCCGAAGCGGAGAGGATCGGGGCCATTGCCTCCGGTTCGCTCTCCGCCGCCAGGGGAGAGTTCGCCGTCGTCAACAGCCTCGGGATAAGGGCCTACCAGCCCTGGACGCGCGCCGAACTCAGCGTCATTGTGGCCGACGGCGATGGAGAGGCGAGCGGCTATGGGGAATGGCAGGGAAAGGATATTTCTGTTCTCTCGCCCCATGCGGTGGCGGAAACCGCAGTAGAGAAATGTGCGCTGGGCCGCGGCGCCGAGGGAATTGAGCCCGGCGAGTATGCGGTTGTGCTTGAGTGGCCCGCGGTGGCCGATTTGGTGGGCTTCCTGGGCTTCCTGGGCCTGGGAGCGACTTCTTTCCAGGAAGGTCGCTCTTTCATGTGTGATCAAATCGGCAAGAAGATTGCAGCCGACTCCGTCACTCTCTGGGATGATGGCCGCGATGCGAGGCTCTTTCCGATGGCGTTTGATTTTGAAGGAGTGCCGAAAGAGAAGGTGATGCTTATAGAAAACGGCGTCGCCAGA
>Ga0315314_1003348_pt1 | contig 12569 bp, 8 predicted proteins | sample TDP9_MG_FD_203631 | JGI IMG/M metagenome (GOLD analysis project Ga0315314, IMG submission 203631) | Freshwater sediment microbial communities from Lake Towuti, South Sulawesi, Indonesia - TDP9 | ecosystem: Environmental > Aquatic > Freshwater > Lake > Sediment | place: Indonesia: South Sulawesi...
AGGAGATGCCACCGGATTCTATTACATGTGTGAAATGTTCCGTGATTTTAAGGTGAAGAACTTGCAATTTTCGACCACTGTAGATTCATATGTTCCAACAACCATTAATGTGAATGTGAAAAACCTTGAGTTTGGGGCTGCTGATAAAATGGCATACCAGTTATCTATCAATGGATTGATGGATTTCTCTGTAACCACGTACGGTCTTGAAGTACTTTATGTACAATGTGGAAATGGAGATTTTGATTTCATGTTCTCTAAGAATTATCATAGTCTAGACCTCTATGGAGTACTGCAGGGAAGTGTTCTTTTTGGAATATTCATACCCGGCCTTGAAGAGTATGAGTATGCAGGACCATATCTCATGATACACATCCATATCGGAAATCCCCCGCTTCTTGGGGATATTAACAAGGATGGCAAAGTGGACTTTAAGGACTTAGGATGGATAGCAAAAGCCTTTGGCTTATCTTTTGGAGACATAGGATACAAGTTAAACTTAGACCTTGACTTCAACGGGAGCATCGACATGAAAGATTTAGGCCTAGCAGCCAGAAACTTCGGAAGAGTATGGTGACTTTCCTATTTACCCAATACGTTTCTTGACACCCTATTTCCATAGTCTTTCTATCGTCTTCCTCCTCTAACTCATGACGTTTCTTGGATTTGACATGCTTAGGCCATAGAAAATAGAGGGAGTAACGTTGGTGCTTCTGGTAGGTTGGGAATACGTGTCTTTCTATCCTCTCGCATAGACACCTTTATTCTCACTGTGTTACTTCCTTGGAATGGTGTTCCATCATCGAGTTGTCCATAACAGCAATTGGTGGGGCTGGGAAGATTTGAACTCCCGTCCCGAGCGCCCGAGGCTCAGAGCCTAGACCAAGCTAGCCGACAGCCCCAAATCAATAGGCTAGACGCCTACAGAGAGAATCTTCCATCACTTCTAAAAACTTTATCCAAAATTCAACATCTAAGCGAATCAAACCTAAAGGTAATGAATAGACTGAAGATCAGTAACTGCACTTCCATTCAGATATAAATTGTTGAAAATAATCCAAAATATTTTTAATAAAAAAGGATCTATTATCAAATGGAGAAGTCAAAGGTGAGCTTTTTAGAGGAAGTTTGGGGGAAAAAAGAGAAGAAAAGAAAACCAGTATCTCCAAAGTTAAGAAGAGAAAAAATGTATCAGCCAATAAAGTGCAAGTGGTGTAGGAAAAATCCTGTTCAAGAACTTCATCATATAGATGGGAACCCCCGAAATAACAAACCAGAGAACCTAATTGCTTTATGTGGTACTTGTCATATCAGAGCAACGAAGGGAGAAATTACAAAGGAGCAGTTATGGAAAAAATTAGGAATCAAGAAGAAAACTAAAAGAGTAATCAAGAAGAAATCTGCTAAGCGTAGAAGACCCAAAACTCAAGTGGAGAAGCTAGTTTATGGATAGATTCATAAAAGTCATAGCTTGCTCGTTAATTCCCTTATAGTTATTGAAACAATACCCTTTAACCTCTATAAAACCATAAAAAATTGTCGCTTTCATTAGTTCTTATAGTAATGGCGTTTACTCTAAATTTTTAAACTATAACCACCCTACTAATCCCTACAATAGAAGGAGTCTCAGTTGTCCCGCAAACCATACTCAGGACTCAGAGTCCTCAAAGCAGCATCATCACCCCTAAGACTCGAAGTCCTAAACCTCCTCTACGAAAAAGGACCACTCTCCTACACCGAACTCATGAACATCCTAAAACTCAGCCCCACACGAGACGCAGGAAGATTCGCATACCACCTAAAATTCCTCCTAAAAGCAGACCTAATCGAACCAGACACAGAAGCAAAAAAATACCGCCTCACAGACCTAGGCAGAACAATGATAGACTTCCGAGAAGACATCGAAAAACGCTTCTTCAAAAGAAAAAAGATGATGGTCCGCACCTCACGATTCTCAGTGGAAGAGTTCGACAGAAACAAAATCGTGGATTCTCTCGTAAAAGAAGCCGAGGTCCCCATGGACATAGCCCAAAAAGTCGCCCGAGAAACAGAACGCCTCCTATCTGAATTCAAAACAAAGTATCTAACAGCGCCCCTAATCCGAGAAATCGTCAACACAATCCTAATCCAGAAAGGCTGGGAAGAATACCGACACAAACTCACACGCCTCGGACTCCCAGTCTACGACGTCACCCAACTACTAAAAACAACAAGCACGTCCTCATTAGGAGTCGAAGCCGTCCACAAAGCAGCAGGCGACGCAGTAATGGAGGAATACACTCTCCTAAACGTGCTCGCCAGAGACATCGCAGACGCCCACCTCTCCGGAACCCTCCACCTCACCAACCTCGGCAGCTGGATACTAAAACCGAGCAAGTTCATGCACGACCTACGCTTCTTCCTCAAACACGGACTAAAAACAGACGCCACAGACTTCACCAGACCCTCATATCCCCCTCCCAAAAACCTCGAAACCGCACTCCTAACAGCCTCCAACATCATCAAGATCGCCTCAACAGAAGTAATCGGCGAACAAAACCTCGACTACTTCAACGTCTTCTTGGCGCCATTCACCCAAAACCTTCCACCCCACGCCATCAGAGAAAGCCTACGCCTATTCCTCTCTAACCTAAACCAATCCATCACAAACACAGGAGCCCCCTTAGAAACATCAGTAGGCTTAGAGTTGGTGATACCCGACTTTCTGGAAAAAGAGACCGCATTCGGACCTAACGGAAAAACAACAGGAACATACACAGACTTCGTTGAGGAAAGCCGACTCATCGCCTCGCTCCTACTCGAACTAATGCTCGAAGACGAAAAACACAGACCCCTCTTCAACCCATCCCTCATAATAAAGATTCGCCCCGAAACACTCGACAACAAGGAATGCGAGTCTCTTCTCCTCCAATCCCATCAACTGGCTGCCGAGAGAGGCATCCCCTACTTCGCCAACCTCCGCAACAAAAACCAGAAATTCGCCTCTTACACCGCAAGTGGATTCAGACTCGCTGCAGACTGGAAAAAAGACTGGGAACTAGACACACTACAGACTGGAAGCGTCGACAGCGTCATCCTAAACCTGCCCAGAGCCACCTACGAGGCTGAGGGTAAGCAACAAAAGTTCCTCAAGGCGTTGGATGAGCAACTGGAAATGGCTCTACGGGCTCTAAAGATAAAACACCTCACCCTAAAACAACGCGTCAGAGAGAGACTGCTCCCATTCCTCACACAAAAGGCAGACGGCGACTCATATCTTCGACTAGAAAACGCCTCCCACCTCATCAGCTTCATCGGACTAAACGAAGCCGCACAGTCCTTCCTCGGAAAATCCATACACGAAGACGGAGAGGCTCTAAAATTCGCCAAAGAAACCCTAAAATACCTTCAGGAAAGCGTCCAAAAATCCGCAAAAAAGGAAACTCGGGCTGTTCTTTCTATGGTGCCCAGCGCAGACGCTTCTAAAAGACTTGTTGAGTTGGATGTGGAAAGGTATGGGTGGTCGAAGGTTCGCGCCAGCGGCACAAGAGATCAACCCTTCTACACGAGTTGTGTTGCGATACCCTTCGAAGACGGTTTCTTGTGGAAGAAAAGACTGAACATTGAAGCCAGTTTCCACGAACTGACGCCAGGTAGCCACCTCGCCATTATACAGCTTCCAGACTTCCAACAAGACTCCGACAAACTATTGTCTGTGACAAAGGAGATTTCTAAGACTTATCCTCTAGGACTGTTCACCTACAATCATGCTTTGACTCACTGCTCTGGCTGCCAAAAAACTTTCTATGGACTATTGGACAAGTGTCCCTCTTGTGGGTCGGTTAACACGCTAGTTCGCTTCAGTCGTTTGAGCACTTAACACTCCTCTTGGATGTTTTTATTAAGCGGTTTACAAAGAAGCCTGGTCGCCTATGGTAGTCGCATAACATCCGCTTATTACGAGCGAAAATCGGGCGTGTTAATTTTAATAGAGGTTCAGTACAGAATTTTATACAATCATTTCTAAAAGTCTAAAATAGAATATAGTTCTATTCCTTGTACTCGCCTTCGGCGAGGAATTTTCATGAGTTCACTGAAGCCTCTTGACGATTCATCTTTAAGTTCGCCACAAACGAGCAGAATAGTGGTCTACAAAACCGCTGGATGCTCCAAGTGTAACATGCTGGAAGAGTGGCTAAGGAGCATAAAAAGAGAGTTTGAAGAAAAGGACCTAGACGATGTGGACACCATGGCTGAGTTGGTGATGAGAAACGAAGTAGTCCTTTCAGCTCCGGTTCTGGAAGTGGCTGGGATATTGTATAGACCAGACGAGATTTTCGACGAGGATGGACGAATCAACGGTAAACTCTTGGGCATTTTGGAAGGAAAGTAGAAGAAATCAGAAGGAAAGCGGATGGAAACCGACGATTCCGCAGCCAACGAGTTTCAACCGAGAGTTAGAAGAAGCGACGGCTTCATCGTCCCGTGGAACCGAAACGCCATCGTGAAACAACTTCTAACCGAAACAAAGCTCGGCAAGGAGTTCTATGATGTTAAACCGATGAGTGTGGAGGAAGCCGAGGAAATAGCGGTTGATGTTGAAAAGAGAATCTTCGACTTAAGGCTAAGGTTTGTGAGTGGTCCTCTCATAAGGGAACTCGTAAACAACGTTCTACTCGACAAGTCTAAGGAGATGCCCGAGTACAGCGTTTACAGAAACATTTTGACACGAGTTGGAACCCCCGTCTATGACGCCTATCTGATAGATGTTGGGCAGGGTTTCAAGGCTAAGGAAAATGCGAACCTTCAACCCAACCCCGAAACCGCTCACAAGAGAAAGGCGGACTGGGTTTCAGGAGAAGAATACTTGCTGTTGATGCCTCAGAAACTGGCTGACGCCCACCTATCCGGAGACTTGCACATACACGACCTCGAGTACTTTGGGACAAGACCCTTCTGCCAAGACTGGGACCTTCGCTACTTCTTCTATTACGGTCTGATGCCAGACGGAATCGGAACCAGAACGAGCATTGCGGGTCCTGCTAAGCATCCGGAGGTTGCCATACTTCACACGGCTAAGGTTCTGGCTTCCGCTCAAACGAACTTTGCGGGTGGTGAGGGCTTCTACAACTTTCTGGTTTTTCTTGCGCCATACATGAGGGGATTAGACTACAAGAAGATTAGACAATTAATGCAGATGATGTTCTTCGAGTACACACAAGCTTACGTGGCTAGAGGCGGGCAACTCGTCTTCAGCAACATACAGGTTCAGCCAGGGGTTCCGGAACTCTGGAGAAAGGTGCCTACAGTGGCTAAGGGAAAGGTTGGACCAGACTTATACGGCGACTACGAGGACGAGGTTCGGTTGATGTTTAGGGCGTTGTATGATGTGGCTTATGAAGGCGATTATTGGGGGAAGCCCTTCAACTTCCCAAAACTGGAGAACACCATAAGTCCAGAGTTCTTCAAGCCGGAGTACGACGAGTTCTGGCTCGACGTTCACAAGGTTGTTGCCAAGTTCGGGATACCGTATTTCGATAATTTGATGCCGCCATACAGAGGGTACGGCAAAGGTGTCTCGTGTTATCAATGCGTGCCTGCAGACGAAAGGGTGATTGCTGAGGTTGACGGGAAACTTGTGATTGACAGAATCGAAGATGTGTATCTTGAAACTCTGACAAAGCCAATAAAGGCGTATGGTTTCAATCCCGAAACGATGAAAGTAGGTTTTTACCCTACTAAGGTGGTTATGCAGAAACCGTACAACGGCAAACTATACACTGTCTCGTTGGAAACTGGGCGAAGAATCACTGTTACAGCCGACCACCCGTGTTATGTTTTTAAGAACGGTAAGTTAGGTCTTGAGAGGGCGAGGGAACTACGGGTCGGCGATTACCTGCCAGTGCTAAAAGAGATGCCCATAGATGAGGAGACCGTTGAACTAAACTTACGACAAATGTTCACAGAGGCTAAAATTGAACGGATGGTAGTTGGAGACGGAAAGATCAACTTTCCGTACGCCAAAAAGAGGGGGATTCCAGAGAAAGTCTCAGTGACGCCGGAACTTGGTCGACTAATCGGATACTATCTTTCAGAAGGCGATGCCAACAAAGGGTGCTTCGCAATAAGGTTTAGTTTTAACAAAAGTGAAAACCACCTAGTTAACGACGTGCAACATTGTCTCAAGTCGGTGTTTGGCTTAACAGGGAACGTCTATGAGCTTAGAACAGCAAGGGTGCTCCAGGTTGGTAGTAAGCCCCTATTCCACTTCTTTGTTGATGTGTTAAAAATGGGGCACAACAGCGACACCAAAAACGTGCCAAATATAGCATACACCTTTCCAAAGGAGGTAATTGCCCAAGCATTGCTAGCGTTCCTCTATGGTGACGGAAATGTTGATGCACGGAAACGACAAACCCAAATCAGACTTGCCCATCAATCGTCTAAGAATCTTGTGCAGGGAATTATACTGCTGGGGCTTAGAATAGGCATCCCCCTGAACTACAGTGAACGACACGGGCATTATGAGGCAAAGATAACAAGCAGGGAATTGGTCAAACGATTCGTTCAAGCAACAGGTTTACAAAAACAACTTCTGCATGAACCATCAAAGACTTCCCGCTCTTTCACTTACGATTTGTATCCTATAAAGCATTTAGCCATCAAAGCAAGCGAACTGGCATACTCACAGCTTATGAGTGGAGAGCGTGTGGGTAGTGAACTGGTGACTCTCGAAAAAGACTCCTTCGCCTACGACGTAGCGACTAGCGCCATCCACCCGTTAAAGGTAGTATCAATCACTGAAAAAGATGCCGAGAACCTCATGGTCTACGACTTTGTTGACGTTGAAGATGCCCACACTTTTAGTAATAGTCTAGGCATATTAACACACAACTGTTGTGCGTATTGCTTTGTTGAAACGCCTGAGCATAGCCCCGAGTTTCATGATAAGTTGTACTTCAATGATGGGAAGCATTTTACTATGGGGAGTTGGCAGGTTGTGAGTCTCAACCTTCCCAGAATGGCTTACAAGGCTAACGGAGACGACGACAAACTCTTCGAGGAAGGCTATAGACTGATGAACCTTGCGGCTGAGATATTTAGGGTCAAGAAGAAGTGGATGGACCTCGTGGTGAAGCACAATCGGATACCCTTTGCGACTCAACGCCCCTTAGACCCGAAGACTCGCAAGAAGGGAACCCAAGCGGTGGACTTTGATGAACTAACCTTTACGATAGGTCTTGTGGGCGGAAATGAGATGGCTCAGTGGCACACTGGCTACCAACTCCACGAGAATCCAGAGGCGATTAAGATACTGGTTAAGTTGATTCTTAAGATGCAGAAGTACAAGGAAGTGCTTGAGGAGAAGACTGGTCTGAAACTTGCTTTGGCTAGGACGCCCGCTGAGTCTGCGGCTCAGAGATTCGCCACCGCAGACCTTTTGACGAATGATTATCGTGATAAAGCGGAAAAGATGGTTAAAGGAGACTTGAAGGATGCTGGGGTTTTGCTCGCCGAGGGCGAGAGGGACGTTCCCATTTATTATAGCAACGGAACTCATTTAGATGTTGGGGCTAAGGTGGGTCTGTTGGATAGAATTGACATTGAGCAGAAGTTCTTCCCACTGTTGAATGGGGGGAATATGTTTCATGTTTGGCTTGGAGATGCTTCTCCAGATCCCGAGGCATTGTATAAGCTGACTAAGAGGATAGCCACGAAGACTCATGTGGGCTACTACGCCTATACAAAAGACTTGACAGTCTGCAACAACTGTGGACGGGTTACATCACCCCTCAATGAGCGGTGTCCAAACTGTGGTTCTTCAAATGTAGAATGGTGGTCGCGAGTGACTGGCTATTACCAAGCAGTGAGCGGATGGAATAGAGGGAAGCAGAAAGAACTTCAAGACAGATACAGAACTGCCCTGTAAATCTTAATAGTTAGAAGTATGCAGAATATCAGAGAGATTGAACATGAAGAAGATTGTTTTGTCAGCTTTTGTATCGTTCTTCTTGTTAATGATGACGATCACCTACCCATCAAGAGTCTTGACTTGGAGTAACGGTGGCTATAGTGGCGATCCGTCTAACCCAGATTATGGGACTCACGACTGGATTGCTGAGCACGCTTTAGATTGGTTGCCAGGGAAGGAGAAACGATACATTGTTAATAATCTTGCGGCTTATTTGTATGGGACTGAACTGCCCGATAATGGAGAAGCACCAGATGGCATCGGCGATACAACAAAACATCACATTTACTACTGGTCCAATGAAAGCCTTCAGGATGACGCTTCAGCGGTCCGAGCGTATGAGGAATACAATAACACATTAAGCCTTCTTAAGTTAGGAGACCGTGCAAATGCTTCTAAGACTGCTGGGATAATGAGCCATTACATTGTTGATGTAGCAGTTTTTGGTCATGTGATGGGTGCTGCTACGGATTGGGGAGCAGAAGAGCATCATAGCGACTACGAGACTTACGTGAATCAGAGAACTTCTAGCTATGAGGCAGAGTTCAACGTGTACCTTAGCTTCGATGGGGAACTAGATTTGGCTTCTGCTTATGATGCGGCGAAAGAGCTTGCCTATGATACTACATTTGATGTGGATGGAGACTTAACCTGCGTATGGATGGATCAAAACTACAATTGGAGCGATGCCGTGTTCAAGGACAGATGCGGGGAATCCCTCAACCTTGCAGTTAACTACCTTACGGATGTGTTGCATACACTCTATTTAGAAGCGGCGTCAGTCCATAACATCGACACAGGTATGGATTACTTAACAATTCAAGGAGCAATAAATGCCCCCGAAACTTTGGATGGACACACAATCCTGGTCGATGCCGGAATCTACTACGAAAATGTGGTTGTAAATAAAACAGTGACACTCCTCGGAGAAAGCAGAGAAGACACTGTGATTGATGGAGGCGGGATTGGAACAGTCGTAAACATTGCAGTAGACAACGTTGCCATCACTAACTTGACCATACTGAACAGTTCAGAACAGAATGGATTCTCAGGTATAGGGATTTTCAATGGGAAAAATATTACAGTTGAGAATAACAACGTGATGAACAACAATGTCGGTATCCTTATCGCCTATTCCAAAGACATCAAAGCAAAACTAAATATGATTTCCAATAACTATGGTGGCATCATCGTTAATTACTCTGAAAACTGCACAATCATAGAAAACCATGTGTCAGATAACAGTTGGGGGATTTCACTCTACAGTTCTCGAAACTGTGACCTTCAAGGCAACGCAATGACTGATAACCTATACAATCTTTGCGTCAATGGAGAGACCATTGTAGACTTCGCAAACTACATTAGCTCATCAAACACTGTCAACGGCAAACAAGTATATTATTTGGTCAATGAGAGCGATCTGGAGATAAGCCCCTCAACTTATCCGAATCTAGGATATCTGGCGCTGATAAATTCAACAAGTATAGTTATTAAGAACTTAAATGTTACACAGAACTTCAGCGGGGTTCTCCTCGTCAACACTAACAACTCTAGGATAAGTAGCATTTACGCAACTAGAAACTATGGCGGAATTGTTGTTGCCTTTTCTTTCAACGTAACCGTGGAAGCGAGTACAGCTTTGGGGAATACCGAAAGCGGTATATACCTAGGGTATTCAGAGAACTGTACGATAGTACTAAACACTGTTACAAGCCACACTCTTCAAAAATGGTCTAACGGTATAGAGCTCTATCATTCTAGGAACAACAAAGTAACCGCAAACAACATTCTTGACAACAAGTACGGCATCATGCTCTGGGGGTCTTCAAACAACAGGATATCTGGAAACAACATAACAGCAAACCAGTTTGGCGTCTGGTTCTACGCTTCTAACAACAACATATTTCACCACAATAACTTCGTAAGTAATACAGAACAAGTCTATACCATTTACTATGTGAACGTTTGGGACGATGGTTTTGAAGGGAACTATTGGAGCAACTACATTGGTGTTGACTTGGACCCCTTGGACGGAATCGGTGATACTCCGCACATCATAGATGGAAACAACCAAGATAATTATCCTCTAATAGGGGTGTTCTCTGATTTCAATATTACCTGGCAAGAAGAAACCTATCATGTAAATATTACTAGTAACTCTACATTGTCAAACTTTAATTTTGGAGAACTTGTCAATTTGGAGACAGGCGAATCATGGAAAGCAATTTACTTTCAAGTCAGAGGTCCAGATAACACTATCGGTTTTTGTAGAACTTGCATTCCAACAGCTTTGATGAATGCTACCTACAAAGTTTTCGTTAACGGCACAGAAGTTCCGCATACTCTGCTGCCATGCGTCAACAGCGCAAACACTTACCTATACTTCACCTACAACCATTCAACACAAGAAGTAATAATAATCCCAGAGTTTCCCACATGGGCATCGATGCTGCTCATACTCATCGTGCTTACGTTTGCTATAGTCGTCTACTGTGCTCGAGGGTCACAGGCTATTATTAAGCGGTTAGCGGATGGAACAAGGGAGAACAAGCAGAACTAAAAGACAGACATAGATACATGGTATGAACCAGTCGTCGTTCAAATTCCATCGTTCAACGCTCAGTTTTCAAGTTTAGACATGGAAAGATCGTTAATAATTTTGGAGAGTTCGGCTGGTTTGTTTGTAGGTACGACAAAACTTCCACTTTTTCCAATTATTTTGACTGCGTTACCAGCCTTGTAGCTAGACCTATCGTTTGCCCCCAACCTTAATCCTAGGCCACCATACAGAGGCAGTAAGGTCTTTGTTGGTTTACAAGAGGATATGTTGTCTGCATGAATTGTCTTCTTCATAATGCCGTAGCTTATCTTGACGCCTTCTGGATTTACCTCGACATTCGAGTTGCGAAAATTCAAGAGTAAGAGTATGAATATTATATCTGGAACCAGTAACACGTAGCCAGGGGCTGGTGTTTGTTCTATTGGCTTGCCATAAAGCCCCCAACTCAGAAGGGCGCCTGAGAGAAGTAAAATGATGATAACAAAGAGTGTGAAGAACCACCAATTCATCCAGACTTTTTCCTTATAATAACTCATAGGCATTGGACAGCACCTATGATGGCTTCACTTTAGCGAAGGGTTTTGGCTTCATGGTTATCATTAACCGTTACAGCCTTGATTTCTCCATTTTAGTTCTACGTGAAGGACATTAGCTCTTGTCCTTCTATCACCTTCTTCTATTATACTACTTTTGAGTGATTTCTGATAACCTCATCGATTCAATGAAATTTTCTGGGTTTTCTGGAGTTATGATGAAGTTTCCATGTTTCGTTTTTATTAAGACACCATCGTTGAAGTTAGTTATAGCCATGAAGGCTCTCCCAAGTTTTGGAATGTAATAATGGCCACCATGGAAACTGGCACCGAAAAGCCTTATGCCAAAAGGTATGAATAGCGTTTCAGAAGTCACAACATCTCTCAGACGAATGGATTTGCTTCCTCCGATAAGTCTCGTCGTTTTGATAATGAGTTCTTCATCCGTCAAGATGTATTTTGTTCTGTAAATAGATATTGGTATGAGGAGCATGATAGCCTCCACGAAAGTCGCCACAGTGGCAGCTATTAATCCAGCGATTGCCATGGGAGTGAAGAAACCAGCATAAATAAAGAAGAAAACAATTGCGGCTATAAAAACAGCGAACACGATGTAAGTCCCAGCTATGAATCTCGAGACCTTAGGTCTGTTGACTGTGTTTGTCAACTCTTACTCATTAAATCTTAGAACCATCACGTATTTATTATTGTTTCCGGGCTCCAAAAACTCAAATCAACTCATTTCATGTCGATTTGGCTGACTAGTTCTTAGCTGTTTGTATAAGGTTATGAGCAAATTGCCGCTTGTTTCTTTGTTCTGTTGCTCCTAGTATGAGTGCTAGTAGTGCCATTTTCGTGGCTATGCTTTCCAAACCCTCCGGTAGAAGGTAGCAGAACCAGAAAACAAATACTTAGTGTAACTGACATGCTCTTATCTGGGTTGCTGCGTCAACCTTTCAAAAGCGCATTTCATAAGATCAAGAATCACTTTTGTAGACGGTCTAAGAAATCCTTGAAGGAAAGTCTTTCTATGCCCAGTTTGTCGTAAGTCTCATCGTTTGAAACCACAACAAACCTATTATTCAACGCCACAGCCGCATGCACCCCATCAAAAAAAGTCAAAGAGCCGTGTTGCATCAACAAATCCTCACACAAGATCAAGTCATCGGAAAAAAGCCCAACCTCTGAAAGACCAAACGACACAGCCTTCGCCTTAATAAACGTAAGAGCACTAAGCCTTACTTCACTGCTTTTTTCGTGACTTGCCATAACCTCACGAACCTCAACCATAGCTGAAACAGGATAATAAAGAGAGAAAGGCTTCTTCGCCGAATACGCTTTCAAAATGTTAGATACAACATCATAGTGTTTGTCTTTTGGTTGAAAACCGAAAAGAAATTCTGTCTCAACCATGAAATCCTTTTCCAAGTCACACTGCCTCTCTCGTAAGATGTTCTTCAGCCTTTTTCCGCTCTTCCCTACTGTACGCTATATCGCCGATAAGTTCAGCCAGAGTCTCATCAAC
>Ga0315314_1003349_pt1 | contig 12558 bp, 8 predicted proteins | sample TDP9_MG_FD_203631 | JGI IMG/M metagenome (GOLD analysis project Ga0315314, IMG submission 203631) | Freshwater sediment microbial communities from Lake Towuti, South Sulawesi, Indonesia - TDP9 | ecosystem: Environmental > Aquatic > Freshwater > Lake > Sediment | place: Indonesia: South Sulawesi...
TACAGTCCTTCCATTAATCATCGCCCTTGTGGCTGCTCTCCTCACCTACCATGGATTCAAGGGAAGGAGATTCTTCACTCCTCTCTTCAGCCTACCTCTCATTTTCATCCCCTCTTCAACGGCTATCCTATGGGCTTTAATGTATAGCGACCCTTTTGGCTTGGTAAACCATCTTTGCGGCGCCTTAGGTCTTCCGACAAGGATCTGGTTGGGAGATCCTGCGACAGTCTTGCCTGCCATTTCGCTCACGAATGCATGGTATGGAACACCAATGACTTTTTTGATGCTTCTCGCTGGACTGGAGAGCCTGCCTCTCGAACCCATTGAGGCCAGTGAGGTGGATGGAGCGTCTTCCTTACAAAAAATTTGGCATATTCTCCTCCCAATGCTTTGGCCCATTCTTTCGGTCGTTGCCCTCCTCAGGTTAATCGATGTGATTCGAAGTTTTGCCCTCATCTGGATGATGAGCCAAGGTGGGCCAGGAACGGCTTCGTTGACTTTACCTGTCGCTACCTTCAAAGTCTCTTTCCTTCATTACGATTATGGGGCAGGGTCTGCTTGGGGGATCATCAACGTGATCCTCTGTCTGATTTTAAGCGTGGGGATTCTTTTTCGACGGAGGGAGTTATGAGGAGTACCATTCTCATCTTTACGCTCTGTTTTGGAATCGTTCTTCTGTTGGCCTGGTCTTTAACACCCATCCTCTACGCTGGAATTATTTCGGTTGCAGGGTTCGATCTGCCAACCAAGCTTGGCTTCCCTAAGGATGTGACTCTCGCCAACTATATCGAGGCCCTCTCGGATCGTGAAGTTTGGAAGGCTCTCATCAATTCGCTCGTTATTGCCATTCTAACAACCCTTCTCTCCGTTGGAACGACAGTCCCAGCCTCCTACGTCTTCTCCCGATCCCGGACAAGAACCTCCTCCTTCCTAATGCTTCTTTTCCTCTTCTTCAGACTCTTCCCATGGATCGCCTTGGCTTTTCCCATCTTTCTGGTGATGGCCCGATTCAAGATGCTCGACACCTATTGGGGAGTAAGTATCGGTCACTCCGTGTGGATCATTCCAACGGGCATCTGGTATATGAAGGGGTTCTTTGACATGGTACCAAAGGTGATGGAAGAGTCGGCAATGGTGGACGGGGCTACACCCTTCCAAACCCTCGTCCATGTCGTTCTCCCTCTTGCCGTTCCAGGATTGGTTACTGTAGCTCTGCTCGCCTTCTTTGCCAGCTATACGGAATACCTTTATTCATTAATACTCACTCGGGTAAAGGTGATACCCCTTCCTGTCCTCATGGCGGGCTATCTCTCAGAATTTAAAATGGAGTGGCGGAAGATTTCAGCCATCTCCATGCTCTCGACAGTTCCCATGGTTCTCTTTTATACTTACATGCTGAGATACGTTAGAAGAGGGATGCTCTCTGGAATGATAAAAGGCTGAGCGGAATAGAAGCAGGAAAAAGGCCGGAGGGGAAGTTACCGGCCTTTAAAATCTTTGATTGCTTCTGAAATCATCCTTCCAAATTCGAGTGAGCAGTTTAACGTCTTGCTCAGGACCTGCGCATCGAGCCGCAGGCCGAACAATGGGTAGCGTGGGGAAACATCCATCTCATGGACCTCACCTCCTTCCGTTTAATCAATGATAAACCTGTTCCTCACCCCTGTCAAGTATATCGAAGGGTTTTGTCGAAGGGTTTACCCTGAGCCTGTCGAAGGGTTTACCCTGAGCCTGTCGAAGGGTTGACATTCCCTGTTGATATTGGTAAATTGCTGTCCGTAGCTTAAAGAGCAGTTCTACTTCAAGCAGAAAGGAGGAGGTTATGAAGATGGAAAGGCATTTTCTAAGACGGCGTATTCTTTGGATCATTGCACTTGGTCTCATCTTTTCTTTCCTTGGGCCCGGACTCGAGATGGCCTTGGCGAAGCCCAAACTCGTTGTCTGGTGGAACAAGGGTTATTACAAAGAGGAAGATGCGGGCATGCAAAAGCTTGCCGCGGAGTTTGCCCAGTTTAACGATGTCGATGTGGATCTAACGTTCACGATCCAGGATGACCTGGGTCCTAAGATCATCAGTGCCCTGATCGCTCGCAGGGTGCCTGATGTGGCCTTCTGTTTCTTTACGGACTGGCAGATCGCACCCAAATTTGCCTGGGAGGGGAGGTTGTCCGATGTCTCTGATGTCATTAATGATCTGAAGCCCCGCTACCTTGAATCACATCTCAAGACTGGATGGCTTTATAGCAACGTCGACAAGAAGTGGAGCTATTACTCCATACCTATCGAAGCCCAGGCATTGGGGACCCACTACTGGAAGGATCTGGTGCAAGAGGCCGGCTTCGATCCTGATCCCAAGAAGATTCCTATGAAGTGGGACGAACACTGGACATTCTGGAAGAAGATCCAAGAGAACTTGCGCAAGAAAGATCCGGCCAAATATGGAAAGCTTTACGGAATAGGCATGACTTCTTCCAGCCGTGCCACTGACACCTTTTACAACTTCGAGCAGTATCTTCTTGCCTTTCGTGGGGAGATTTTATCGCCCGAGGGGAAAGTGATAGCCGGAGAGCCCAAAAATCGCGAGGCCATCGTCAAGACATTGGCCTTCTTTACAAGCATTTACAATGAAGGTTATGTGCCAACGGATGCCCTAACATGGACAGACGGGGACAACAATGCCAACTTCCATAATAAGACGGTCGTGATGACGCCCAATCCCTCCATCTCCATCCCGGGCGCTCACTTCTTCACTAACAAAGACAACTACTACAATAAAATTGGAACCATCTTGCAGCCCGCTGCTCCGGATGGAAAGGGTTATCCCTACCTCGTCTCGGTGAAGTCAGTCATCATCCCGAAGGATGCGAAGGAACAGGTGTTGGCCAGGAAATTCATTAGGTACGTCTTAGGGCCTAAGCATTTCGCCGAGTATGTGAAGGCATCGAATGGCCGGTGGTTCCCATCCTTCAAGGATGTGGCGGCAGATCCCTTCTTCCACGATCCAAAGGATCCGCACATTCCAGTGGTCACAGATCAGTTCATGAAGAACCCCACGCGAGCTTTCTACTACAGTCACCACCCAGCGTACTCCCAAGTTTACACGGAGAATGTCTGGGGAAAGGCTATCTCCAGAGTGGTCACGGAGAATTGGACAAACGAGAGGGCAGCGGATGAGGCGATAGGCCGAATTCAGACAATCTTTGCTGGCTGGAAGTAAGAGAAGAACATTTTCGGAGAACCTCCAATGCGGGTGGGAGAGCCGGTCTCTTCCACCCGCTATTTATGTTAAATCCTATGGCCGAGATTGCACCTGAAGCCATTCCTTCCGCTACTGTCGCCCGCGGGGAACACTGGGGCCGGAAGACCGGCCTTGGACTGCTTTTCTGTTCTCCATTGATCCTGATCTTTCTCATTCTCGTCATCACCCCCATGCTCTATGAAATTTATTTAGGCTTGGACCGGACGATCTACCCTGCCATCTTTTCCGATCCGATCTTCATCCAGACCATTTTCAATACCACCATCTTTGTAGGCGTGGCAGTTAACGTCAAGATGTTCCTGGCTTTGGTGCTTTCGGCTTTGTTCAGCATGGAGCACTGGGTGGTTCGGGTCCTGGGTGGCCTCTTTCTGCTTCCCTGGGCCATTCCCTCCTTGCCCGGAATATTCTCATTCCGGTGGATGCTGAATGGACAGTGGGGGATTATAAATAAGATTCTGATAGATTTTGGATTTGAGGGCTATCCGTGGCTGGTCCGGCGTCCCACCGCATTAGCGGCTGCTATTATCTATCACATCTGGAAGTACCTTCCCTTTTGGACGCTCATCTTCGTGGCAGGCCGAAGAAGCATTCCCAGGGAACTTTACGAAGCTTCGGATATTGACGGAGCGAGACTCCTTCAGAAATTTCGATATGTCACATTCCCCATGCTCCAGAATCTCTACCTCATTTGCAGTCTGCTCTCTATGGTCTTCACCTTAGGCGACTTTGTGATCATCAAACTCATGACAGGCGGAGCGCCGGGAGATTCCACTCATGTCCTGGCCACCTTGGCCTATCGTTACACTTTTCAGATGGGCAAGATTGATTGGGGGGTAGGGGTCTTCACAACCGCCCTGCCGGTGACGCTCCTTTTCATTTTCATTCTGATCCGTAAGGTAAAATAGGAGTCTATGGCATGCGCCTGCGAGGCTGGCAAAAAGTTCTTTTCTTTGGTCTGTGTGGCCTCATTCTGGTTTGGACAATTTTTCCCGTCTATTATATGGTGTTGCTTTCCTTGACATCTTGGGAGGACCTGTTCAAGCCGAAGCTCTATGTGAACGATCCGACCTTTGAAAATTATGTTCAGACGCTCCAACAGGGCAATTATTTCGTCAGCCAATTCTGGACCCAACTCTACAACAGCGTAGCCATTGCCCTGCTGACGACAGCAGCAGTCCTCATCGTAGGAACTCTGGGAAGCTTCGCACTGGCCAGGATCCGATTCCGTGGAAGCCGCTTCATCTCCGGCATGACTCTCTTCACCTATATCATTCCCTCTTCCTTCCTTTCGATTCCCTTTTTCAAATTGATGGCAGACTATGACCTGATTGGGACGAAGCTCTCGGTGATCTTGGTCATGATTACGTTCGCGTCGCCCTATGCCGTCTGGATCCTTTGGGATTATGGCAAGACCGTACCATCCCAAATCGATGAAGCAGCAGCCATAGACGGAGCAGGATCATGGCAGCTTTTCTTCCACATTTACTTACCCCTGATCCTCCCGGCCATGGTTGCTATTGCAACCTATGCCTTCCTTTATTCTTGGAATGAATATCTTTATGCAGTCCTGTTCCTATCGGGCGAGACAAATATCACGATTCCAGTGGCAATGGGAAATTTCTTAGCCACCGATGATGCTCCTTGGAATCTTCTCATGGCGGAGTCTGTCCTCTATTCCATTCCTCCTGTCATCCTCTATTACTGTTTTCGACGCCATCTCCTGACCGGTCTCGTAACAGGGGCTGTGAAATAGAACCTATGGTGATCATTGGCAGGTAGTCCCTCAGTCTTTGTTCGAACTTGTAACGATCTGACAGGGATGTTGGAGAAAACCTTATGGCGGTAACCTTAACTCGTCCCTTAAACCACAGAATCCCCTCAATAGAACAAGGAATCGTTTATGGTGTCAGTGGATACCCTTACCTATAAAAATTTCAAAACATCCGCTTGATAAGATTTTCGATGACATTCCTGGCAGATCGGCTGATTCCAACTCCGGTAACTGAGGGATTACATGAGCAGTTATATTTATCTTGATCCGCAGCCTTCTTTTTCGTATATTCAACTCACCCCGAAGCGAGTTCTTATGAATTCAATCGATGAATGAAAAGGAGGAGGGACGACAATGTATTGGCGTAGCAGAGATATTCTTCAGCCACCGGAGTGGTCCTTGGTGCGGTCCTTGTATAAGTCCATGGGTTACAGCGACTGTGATCTGGCACGGCCTCTGATCGCCATTGCTAATTCCTGGAATCGAATCGTACCAGGCCATTATAACTTGAATCTGGTCTCGGACTATGTCAAGCAAGGAATCCAGCAGGCAGGAGGGACGCCCGTCGAATTCGGGGTCATCGCCGCCTGCGATGGGATCGCTCAGGGGCATAATGGGATGCATTACATTCTACCAACCAGGGACTTGATTGCCAATGACATCGAGATGATGATCGAGGCCCATCGACTGGATGCGGTTGTCCTATTAGGCTCTTGTGACAAGATTGTCCCCGGGATGCTCATGGCAGCAGCCCGTCTGGACATTCCAGCGATTCTCGTCGCTGGGGGGCCGATGGAGGGAGGATGCGAGTTTGACGGCCGGGCCGCGGACATAACATCGGTTACCGAAGGCTTAGGGATGTTGAAATCCGGGAAAATCGATGAGGCGGCGTACCGCAAGCTGGAAAATTGCGCTGGGCCCAGCTGCGGATCGTGTTCTTTCTTAGGTACGGCCAACACAATGTGCTGCTTGGCGGAAGGCCTTGGATTGAGCTTGCCGGGGAGTGCGACCATCCCAGCAACCCAGGCCGATCGTTTGCGGGCAGCGCAGGAGTCTGGCCGGCGGATTGTCCAGATGGTTGAGCAGGGAATCACGGCGCCACAGATCATCAATCGAAAAGGGATCGAAAACGCAATTCGTCTGAATGCAGCCATCGGAGGCTCTACCAACGCAGTTCTCCATATGTTAGCGATCGCTTATGAAGCAGACTTCGAACTTACGATCGATGCCTTTGAAGAACTGAGCCGCACAACTCCCCACATTGCCAAGATGAACCCAGCTGCGGCGCCGAATGTCCCTGATTTTCACAAGAGCGGCGGTGTGCCTGCTGTCATGAAGGAGATCCTGCCCTTGTTGCATGGTGATGTTCTTACCGTAAGCGGTAAAACAGTTGCAGAAAATGTGGCAAAGGCCGAGGTATACAATCGAGGAATCATCAAGACCATGGCGGAACCCTGGAGTAAGGGAGGTAGCCTTGCGGTTTTACGGGGAAATCTGGCCCCGAACACTGCGATAACCAAACCCGCGGCCATAAAACCCGAAATGCACAAATTTACGGGCAAGGCTCACTGCTTCGACTCTGAAGAGGCCGCCAACCAGGCCATTCTCGATGGCAAGGTGGTTGAAGGCGAAGTCGTCGTCATTCGCTATGAAGGGCCTAAGGGTGGGCCGGGAATGCGAGAGATGTACATTGCCATGAAATTGCTTTATGGCCGTGGACTGGCCTTAAAGACCGCGCTGGTCACAGATGGCCGATTCTCCGGTACGAACAATGGTTGCTTTGTCGGGCACATTTCCCCTGAGGCAGCCGAAGGAGGGCCCGTGGCCATCGTTCAAAACGAAGACCTCATTACCATCGATATCCCGAACCGGAAGCTCCACCTGCATGTTCCAGACGACGAGATCAAGGCGCGCCTTGCCAAATGGAAGAGACCCGACCCGAAGTTCAAAAAAGGATACCTGGCTCTTTACTCCCGCTTAGCAGAGTCTGCAGATAAGGGTGCGATCATCAGGCACAAATATTAACGTTATGGCCCATGGTCGGCTAACCAACTACAAATGATTACGCAGCCAGCCATCCCCCATCAACCACCAGAATATGACCGTTCACGAAATTTGATGCGTCTGAGGCAAGAAAGACCACGGGGCCGAAAAGATCATCCAACTCGCCCACCCGCTTCATGGGGATTCGGGAGAGAACCCACTCACATCTCACCGGGTCATCAAAGTAGTCGGCGGACATGACCGTCCGGGTAAAGACAGGAGCAATGGCATTGACATTGATTCCCCGATGTCCCCACTCAATAGCCAGTGAACGAGTGAGTTGATTCACTCCGCCTTTGCTCGGAGCGTAGGCCATGTCTTCAGCCCGACCTTGAAACCCCCTCACAGAAGAGATGTTAATGATCTTGCCCTTTCCTTGGACTAACATCGCCCTGCCCACATGTTTACAACAGAGAAAGACCGATCTTAAGTTGACATCGATGACTTTCTGCCATGCTGCTGCGTCAAATTCGATGGAAGGTTGTAAATGAACGGTTCCTTGACTATTGACAAGTATGTCAATTCCGCCAAAAAGGCGAATGGCCTCCTTTACCATCTTCTCAACTTCTTCCTCCCGGGTTACATCCACAGCAATAAATTGGCTGTTTCGTCCAAGTTTTGAGATGGCCTCGGCCGTCTTTTTAAGATCTTCGACATTTCTCGCCACCACACATACTTCGGCACCCGCCGCAGATAATGCAATCGCCATTGCCTGGCCGAGCCCTCTGCTTCCTCCCACCACCAGAGCGACCTTATGATCCAACCGGAATCGTCCTAAAGTGGAAGGGGCCATCTTTATCAATTGATCAAGATCTAACATGGTGAAGCTCCTCTCTATACTTCTACCAGAGCTTTGATGACACCTGATTCTGGTTTTAGCCAGGATTCAAATTGGTCGATGAATTGATCAAAATTGGCTCGATGAGTGATGAATGAAGAGGCATTCACTCTTCCCACTTCAATCGATTTGATCACGTGCTCCATATCTTCACGAGTGGCATTTCGACTGCTTAAGAGAGTGAGTTCACGCCGATGGAAGTCAGGATCAAAGAAGGCGATCTTCTCCTGGACCAAACTGACCAGAACGTAACGACCTCCATGAGCTACCCAATCGAAAGCCTTCATCATGGACTTTGCATTTCCAGTGGCGTCAAACACTACCGTCGGGTGATCCCCCTTCGTTATGGATTCGATCTCCTTCGTTGGATCTTCTTTCGCTTGAATCACATAATCCACCTCGATCTTGTTTCGACAAAATTCGAGACGCTCTTTGATGATATCTACCGCGATCACCTTTCCGCCAGCCCTTTTGACGAACTGCATCACATTGATTCCGATGGGACCTGCTCCAATCACCATGGCAAGCTCTCCTCCTTTGATCTGAGATCGTCTGACCGCATGGGCACCGATCGCCAAACATTCCACCATGGCCATTTGGTCTAAACTCAATGTTTCAGACTTGATGAGGTGATCCGCTGGAACGCTTAAGTATTCCTGCATCCCGCCGTCTAACTGGACACCGAATAGCTTCAGCTGCACGCAGCAGTTGGTCTTTCCCTCTCTACAAGCAATACATCTACCGCATTCGATATAAGGGATGATCACCACTCGGTCCCCTACCCTCAACCCAGAAACACCCTTGCTTAGATGTTCAACCTCACCCGAGAGCTCATGGCCGAGGACCCGAGGATAAGTAAAATAGGGTTGTTCTCCTTTGAAGGCATGGATGTCCGTTCCACAAATACCAACCCGTCTCATCCGAACCAAAACCTCCCCTGGCTTGATCGACGGCCGGTCAATCTCCTTCATGATGAATTGTCCTGGACGTTCGCAAAAGATCCCTCTCATTCCCATCTCTCCCCTTCTCCATTTCTTTGAAAATCGAAAAAGAAAAATATGAACCAGCGTCGCCACAATCGGAAAAAATATATATAATCATCATATCACGTGGCTGGTAAGAAAGATACCCCTCTCCGCATGCCACAAGAGGCCAAAAGCCCGGGCCCTCCTCTTGACGATGCCTTCTCTATCTTGCTATCCTAAAAATTGACAAAGGCAACCTGAATACGGCACATTTGGATTTAACCCCAATCTGGCAGAAAAGGAGACCAAAATGACACTAAAAGGTTACACGGGTAAAATCTTACATCTCAACCTATCAAATTCCAAAGTCCATATTGAAGACCTCAATGAAGAATGGGCTCGCCACTTCATTGGCGGAAGCGGCCTTGGTGCCAAGTTTTTATACGAAATGACCGATGAGAGGACAGATCCTTTGAGTCCGGAAAATCCCCTGATCTTTATGACCGGCCCATTTACAGGGACTTCTGTCCCCCTCTCCGGAAGACATGCGGTCGTCTGCCGGTCTCCACTGACCGGCATCTTTGGCGAGTCCGATGTGGGAGGCACCTGGGGCGCAAATCTTAGAAAGGCCGGGTTTGATGGGATTATCGTGACGGGCAGGTCTAAGAACCCAGTTTACCTCTGGATTCACGATGGGAAATGGGAAATCCGCGACGCTTCCCAGGTCTGGGGCAAGGATACTTACGAAATCGATCCCATTCTGAAAAGCGAAACAGACGAAAAGGCAGTGCTGAGCACGATCGGTCAGGCAGGCGAAAATCAGGTTCTCCTCGCCGCTATTATGACAGATGGTAGGGATGGCCGCGCTGCTGGCCGCTGTGGAATGGGAGCAGTCATGGGTTCGAAGAATTTGAAAGCCATCGTCGTTTACGGAACCGGAAGGGTTTCCGTCCAGGATCCTGAAGCGGTGACCCAACTGCCAAAGGAATATGCTCCCCTGATCAATAAGAATGCTGAGAATTTCAGAAAATATGGGACCGCAGGTGCGCTTTCCACTTTTGAGGCCATGGGCACACTTCCTCTTCAGAACTGGAAGTTCGTTGGGAGATGGGAGGAGTCTGCAGAAAAGATCAACGGATTTACGATGTCTGAAACGGTATTGAAGGGTCGCTATTTTTGCGATGCCTGCGTCCTGGGTTGTGGGAGAAGGGTCAAAGTCGAGAAGGGTCCCTATGCGGGTGTGGATGGGGCAGGTCCAGAATATGAAACGCTCGCACTGCTCGGCAGCAGCTGCCTGATCGATGATCTTGAAGCCCTCTGTTTCGCGAATGAACTCTGCAACCGTTTTGGTCTCGATACCATTTCAACAGGAGGAGTCATTGGCTTTGGCATGGAGGCTTATGAGAAAGGTTTGATCGATCGAGAGGATACCGGCGGCATTGAACTGCAGTGGGGGAACGCAGAGGCATTGATTGAGACGATCAAGATGATTTCCCAAAAGAAGGGGATCGGAGAAATTCTTGGAAAGGGAGTGAAGAGAGCGTCTGAAGAGCTTGGAAAAAATTCAATCGAGTTCGCCATGCACATCAAAGGACTGGAGCTTCCTGCTCATGACCCGAGGGGTTATAACGCAGGTGCCGTTGGGTATGCCACCTCCTCCCGGGGAGCATGCCATCTGGCCGGCCTCAGCCACACCTTCGAAAGGGTATTAAAATCTCCTGAAATGGGGATTCCAGAACCTCTTGATCGATTCAAGGTTGAAGGGAAAGGAATTCTTGCTGCGAAGAGCCAGGACCTGATGGGTATGATGGACTCTCTTAAACTCTGTAAGTTTATCCTCTTTGGAGGGATCACGATTACGCATATCGTGAAGTGGTATCGCGATGTGACCGGCAGGGAGATGACGATCGACGAATTTGTGAAGACCGGAGAAAGGATCTTCAACCTCAAGAGGCTCTACAATGTGAGATTAGGGATCAGTCGGAAAGACGACTCCTTGCCCTTCAGGTCGCTCACCCTCAAAAGAATTGGAAAGGGATTAACACCAAATCTTCCTCCCCTCGGGCAGATGCTTGGCGAATATTATGAATACCGTGGTTGGTCTGAGGAAGGGATTCCCACCCCTGAAAAACTGAAAGAGCTTGGACTGTCGAAGTAGAACAGGGCCCACCAATCTTTGGTGGGCCTTTTTCTTTTTTACGATTCCCAACCCATGCAACTGGCAGATACCAATAGAAAAGTCGAAGGGTTTACCCTGAGCTTGTCGAAGGGTTTACCCTGAGCTTGTCGAAGGGTTTACCCTGAGCTTGTCGAAGGGTTGACTTTCAATAATATTTTTATTAAATTAGCCTCCACCAAAACAGGAAAAGAAAGGAGGTGAAGGAATTTAAAGTTTTGAGTTTAAAGTTTAAGGTTCAAAGTAAAAATGTAATTTTTACAAGAGAGGAGGGAGATAAATGAAAAAAATTCAGAAGAAAAGGTCTTTGAGGTCCATTTTTGTACTATTTCTTGGCTTCCTTTTCGTAAGTGCCCTGGCTTTTACTGAAAACCCCTACGCTCAGCCAAAGCCAGGAGTTCCTCAGAAACTGATCATTGCACAGGGAACGGATGCCTTAACCATGGATTCACACCATGTGATCGATTCTCCTACTGCTTCGATCATGGAACACATGGTCGAAACACTTCTTGAGCTCACACCAAAGGGTGAGATCGTACCCAAGCTGGCAGAAAAATGGGAAGTTTCTGCTGACGCTACAGAATTTACATTGAAATTAAGAAAGGGGATCAAATTTCATGATGGCGAGCCTTTCAATGCTGAGGCAGTGAAGGTCAATTTTGACCGCCGACTTGATCCCAAGGCAGCCACAAAATTCGGCTTTTTGGTCGCTCAGATTGCATCAGTCGCTGTTATTGATGAATACACAGTGAAGATTAAAACAAAGGCCCCCTTTGCCCCCATGTTGAGCAACCTAACTCACAGCACCAATGGGATTATAAGTCCAGTTGCCCTTAAAGCCTCATGGGATAAACCTCTGACAAAGCCGGTTGGAACAGGCCCCTTTACCTTTAAAGAATGGGTGCCTGGGAACAAACTAGTCATGGTTCGAAATGACGCCTATTGGGGGAAGAAATCAACTCTCACAGAAGTGACTTACCGGGTGATTCCAGATGATGCTTCTCGTGTGGTGGCTCTTGAAACGGGTGAAGTCCATGTGGCCGTAAGGATTCCACCCTTTGATATTCCCAGAATTAAAGCCAACCCGAAACTGACGGTGGTCCATACGCCGAGTGTCAGGACGATCTATATGGGTTTCAACTGTTTGAAAGAACCTTTTACCGATAAAAGGGTGAGACAGGCTCTGAACTATGCGGTAAACAAAGAGGCCATTGTGAAGCATATGCTGGGTGGGGTAGGACGTGTTTCCGATGCGCCCATCAGCCCGGGTCTCTTTGGCTACACCCCGATCAAAACCTATGAATACAATGTTGAAAAAGCTAAGGCCTTGCTCGCAGAAGCAGGTTTTCCAAAGGGATTCGAGACGACCCTCCATCCCGCGGTTGGCCGATATTATATGGATGTCTCCGTGGCGACGGCTGTGGCGGCTGACCTTCTGAAAGTGGGCGTAAAAGCCGATGTCAAGATGATGGAATGGGGGACTTATCTTCCATTTATCCTACGAGA
>Ga0315314_1003350_pt1 | contig 12557 bp, 21 predicted proteins | sample TDP9_MG_FD_203631 | JGI IMG/M metagenome (GOLD analysis project Ga0315314, IMG submission 203631) | Freshwater sediment microbial communities from Lake Towuti, South Sulawesi, Indonesia - TDP9 | ecosystem: Environmental > Aquatic > Freshwater > Lake > Sediment | place: Indonesia: South Sulawesi...
ATTGCCAGACTACCCCCTGGTAGCTCCCTGGCCTCAATCCGAACGCGACGCTTGCTGCTGCCGTCGCGCCAGCTTTGCGAACCATTCGTCGAAAAACGACGGCACGAACTGGATACACAAAATGCCTTGCTGCTGCGCCAGAACGGTCAAGGTCGGGTCCTCGATGCAGTAGAGCAGCACCTTTTGAACCGGAAGGTGCTGGTACTGCGCCAACTCAGGCGTCTGACGCGCGAGCGCTTCATATAGCTGGAGGGTGCTGAGCTTGCCTGGCTGAGATCTCAGCACCGCCTCGACCAGCAGGAGCCTGTCGGGCAGCACCACGATCGCGTCCACCCTGCGTCTCCAGACGCCGAGCAGGTGCAGCTCCTCTTGTGTGAACCGCCCCTGCTCGTTGCGGGGAGTCAAGCTGCCCAGGCGCACGTTTGTCTGCCAGGGGACGTCGGGGAACGTCTGACTGACCCACTCCCCGATCATGCGGATCTCCCACGGCGTGTATCCCCGGTTTGGTGGTGCCATGCTCCCTCCCGCGTGCAGCTTACCATGCAATTCTGCGGCTGTCAAACTGTGCGGACTTGCACGCTATTGACACACTCCCAGGACTGTGATAGACTCGTCCTGCACGTAGACTGCCTGGGCGGAATGTGTTTCAGGACGGGGTCGGACAGGAGGACGATCGTGAGCAAGCGTGCTACGGCCGCCGTCCCCTCCGTGGAGGAGATGGCCCAGGCGATCGACGACATGAAGGCGCGGATCGAGGCCGACCCCGAACTGCGCCACGAGCTCGAGGAAGGCCACACCTCGGGCAACCCCATGGTCCTCGGCCCCCGCCTGCCAACCCCGGAAGAGTGGGCGCAGCTGCAAGTCAAAGGCAGCCAGGACAACGCCGCCAAGTGGCTCCAGCGCACCACCAAGCCAAAGAAGAACTTCAAGGCGGAGGCGCTGCGCGACACCTCGAGGCAGCGCTACAAGGCCAGCATGGAGCAAGTCATCCGGGACGACACCTGGGCCGGTGGCATGGCCCTGGTCGATGAGTCTGAGACCATGGACATCATCGCCAAGCGGGGCTCAGGAGTCTACTCCCAGGGCGTGGCCGACCGCACTGCCAAGATCACTCGTCGAGTGAAAGAGCTGCACTCCGACCGGCTGGCCCTGGCGGCCACCGTGGACGCCATGCCGGTTGCCAGCGATGCCGAGCGTGAAGCCAAGATGATCGCCAACAAGCGCGGCTTGCAGGCGATCGGGCTTCGGCGCCGGAAGGGCTAGGAGGGCTGAGCGATGAAGATACGCGACGTCGTCCTACAAGACCGCCTGGCCCAGCTCGTCGATGCCCGTACGTGGACCTTCAACATCAACCTGGTCGACCCGGTCACCGAGTTCAAGGTGTGGTTCTACGCCAAGAACCACGCTACCGGCCCGAATGAGGCCGGCTGCATCCCCTACTTAATCGAGGAGATCGCCGTCGTCGACGGCTCCGAGGTCATCGCCAGCCTGAACGGCCCTGAGGCGTTCTCTCTGTACTGCTTCGACCACGGCAAGGCCCCCTTCGTCTGGGAGCAGCAGCTGGGCGGGATGTCGCAATACTGGTGTATGCCCATCACCTTCGGGCGGCACCTCTGGGACCCGCAGTGGATCTTCGACCCCACCCGCTTCCGCAACCCCCAGCTCAGGATCACCTTTAACCTGGCCGCCGTGGCCCCGGTCGGCGCCGGCGGCTACGCCACCGGCACGGCTCAGATCAGCGTGTGGGCGAAGGTCATGGAGGAGGGCGCTTCCCCCAGGGGCTACCTCATGTCCAAGCAGCTCAAAGAGTTTGCGAGCCTGGCGAGTGGGCAGGAGATCACCTACCTGCCGACCGACTTCAACATCCGCAAGCTGCTGGTGCGCGCCTATCAGAAGTGCCACCAGATGAACGACGCTATTACCCGCCTGAAGCTGAGCCAGGACGAGGATAAGTGGATCCCCTGGGACTTGGCGTCCGACGACTTTATCTGGCTCATGCGCGACTGGTTCCCGGAGTACCACCTGCACTTGAAGAAGCAGGCGGACGACAACGAGTTGCGGGAGCACTACGGCGGGAACTATGCGCACGGCAAGGTGTGCGGGGGCGAAGACGACTACATCACCAACATCTCGGGCTTTGCGACGAACTGCTACACCCTGCACGCCACGTCCCACGCCGGCGCCGGTGGCACGGACATCCGGCACTGGATCGACACCTATACCCGCACGCCCTTCGACTGCTATTGCTACCCCTTCGGCGACCAGGACGACCCCGCGGCCTGGCTCGACGTGAAGGCCATGGGGAACTTGCGTCTGATCTTGACCCAGGGCGCCACTGGCTACATGGAGCAGGTTGTCGTCCAGCAGGCGCACCCTTACTAGATCTCTCACTCTGTAGCGGATCCTCGGCAGGTCCGCCCCCTGCCGCAGCGGGGCCCGGGCTTTGACCCCGGCTCGGGCCCCGGACCTCTCTTTCGGCGGGGCGGTTGGCGTTGAGGAGGTCACATGCCGCAGCAGCGAGACCCGTTCTTGTGGGAGGTCCAGGACGTGGTGCGCGATGGGGTAGATCTCGTCCTCCGCACCGAGCCCTGGACCGGCCGTGACCAGGTCATGTTCCTGGACGAGATCTCCGTCTGCAATCACGGCCACGCCGGGGGCGACGTCGAGGTCGGCCTGTTCCAGGGCGGCCACTACTTCGCCCTCGACACGGTGTACACCCTCGCCCTGGGCGGCTGGGAGTACGGCCGCGGCATGGTCACCATCCTGTCCAAGTGGCAGGTCTATGCCCGCTTCTTCTACGGCGCCGGCGATGGCGCCGCGACCTGCGTTAATGGCGACCTGTGCGGGCTCCACGTGGTGGGCTACGTCTTGGAGCCCTATTCGTCTCCCTAGGGGCGGACCATGTTCTTCCAGGCCGAGATCCTCACGCCTGCCAACACCCCCGCGTCGGCGCCGATCGTCACCCGGCTGCCGGTCTATCCTGGCGTGACCCGGCAGATCTTCGTCGGCTTCCCCAAGGGCTGCTTTGGGCTCGCACACCTGCAGGTCTGGCACTGGGGCTGGCAATTGTGGCCCTGGACTCCCCAGACCAGCTTTCACTGGAACGACTACCAGTACTCTTTCGAGGATCGCTATCCCATCCTCGATGAGCCTTTGGAGCTCGTTGTCAAGACCTGGAACCTCGACGACAGTTACGACCACACGCTGACCTTTGGCTGCACCGTTGAACCCGCCCCGCCTGAGGAGGAGCTTCGCGCTCTTCATGAGCGGCTCCTGGCCCTCGGGCTCCTGAGGGAGGGCTGAGCATGCCCGACATCTACCCCCTCGAGTCCCCGGAGCCCGGGGCGGCCCTGGGATGGGACGGGGCCGACTACCGCGTCCCCAAGGTGGACACCGACCACCATCCCCAGGTGGACGTCCTGTCGTCGGCTCTCCCGGCGGGCGCTGCGACCCAGGCTACCCTGGCCGCCATCCTGGCCGAGCTCCTCACCCACACTCTGCCCACAGGCGCGGCTACAGAGGCGACGCTGGCTCAGATCCTGACAGCTGCGCAGCTCATTGATGACCTCCGGGGAGCGCTGTTGAGTGTGGCGACGGATCAGCTCCGGGCGGCTGTGGTGAGCAGCGCCCTGCCGGCCGGTGCCGCCACGCAGGCTACGCTGGCGGCTCTCCTGACGGAGCTGCAGACCCTGAACTTGCAGCATTTCAACTCGGTGTGGCGCTTTACTGGGAGTGCGGCAGGGGGTGCGGGGGACCTGGACGTGGACAGCCCGGTCCTGGTGGCCCCGGACCTGGTTGTCGTGCAGAACGCGATGTGCTGGCTGAGCGCAGGGTCCTGCGCCAGCATGACGATTGCGGCCTTTGACGGGGCGGTGGTCTATGGGGTGGCGCGTCTGGCTGCCCCGGCTGTGGATGTTGTGCTGCCGCTCCCCTCGCCCATGGTCCTCACTGCCGGCGAGCGCCTGCGTTTTAGGGCGTTTACGGTGGGCGCGGGCACAACGTTCCAGGGCCGTGCTGTCGGCTACTACGTCAGCACGTAGTCAGGGAGGTTGCCCATGTCTGACTCTACCATAAGCAAGGTCAAGGGCGTCATCGAGTGCATCGAGCACGTCGTCTGGATCGCCGTGCTGCTGATCGTCGCCAAGGTCCTGCTGGGGCAGTGTGGGATCTGGCGCCAGATCTGCGGCGCCCTGCAGATGCTGCTCAAGGTGCTGCGCGGGGTGGTCACCTGATGCCGCACGGCACCCCCGACTGGGGCTTGGTGGGGCCAAAAGACATCGTCTACGGCCTCGACGACCTCGGCGAGCACGCCGTCCGCCTAGGGTCACCGCATCTCTGGGACCGCCGTGGGGACGCCCTCTACGCGACCTGTTTCCGGGAGGGACTGGGCATGTTCCATGGGGCGTTGTCCGGGGCCGGCGCCACCGTGCGTCTGTCCACCGGCCACTCCCGCCAGGGAGCCTACGCTGTTATGTTGCGGTCGGGCGTCGATGCTCTGCGGTACGCGATGCTTCATCTGGCCTTTCCATTTCAGGATCCGTCGGCGGTTGGCTTGGAGCTCTCGTTTGCCGTGAACCCGCGGACCTCCGAGATCCGTGCCGATGTCGAGTGGTACGACGGCGCGAACGTCCATCGAGGGCGCGTCTTGTACGACCACGTCCTTTCGCAGCTGCGCTACTGGACGCCTGGCGGGGTTTGGGCCGTGCTGCAGGCTGGCGTGGTCCGCCACACCTGCATACGTCCTGAGCACACCATGAAGCTGGTAGTGGACATGGATGTGCAGGAGTACGTGAGGTTCCTGCTCGACGAGCAGGCCTACGATATGAGGGGCATTGCGGCAGAGACGGTGCTCGACCTCCGGGCTCCCTACTGGTACTTTGCAATCTGGCACTTCGGCCTGGTCGGCTTCAACGTGGACACCTACATCGACAACGTTATTGTCACCCAGAACGAACCGCGATAAGGGAGGCTTACCATGCGCGAGTGGTTGGCAGAGCAGTTTGAGAGCTCGGCGGTGATCCAGGGCGCCATGGCCCTGTCCTGCGTTGGGGCTATCATCTACCTGGCCGTCGTCGGTCGTGAGATCCCCGAGGTCCTGGTCGGCATCGTCATGGCCGTGGTGGGGTTCTACTTCGGCACCAAGCGGTCGCTGTCCAGCGGCTGACCGTGCTCGAGTCTCGCAAGGAGGTTTCCCATGCCAACGTATCGGCGTGTGGCCCGCCAGGAGTTCCCAAGCACCGACGCCGCCCGGCGGGGGCTGACCGACGTCGCCTACGTCTACATGGACGAAAGGTTCCAGACCGTCATGGTGACTCTGCCGCTCGAGCAGGACACCCCGGCGCGGGTGCAGGAGCTTCTCCTGGAGCGGGCCCGAGCTGCCGCGGCCGGCGGCCCGGAAGAGGTCATCGTATGAGTGGTGATCTGGGCGACAAGGCCGCGCACAGCTGCCCCGAGATGGTCGCTGCTGACCGGGGTGACGGGATCTGGCGCATCGAGGGACGGGCCGGGCAGTGGTGGCTGGTGGAGACGCACTCGGAGATGATAGACGAGGTCGAGTCTGACAGCTTCGAGTACATGATTGCGATCGTTTTCTGCCCGTTCTGTGGGGAGCGGCTGTAAGCGCCGAGGGCTGAGGTGCCATGGACGCCATGGAGGACGCGCGCAATTGGGGCGATCCCTACATCGGCCTGCGCCTGGCTGCTGAGCAGTGCCAGGGCTTCATCAGCATCGCCGTGGACACCCCGCGCCAGGCCCTGGCGGGGGTAGGCAGCGCCCTGGGGAGCCCAGGGGTGTTTGAGGACATCGCCAGGTTTCTCGACTCCCTCCTCTATTGGGTGAGGCCTTACAACTTCTTCCCTTTCGTCTACTCCATCACGGTCAAGCCGGCTCTCGAGTGGCTCAAGAATGAACTGTGGGCGAAGATCCAGCGCTTTGCCATGGACGAGATCGTGATAATCCAGAACTGGCTCGCTGGCCTCTACAACCCCTTCAAGCAGGCCCTGGTCGACGGCTTCAACGCTATCAAGTCCCCCGCCATCGCCATCCGCGACTGGCTGAGTGGCACCTTTGGGCCTTGGATCGCGGCCGCCAAGGACGCCATCGTGGGCGCCTACGTCTGGCTTTCTCAGACCTTCGGCCCCGCCGTCGCTGCCGTGCAGGGCGCGATCGTCGCTGCCTATAGCTGGCTGCGCGACACCCTGGCATCCACCCTGGCCGCCATCAAGGAGGCGATCGCCGGCGCCTACGCCTGGCTCAGCACGACCTTCAACAGCGCTATTGCCGCCATCAGGACGGCGCTCGAGGGCGCTTACACCTGGCTCAAGACCACCCTGACCACCCTCTGGACTACCATCAAGGAAGCGGTGGTCAACTCCTACCTCTGGCTGCGCGACGTCGCCGCTCCCTTCCTGGGGAACCTGCCGACTTTGATCTGGCAGGGCTTGCAGGGCTGGTGGAACAGCGTGGTCAGCGGCTTCGCCGCCTGGTGGGCCGCCTTCCTGGAGACTATCCACCTGGGCGCGGACAGGGTTATTGCCACGGTGGGCCCCCTCGTGCGCAAGTGGGCCGGCGAGTTCGCCAGCATCCCCGCGACCTTCCTCAACTGGGTCGCCGTCACCGCGGGCACCAACCTGGCCCTGCAGCCCTCCCGCGCCCTTGCCACCGCGGGCTCGCTCTACGTCATGTCTATGGCGGCCGGCAGCGCTGCCCACATCCTGTCCACCGCCCTCAACGCTATCCCGACCACCAGCTGGGTCGGCGCCTCCCAGCTGTCGGCCTACATCGCCGAGGCCGCCGCGTTCCTTCCTCTGACCCAGGCCACCTACGGGGTGCTGCTCAACGATTGCCTGACCTGGCCGTTGCGCTATCACTGGAATCAGCAGCTGCGGCCGCGGGTGCCCACCGAGGGCGAGATCTTCTCTATGGGCCGCAAGCGTGGCCTGACCCGGAGCGAGTTCGGCCAGGCCATGGCCTACCAGGGCCTGCCCGACTGGTGGATCGACAAGATCTACCAGTTCTTCTGGACCGACCCCAGCCCGATGTGGCTCTTGCGCATGTCCGAGGTCAGCAACCCCGAGATCCGGCCCTCGTCCACCTTCCTGCCCTGGCTGCAGCAGTGGCTCCCTAACTGGCGTAGCGACCCCTGGGCCTGGTACAAGATGAAGCTCATGTTGGCCGGCTTCGAGGACACCGACATCCCCGCCTTCATCGACGGCTTCCAGCGCCGCATGGTCGCCACGGCCGTCACCCAGGTCAAGACCTCCGTCCGGGCCATGGTCCGCGACGCCTACTGGGACCGCGCCGACGTCCAGTCCGCCCTGCGTCCTCTCGGCGTCCGCCAGGACGAGATCGAGTACATCATGCTCGCCGAGGAGATCGACTACCAGCACGGCTACCTGGGCGACCAGGTCACGTCGCTGCTCGAGTCTTTTCGCAAGGGGAAGGTCTCGAGGCAGGATCTCCGCCTGGCGCTGTCTACCATCATCGTCAAGCCCGAGCGTGTGGCGCAGCTCGTCGCCCGCGAGGAGGTCCGGGCCCTGCCGGCGCCCAAGGCGGTCGCGCCGGCGAAAGAGGACCCGCTCGTCAAGACGCTGGTCACCCAGGCCGTCAGCTCGTGGACGGGTGCCTACCGCAAGTGGCAAATAACGGCTGAAGACCTCGAGCTCGGGCTGTCGATCCTCCTCCGGGACCCGGCTCGCGCGGCGCTTATGGTCAACGTCGAGCGCGCGCGCTACCGCCCCGTCCCTCCGGTTCCCCCACCGGCGCCTGAGGATCCGATCGTCGCCTCCAGTCGCCGGGCGGCCATCGCGTCGTGGGTCACGCAGTATCGCGAGGGCAAGATCACGGCCGACGTCATGGAGCTCGGGCTGTCGCCGCTGGTTGCGGATGCCCAGCGGGTCAAGCAGATCCGCCAGCTTGAGGAGCTTCGCGCCGTGCCAGCGCCTGCTATCGTTCCGCCCTGGGAGGAAGACCCCTTGCTGGCCCAGGTGCGTGAGGAGAGCGTTCGGGGTCACCTAGAGATGTTCCGCAAGCGCCAGATCTCCCTCGGCGAGCTGTACAGCTACCTGGTCGCCGACGGCCTGGCGGAGGCGCTAGCTCGGGCCACGTGCCTGACCCAGGCGTTCAAGCGCATTTCCACGCCGCCGGTGGAAGCGCCCTACTTTCAGCAAGACCAGCTCCGGGCGGCAATCGACGACGCCATTGCCGGCTACACACGGATGCTCGAGCAGCGCCAGATCACCCTGCCCGAGTTTCTTGCCTACTTATTGGCTGCCGGCGTCGATCCAGACGTCGCCCAGTACCTGACCGACACCCAGGAGGTACGGGCGTTTCTTCGGACCTGAGGGGCTCAATTGAGAGGGGGGGCGGTCATGGGGAACCCGCACATGGTACGCGCTTTGCGGCTGTTGCGGATAGCGGAGCTGTTGCGCGAGCAACCTCGCCGGGCCAGCGAGCTGGCCGAGGAGCTCGGGGTCAGTCAGCGCACGATCGAGCGGGATCTGCTGCTGCTGCAGGGCCCGCCGTTTCACCTGGGTATCACGCCCGGTGACAGCTGGCTGTGGTATCTCCGCGAGGAACGGCGGCCAGGGGGGCCATGAGATCATGTTGCTGTTGATCGATCGTGCTGGCGCTGAGCAATTCGGCTACCGCACGCGGGATTCCGGGAGCGGCGATCTCCGCCGCTACTACTGTGCGTCGGCGCCGGTGCGGGCGATCGTCGTCTGTCGGCATGGCCTCGAGCTGAGGCAGCTCGTCGGGCAGGTCGTGGACGTCGCAATCGGCAACGACCGCGGCTGGCGCGACTTCGTCCGGGAGGGCAACGCCGGCCAGCGCCACACCAAGGTCACCGTCTACCGGCGAGCGAAGGGCGAGGCCGCGCGGACTTTGTCGCAGATACTGGCCGTGGCGCCCAGGGATGGGGCCGGCTGACCGGTTGGAGCCAAAAAAAGGGGGAGGGCCGCTGGGTCGGCGGCCCTCTGCATGGGAAGGCCCCCCTCGAGGGGGAGCAGCCCCTGGTATTGGCGATTATACCACCAATTGGCGGGGTCTGCAAGTTGCGCACAAGGGGGCGGATCTATGGACGAGCGGTCGCGTCGTCGGGCAGCGCTATTGGCGCTTCGTGGGAGGCGGCAGGGGCGGCTCAGTGATGAGCTCCTGCGTTTCAACTGCCTGTGGGCCTTGATCGTCCTGGCGGTTGTTGCCGTGCTCGGGATCCTGGCGATCGTCTGCCTCTGGGCGCTGGCGACCAACCTGCCTGTCGCCTCGTGAGCTGGCAGTTTGACAGGCTGGGGCTAGTGTGCTATACTGCCTTTGTGCCAATTGGCAGATAGGCATACACCAAATACTCCTAGTGCGAAGTTGGACGGCTAGGAAGGGGGTCGCATGCCAGCACCAAAGATCCGGCTTACGGTGACGTCTGACGGCGATGTGGTCTACTGTCGCCTGCGCCCAGGGGGCCATATCACCGCGGAGTTCTACAGGCCCCACTCTGAGCTTTTCGCCATCCTTCGCGCGCTTGCTGGCGACATCGTGCGCGCTGGGTGTGCGGAGCCCGTGTTCGGCGAGCGGCACTGGTCGCTCTATCCCCCTGGCGCCGCTCGGGCCATCGCCTTTTTCCGCTATCCTGCGGCCTAGGTGCATCTGAGCAGCCAGCCCCGTCGGCGACCAGCGCGCCGGTCGGGCTGGCGCACGAAGGGAGGTGGTGATCTTCTCGGGCGTCCCTTGCCGGGGCCCGGGCCCCGAGCGCAACCGCCGGCGGCTGTGCGCGATCCCGCCTGCCGGGGCCCGGGCGCTCGCTTTACAGAAAGGTGCTATTGTGAACAAGCTGGCTCGTCACATCGCCACGACGCAGATCCGCTACCACATCCCCACCTTGCTCTGGCTGCGGCTGCGTTGGCTTTGCCGGCACAACGGCAGCGACATGCTCGCTACGGTGTGCCGGGTGCTGCGCACCGGCCTGGACACCCTGGGGGTGCCGGCCGCCGCGGAGGATCTGCTGGATCCGGAGGGCCGGCTCCAGCGCAGAAACGGCGGAGAGGAGACCCATGCCTGAGCGACGTGAGGAAGCGCGCTTTATCCAGATCGGGAACCGGGGGATGGCCGTCGCGGGGATCGTGTCCGTGTTGATCTGGGACGGGCTGGAGGCGGCGCGTGTGGACGTCTACCTCAGCGCGCCTTCCGGCGGTTCCGGCTACGCCCAGGAGGGCAGGCCCAACATGGAGTGCTTCACTGGTGAGGAGGCTGTACGGTTTCTGGATTGGTGGGGGTTTCACGCTGACGTGCGGAAGCTCTAGGCCGGTAGCGGAGCTGTGTGCCCTGAGCCGGCTGGCAGAGCCCTTGGTAATGACCACATAAGAGGCCGCAAGAAAACAGGGGCGGGGTCTTGGCTGCGCCCTGACTTGCTGGCTGAGCATGGGGCGGGCGCTGGCCGCGCCGGCGAGCCCCACGACTGGCGCTGTCGGCAGTTCGCCCCTCGAGTCCGGGTCCTCAACGCTGGCCTGCAGGTGAATCTCTGGCGGGGCGCGACTGGCGTTGGCGTCCGGGGTGACCGGGGCGAGGTCAGCGGCATGAGCGCCCAGTCGCGCAAGCGCTTCCGGCTCCGGCTCATGAGCATCGACTGGTCGCAGTACGACGCCCACTGGGTGACTCTCACCTACCACAACGAATGGCCGCCGGGCTCGCAGGGCTGGAAGCGCGACCTGGACGCCTTCGAGCGCCGGCTCAGGCGTGCCTGGGGGCCCCGGGGCTGGCAGTTCGCCACCTGGCGGCTCGAGCGCCAGCGTCGCGGGGCTCCCCACTACCATGTTATAGTGGCCTTCGCCAAGGGGGCTGGACCCTCGGCGGGGGCCTTTCGTCGCTGGTGCACGCAGGCCTGGCTCGAGATCGTGGGCGGGTGGGGCTCCGACTGGGCCGCCGTGGCCTACGGGGTCCACGTCGACCACGTCGTGAGCGTCGATCGGCACGACCGGCCCCAGCTGGGCGGGATCCTGGGCTACCTGGTCAGCGAGCACTGCAAAGTTGACCAGAACGCCTGGGCTGGGCAGGCGACGGGGCGGACCTGGGGCGTCTGGGGCCAGGCCCAGTACGTCGACGAGCGCGTCATTGAGCTCAGCGGCGATGCCGTGGCGATCGTCGTACAGCGTCTCAACGCCAGGGGCGCGGAGGTGGGCTCCTGGTATCTGTCGAATCTAACCGATCGGTGGCCCGGCTTCTACGTCCTGGGCGACGGCCCGGCCCTGATCGACCAGCTGCTCGAGGGCGTGCCGCACCGCGTGCTGTGTGGGTCACCCTGAAGGAGGTGGTTTGTGAGGCTTGTAGATGCTAGGCGGATCCTGCAGGAGGCTGATACGTGGTGGAGCCTGAGGCTGCCGCGAGCGGAGCTGGGGCCTGTCAGGGAGGCGGTCCGCACGGTGCTTCGGCGGGTGCGCACCACGGGGGCAGATCGGGCGCTGGCGCGTCGGATCCGGGCGCGGCTGCCTCACCGGTAGTAGACTGAGGGGGGGAGGCTCATGAGGCTCACAGTCATGATGGACGTGCAGGAGAACTCGAACACCTATAAGCTGCTGGCCCGCTGCCAGGTCAGCGCTGAGGCACCTGGCTCGGCGCTGGCGGTGCCGGGGCTTGCTGCCGCAGTTGACGACCTGCTGGACTGGCTGCTCAACGTGGTCGAGCGCAAGGCCCCGTCGCCGGTTGCCTTGGGGGGCGAGCCGGCCCCGCAGGAACGCGCGTTCTAGCAGGCGGCCGCCAACTTCGCACTATACACGGTCAATTATGTCCTGAACCGCGGTTTCCGATGGGACTCCGCAGTTACTTGACGTGTACGATCGTACACTCACGTGGGTGGTCGGATAAGGCGGAGCTTCCGCACGTCGCCGTGCTCGTCCCACCACTCGACGAAGGAGCGTGCTTCATCGTCAGTGAAAGAGCAGACGTTGGGGGACTCGAGCAGGACGGTGTTGCTGAGAGTGGTCGGGGCGGTCAGGCTCAGGTGGACGTAAAAGCCTTGGGCGCTTGTGTAGAACTCTACGCTGACGATGTGGGCTACTGCGATCGCCCGGCCCCCAATCTGAATGAAGCGCGGTTCCCTCTGTTGCTTAGACATTGGACCCCTTTCCGCCGTGGCCGACTGCGCGCCAGTGGCTTGAATTGGTACCAGGTACTTTGGAACGGTCGTTCTTATCTCAGGCTCTCCGGGACCCAGGTCACACTGAAGTGAGTCCTGGGCGCCGTGCCGATGGCGGTCACCTTGACCCTCCGCCGGGCACCCACGTGCGAGCCCAGGATCGAGCGAAGCTGCGCCACGAGCCGGCTACTGGTGAGGTCCCAATAGTGGGGGAAGGTCGGCTTTTCGTCGGTGGGGACGTGGATCCGCAACACCTGGATCCGCTTCGGCGGACGGCCGTCTCGGGGCTGGATCTCGAGCTCCCCTTCCTCCCACCGGTCGATCGTAAACTCCTTCGTCTCGTTGTCCCGCCATTCGTAGATCTCATACGGTCCTGTGAGCTCAGCCACGCCTTGCCCTCCTGCCCCCTCTCTGGGGGCGTCGGCGGCCTGGAAGG
>Ga0315314_1003351_pt1 | contig 12555 bp, 9 predicted proteins | sample TDP9_MG_FD_203631 | JGI IMG/M metagenome (GOLD analysis project Ga0315314, IMG submission 203631) | Freshwater sediment microbial communities from Lake Towuti, South Sulawesi, Indonesia - TDP9 | ecosystem: Environmental > Aquatic > Freshwater > Lake > Sediment | place: Indonesia: South Sulawesi...
ATATTCAAAGAACCAGATTTGATCAAGTTGGCCGTTGAAAAGTGTGCTGAAAATCACAAGGTTGTTGTGATAACGACACATTATTGGGAATTTTTCTATGTCAGACAAGAAGGCATTGTGAGTGACAATCTTAATAAAAAATTGTTCAATACCCTTCTAGAAATAATTCAATGGCTCAAGAGTCGGGGTGTTAAGTTTTTAACAATTTCCCAATTTTATAAGAAAATTCAGTAAGGTCTTTTTGAGGCGTTTCGATGAAGGTATGTTATGTTACACGACAGATGATGCTTTCCCCCATTGAAGGACATCATACTGCATCGAAGAGAATAATCGAGGCTGCCATCTGTGCAGGAATAAGGTCACATATAATAACGATTGAACCTTACGCTAATAACAAGGTATCTCCCAAAAACTGGAACATCGTTTATTCAAGGTATTATGCAGATAATACAAATGATATCGGATTCGTATCCTCAACATTTAGGATCATTCAAGAACTCGTCGCCTCTGTAGACATCGCTTCTCAAGTCAAGTTTTCTAACTGCGATATAGTGCACGTTCTGAACATAAACAAGGAGGCATATTTAGTGGCTCATAAACTTCTCCGCGTCAAAAAGCCTTTGCTTCTTCACTTTTATCACACACCAAACGTATTGACAGAAGATGTTTTTCTGGCTCGCAACGTGGCTTTGAGAATTGGACTTTATGGTAGTGTACTCAATAATCATGCCCTAACAATTAATTTCTCGTTATTCAAGTTCTTGGTCGAGGAGATTGGTATAGACCAAGAACATGTGCATTACGTGCCTTGCCCCATAGATACTAACGTGTTTAAGCCCTTACAGAATAAAGAGACTCTGCGAGAAAAATACAATCTGCCCCTAGACCGTCCTGTCGTAGTATATGTGGGCTCTTTAAACCCTGCTCGTGGAATATTTACTTTATTAAGGTCAATTCCAGATGTCCTTCATCGCTTTCCTGAAGCGTTACTTTATATTTCACACCCTCATCATGAAACCGAACGCAGTTACGAAACACAAGTTTATGAGCTGATTCAAAATCTACAGCTACAAAAAAGCGTAGTCATTTCAGGCCCGAGTCCTCATATAGAAGAGATCTATAACCTAGCTGACATCCTTGTTCTTCCGTTTACAAGGCAGTATTGGGTGGATCCGCCGCTGGTGTTGCTAGAGGGCATGTCTTGTGGGGTACCTTTGGTGACAACATCTGTTGGTGCAATAGGTGAGGTAGCAAGAGACCAAGAAAACGCGGTAGTGATAAAACCAGGAAAACCGAAGATTTTGGCTGAAGGAATAATTGAGGTATTAGAAAATTCTTGTGGCTGCCTTGAAATGGTGAGGGGGGCACGTGAAACAATAGTTCAAAATTATTCTTATGAAGTTGTAGGAGAGAGACTTCTAAAACTCTATGACCTTATAATAGCTCACCGTTAGCGTTCACACTTCTCAATTAAAATCAAATTGCTGTTTTGTTACGGTTTGTGCGGGGCAGATTAGTGAAAAAATATTTTATGGGCTTTTTAATTGTGGTCTTGCTCTTAGTGACCTTTGCCACACTGCCTCGCGTGGATTACGTGGAACCAAATGTTTTGTTCTATCTTAAACATCTAACACCCTTTTACTATGTGTGCGTCTTCGCCGCAGTTGCCATGACTATTTATTATAGGCGCGATTTAGTAGGCTTGCTCTCTTTAATAGTGTTAGGCTTGTTAATCCTTTGGACTCCAAGTATAATGTTGGTTCAACCGTGGTTTCTTGACTCTTATCCATTTGCTGCAGAGGCTGTTTATGTTGTTAGAAATGGGCATTTAGGCGATTTTCACTTTCTGTCGGTAAGTCCTCCGTTGGGTTTAACCTTTGGGTCCTTCCTGATGATAACGGGTATCAGTCCCTTCATATTGCAAAAAATTTATCCAGGTCTCTTTGCGACAATTTTTGTGCTTCTTCTATACGTAACAGCTAAGAAAATGAAGATTGGCAAGGAAAGTTTGGTTGTGGCTCCCCTTCTCTTCATATCTATTGCCTGGCCAAACGAGTTCCATTTAAGTCGTCAAAGTATCTCGTTAATATACTATCTTGCATCTTGGCTCTTTCTATCCCATTTAATTTTTCAGAGACGAGATCGCAGAATTCTCGTTCTTCTGGTCTTGCAGATTTTTATTCTAACGATGTCACATCCGGCTACACCCCTTTTTTTTGTGACGAATCTGGTTGCCATTGCTTTTTTTGGTTGGATGTGGCCGAAATTCCGACTGAAAGAATTCAGAGTAGTAATTCAAACTTTGTTGATCTCAGCTGTCACCTGGATACTGTGGAATTCTTTAATGCCAACTTGGGCTATCGGTAGCCTTGTAAATATGTCTGAGAACCTAGTCAAATCGATTTTGGAAAACCCTTCCGAGATTTCCGGTGCTGCAAGGATATTCCAAACATACACTCCAATTTACAGTTTGGTGATCAATATAAGATTTGCATTAACATTCGCCGTATTTGTAAGTGCAGTTTTATTACTATTTATAATGTACCGTTATCCGGGAGACTCTAAGGTTTTGTTATTTCTCACGGCTTGGATTATAAGCAACATATTCAGTTCCGTCCCCTTGCTTTATTCTGGGCTAGGCTTCTTCTCAAGACCATCCCTATTCACTTTTATCTCTTGGGCTCCATTAGGTGCACTAGTCTATAACATCTCGGCTTCAAAAAGTGGAACCCACGTGAAAATCAAAAGTGTAGCAAAACGTGTGTTCCTTGTAGCTTTTGTAATAGTGCCATTGATATTTATACCAATAATTAAATATGCACCACTTCCATTCCTCTACCCGACAAGCAGAGAGCTAGCTAACAAAGAATTTTTGGATTTACATGGGGCTGGAGGTGGAAAAGTAGCTTATCTAGAGTTTAACCTTCCGTACGGATATTCGTACATTCTTCATGGAATCGGAGAACCAGCGCCTTCCCTAGTTCATTTTGCTAACGAAGGCTCAGATCCTATCTTGGCTTCTAAATCAACTTTATGGATAACATATAGGTTAATTACACGCGACGCCTTTTGGAACTATACTCCTTCCATGCTCTATATTGTTAAAAATCTGACACTTTACCAGACTATATACAACAAAGTATATGATTCAGGTTGGCCTGACCACATTCTAATTCCGAGGTCCGAGTCCCCAAAGTAGTTTCGCTTCCGCTGTTAAACCGTCAAGACTGAAGTATAGAAGCTCAAGATGTGTAAAGATGCAGTTGAAGATAGGTTTCTTGGGAGATGTATTCTCGGTATATGATAAGACTGGAATATACAACTATGCTAAAGGAATGTTGCGTGGTCTTGTTGAAAGAAGGGCAAACCTTATCTTGGTTTTGTCTTCAGCCGAGGTTTCAAGAGAATTCAAAATTGCGAGGATTTTGATAGCGGATTACTATGGTGTTGGAAAAATAACGAACTCATCTTTTGCGCCGAACCTTTTGTTCTTTTTTAGAAACGTCAAGTTATCATCCGATCTGTATAAACTTGTTGATGTATTATATAGTCCCCAATGCAGGATAACCGATTTGTCTTACTTGTTAAATCTTAAACTCCCAGTACTTACGACATTGCATGATGTGCATGCTTTTATGGCGAGAGGCCCTCTTTCAGAAAAAATACGTTTTGTCCTTAGATACGCTTCACCCAAGATCTTTGTTAAAAAGAAAAATGTCTTCTTGGCAGTGCCAACACAGTTCATCAGGGATCGTGTTATAGAATACCTACGTATCCCCTCGGAAAAAATACGGATTCTGCCTGCGGCGGTTGAAGCTCCTCCATGGGCATTGAGAATGTCAAAGAAGCGAGCAAAATGTATGTTAGATGAAGCAGCTGGTATCAGAGACTACATCTTGTTTATGGGGAGGCAAGAACAAATAAAAACTGTTTTAGCAGTAATAAAATTGCTAAATGCCAATTTTGATATTAAGGTCCAAGCAGCAATTGCTGGAAGGGGAGTTAACTGTCAAATCACAACGAGATTAATTCATGCACTAGGATTAGAGGAAAATGTTACAGTCTTTGGGTCGATATCAGAGTCTTTCAAGTGGATCCTGTTCCGAGGAGCTACATTATTTCTTTTTCCAAAATATCCGATAGGAGGGTTTGGAATTCCTCCAATAGAAGCGATGAGTGTAGGTACACCAGTTGTGGCCTCGAACACTGGTCCTTTGCCGGAGGTTATAGGTGAGGGAGGTCTATTAGCGAGAAATAATAAAGAAATTGCTGAATACGTTTATCAATGTTACATGGATCAAGAAGTGAGAAAACGAGTCGTGCAAAAGGGGTTTAAGCAAGCTAAATTGTTTAGTCCCAGAAATGTGGCTTCGAATCTTCTGAACGATCTAAAGGAAATAATGATTGAATCACGTTGAACTGATAACTTTGGAAAAGATGACTCTCCTCCTTTTTGTGCGCGCGTTTCTTAAGGTCTTTATAAAACAAGTATTATGGTAAATTTGTTGATGTTTTAGGTGAGAAGGTAATGAGGATTTCTCCTCTGATTTTCATCGATTTAAATTACTTAAGTGGTGGGACAAAAAGAACTTACGAGATATTGAAAAGGGGCTATAAACATAAAGTAGACTATGTTGTAGTTATGGGTAAAAATCAACTCGAAAACGCAGCAAGATTTTTTCCCGATTTGCCTGAGGTAATCAAGCCTTACAGATTATGTCTGCTAAATTCGTCGCTATGGGATAATAAAGTTTTTAACCTTAAATGGATTCACGCTTTTGATATTGGAAAGATAATAGCGAGAATAGCAAGAGAAGAAAATGTTGATTTGATAGTTTCGCCATTTGAGCTATCTCATTACATATTTACGAGTTATATTGCAGGAAAAATTTCCCACATTCCTTGGACTGTTGTGCTTCAAAGCTCTCCTCTGACCAAAAATCTTGACGCTGAATTTTTTTGGGCATCTCCGCAGAAATCTCTCTTTAACTTCCACAGAGTTAAATCAGCAAAATTGAAACTCGTACAGACTGCCAGAATCTTGGGTCTTTTAAAATTGTTGAAAGAAACAACCATATTATCCGTAAGTAAAAGTGTAGCGCATGAAATGACATTACTGAACAGGAAACTTAAAATTAGATTTATAGATCCACCAAACGGTGTAGACGTTGAAAGGATAAATCAACTTGAATCGGCCAAAAATGGGTTGGACGCCTTTTTCTTCGCTCGATTAGAACCATCAAAAGGACTATTTGATCTTCCTTATATATGGAAATGTGTTGTAAACCACAATCCTAAACTTGTATTGGGAGTGGCGGGCCCACTGACCACGCATGTAAAAGATTTTTTTAAATTGGTCAACAAGAATTTTCTTCAAAGAAATGTCGTATTTCTCGGATTAAAAGGGTGGGATGACGTCATCAGGTTAATAAAGGCTTCTAAAGTTGTGCTTTACCCTAGTCAGCGAGATGCTTTTCCACTAACGGTTTTGGAATCGCTTGCTTGTGGTGTACCAGTGGTTGCCTACGACATTCCTGCATTACGCGTACAGTACGCAAATGTTCCAGCAGTCAAATTGTTCAAGATAAATGCATTTAAGGAGATGGCTGACGAAATAAACTTTCTAATCGAAAACGAAAAATTTAGACGAAGTTTAGGGAAAGAAGCGATTGAATTTGCTCAAGGATACACTTGGGATAATGTTATTGAAGCTGAACTTGATTCGTATAGATATGTTCTCGAAAATGCTTGACAAATCGATTTTTGTCTTATCCTTACCTCTGCGCAAATTTTGGTCCATGCTGAAGGAGCCGAATTAGATATCATCCTGAGAGCATATGCTTGCCCAAAAAAGCTACGTAATATTAAAAGCTAAGGAGAACAGCTTGTAAAGATGTCAAGAAAACATCGATATAATACCTATTGACCACACATAGTTACATTTACGCTAAGAGTTCGCCGATCATGAATAGGCTTTATTGCCCTAGGTATTGTGCCCAGATTTCGCCTTGTGGACTAAGCACGTAAGGAGTTTTTGAGTCATCGTATAATCCAAGGTTCTCTGGGTTTCCCCACCACCACCACTGATACCAGTTTATTTCTAAAGTGTTCATTACTGAAAGGTAGTCGCGTTCATTTTGTTGCCAGTTCGCCCCTTCTGTGCCATACCAACCAAATTCAGTGTTCATAACAGGGAGTCCACGGTCTACAGCAGCCTTCACGTTCTTATCCAACGCGATAAACGCGTATGTTTGCTGGTAAGCAGTTGCAAAGTCGCCATTCCAATAAGGTTGCTTATAGGTTTGATCTGGCCAGTTTGTGTAGTAGCTATCCCATCCATACACTACGTTTGGAAACGGGAGCGGGTTATCTAACCAGTAAGGCATGATTTCAGTCCAAGGAACGCTAGCAACAACTATCAAAGCGTTGGGATTTACTTGGTTTATTGCTTTAGTAACCTGAGTAGCAACATTTATCCACCCGTTAAGCCCAAAAGTTTCTTCTGAAGGTTCATTGTAAATCTCAAACCCTGCGACAGTGGGATTATTTTTATATCGGTCTGCAAAATGAACAAACCAATTAACTAAGTCAGTTGGGTCACTTCCCAGTCTTGCTTCCTCTTGCCCACCGAATGTATATCTTAAGCCTCCATGAAACTCAACTATGATATAGATGTTGTTTTGAGCAGCTAAGGCTATGATGTCATCAATAGCTTGGTCGAAAACTTCCGGGTGAATCTTGCCTCCTCCTGCCGACCATGATACGTCTTTAATGACGCCTGTGCAAACACGAATAACATTAGCTTTGCCTCTACTGAAAGTAACGTATAGTTGCATCATCTCCTTTAGAACTTCGTAGCCACCATTCCAGTAATCTAAGCCGCTTTCACCCATACCTCCAAAGGCTGCACCTCTTAGAAACACTGTTTGATTGTACTCATTCTTTATGTATTTGCCATCTACATGAAGCCACGTTAATGAACTGTACCTTATTGTTCCTTGGGATGAGATGCTTTTGAAAACCGATGATAGCCCTTGGGAAGGTATAATACTCAAACCAAAAAATGACGCAAGCAAAAGAATTATACCAAACCTTTTTCTAACCATTTCCAAACACGTGCTATGAGTTAGAACACGCAATCAGTTGTTCTATATAAAATTTATAGTACGTATTACGACTTAATAAAATTTGCCGTAGAAACGTTCAACAAAAATACAAAGCATCTATCCTAGGGAATAGAATAGACCATGGATTCTTCTCTGAGTAAATTATCCCATTCAATGTGTGTATAGCTCAAATTGTACAACTTCTTTAATTGTTAGGAGTTTCATAAAGTGAAGAAAATAGCAATTATCGGTACTGTTTTACCCTTTGAAAATAAAGGTGATGAGGCAATTTATAGGTCATCTATAAAACTAGTCCGCGAACATTATCCTAACTGTAAACTTCTTCTGGCTCCAGCAGGTTTCGAAATAAAATCCCCTAAACTCTTTCAATTTCAAGAATCAGAAGGGTTAGTTGACGAAATCCTGCCTCATCCACTGACCTTCATAAATGCCACTTTTGAAAAACTCTTTCACACCAGTCCCTCTAATAAACTTATGTTGCGACTTATCAAAATTTGTTCTTACAATTTTTCTCCATATTCACCCGCTTTAATGAAATATATAAAAAATTCCAAAATGGAATTTATTGATGAATATGAAGACATTGACCTTTTCATAATACTAGGACACCCTCTTGAAAAAGTAGGATTACCTACCTATATGGCGTCCTACTTTTATCCTAAATTTGTTCTAAAAAAAACGACTGTAGTTTTCCCCCTTTCTTTGTCCTTAATGAAATACTCCAAAGTGTGGATCATTGATAAGATGATTAGAAAATACACAAAAGCACTTCTTAAGAAAATGGATATTATACTGTTTAGAGAAAAGAAGTCAATGGAATATTTTGTTGAAAACATGCGTACGAATACAAATGCACTTTTGTCGGCTGACATGGCTTTTCTACTTGGTGACTCAGATTTCGCCTCTGTATCAAATAAACTTGTTGAACAAAGTGTGTCCTTTGAAAAACCAGGCATCGCAATATGCTTAAGGAACGACTACTTTACAAGGTATAAGGGAATATTTACCGAAACTGAAGTTAATTTGTTGCTTAAATGCGTAGCTAAGCTCTTAGACAACTTGATTGAGAAGTATTCCTTCAACGTGTATTTTGTTCCTATGTCTGTGGATGACGATGTTATCTTTTCAAAATGGTGCCGCAAACTTATAAGAAGGAAGCACATGGCGCACATCGTTGATACAAGGTACATGGACTGCACCGAAGTAAAGACCTTACTCAGTAATATGGATTTCGTAATCACAATGAGAATTCATGGAGCTATCTTAGCGGGGGCTTCCCATGTTCCATCAATTTCTCTCATGCCTAGTTGTGACCTTAAATCCGTCGGAATAATGGATGACATGTGTTTGGGCGATTACCATGTAGACTTGTTGGAACCAAACTTAGCCATAAGGCTTCTTCCCTTCAAAGTCGAACAACTTTATAGAAATATTGACAAAGTTGTTAATGACATAAAAAACAGAATTCCGATCATCCAATCACGGGCTGAGAAAGCTGCTGAAATTCTCAGGTATTTTCCGTAAAAGAGGTTAAAATGAAGGAAAAACTGGAACTTGAAACTCTAAAATCGCTTCTGGGCAGACGGGTATGACTTTGACGTTGCCAAAGGTTTCTATTGTTGTAACTGTTAAAAATGAAGAAGAGAATATAGCTGCGCTCTTAGACTCCCTTCTTAAGCTTGATTTTTCTGGAGAAATAGAAACAATAGTTGTTGATGGAGGCTCAAGTGACAAGACTATACAAATAGTTTCCAATTATCCATTTGTCAAGTTGATCACCACGAAGTGCAATACAAGTCAAGGTAGAAACATTGGAATAAAATATTCAAGCGGTGAAATAATCGCGTTCACTGACGGAGACTGTGTTGTCGATAGAGACTGGATAAAGAACATTGTGAAACATTTCTGCAAAAATTCGGAAATAGCTGTTGTTGGAGGCTCATACTTGCCTCTAGATCAAAACGGAATAATTGCAAAGTACTTAGCGATCTATCAAAACACCTTTTTTCCAACAAAATCAGGATTTACAACTTATCAGCATATTGGGACAGGTAATGCTGCCTTCCGAAGAAAAGTAGTCGAAAAAGTCGAGGGATTTGATCCCGGCGGGGAAAATTATGAAGACGATGATTTAAACCTTCGAATAAGTAATTTGGGATATAAGCTGTTATTTGCAGAAGACGTTATAGTATATCACAAATATAGAACAACATTAAAGGAAGCTTCAAAGTTCGCATTTGAACGCAGCAAGGCCAGTTCTATATTTAATAGAAAACACAAAAAATATCGTCAGCTTTTGTTTCCATATATGCGCACTCTGTTATTAGTTTCAGGGGCTCTTTTAATTATAAACATCTTAACAAGAAACTTCATCTTTGTCGCTGTAGAACTTTGGCTCCTATTTCCCGGTTACTATTTCTATAAACTCGTCCGTTTTAGAACGGTCAGACATCAACCAAGAATGAGTTTGAAAACAAGATTTGGCCTTCCACTTCTTGATCTCTACATTCGCTTGGTGGAATCTTTGGGGTCTCTGATTGAACTGCTAAAGATTTCCACTGTGCTCTCTTGGTTTCGTCGCAAGAGCACTGATTAAATGCATCTTCTATATCTTAGCAATACCTGATTAGAATCGAGTCGCTTGAATTGCAAGTTCGATATAACAGAGTTGCGCTACCAGTTCGCCTACAAAGTTTTCAGAGAAAACCTATCCAGAAGATGGTTCATTGAGTATTTCTGTTGTAATAATCGCTAAAAGTGCTCAAGACACAATTCGTTACACCTTAGATTCTCTGAGGGAACAATGTAGAAAACCAGACGAGATTATCGTTGTCGTGCCATCGATTGAGGATAACACGCTCGAGTCTCTCAAAGGGTATCCAGAAGTTCGTGTGGTTATAGATAGAGGAGCTACGCGCGGTTCTGCGCGAGCAACGGGAACACGATATTCTAAGGGAGATATAATAACATTTATTGACGCTGAATGTGTAGCTCATTCTGAGTGGCTTAAAGCTTTAGAGATATTATACCTTAAAAGAAAAGATATCTTAGTGCAAGGAGGACCAATAGCAAGAGTTCGAGACTTAGGAGAAGCCCCTCAGTGCGAAGTTTTGTTCCCAAGCTATCGCATCAAACAAATAAAATTCATACCCACGGCAAACTTTTCTTTTAGGAGAGAAGTTGTTAGCATCGCAGGTAATTTTGACGAGAGGCTACATGAAGGAGAGGACTTGGATTTTTGTGCACGGTTGTTGAAGCATAACATAGCTATTATCTTGAATTTTGAGGCGCTGATCTATCACTTGGATAGAACAATATTTTCTTTGATGAAAAGATATATGAATTATGGCAAATCCAGAGCTAGAGTTTTCTTCATTCACAGACGCTTTGTTTTCCCAGCAGCTTTAGTTGCTACTATTCATTTCCTCTTAATCTTTTCATCCATTTGGGCTTTAATCATTCAAAGATATGATATTTTCTTAGCTGCGATAGGGTTGTCTTTACTGCATCAATTTATTAACTTTCGACGGGTTTCCAATTGGCAGAGGAACATATTAACTGCCAGGATGTTCGTCACTAATGTAATTATATCTTACGTTCTATATGTGTCATTTATTGTTCACTTTGTTCACTTGCTTATTGATGCAAACTAAAGGATACAAACCCTTAAGGAGAACAGCTTAACACAAAGCTCCAAAACCAGCACATTTCAGGGATTCTGCAAAATCGATGATAAATAAAGCCGTGACTTTTCCATGAACAACTTTGATCATTGGAGTGTTATGAAGAGGTTTTGTGTAGGCTGTGGGGCGTGTGTTGGAGTATGCCCATCAAATGCGATATTGCCCACCGTGGATCATGGCGTTGCAACTATAAGCGTCAACCATAAAGAATGTTCGGATTGTGACCTTTGCAGAAGAGTGTGCCCTATATTCGACTACTTAAGTAATTTATCCATTTTTGCGCCCATAAACAAAGCTAGTCTAGAATTGTTCACTGGGTACGCTTGTGACAAGCAAGCTAGATACAACGCTGCTTCTGGAGGTTTAGTGACCGCCTTAACAAGCTATCTTTTAGAAAAAGGTGAGATAAATGGTGTTCTAACAGTAAGAATGCAGGGGAAGGAACCTCTCCCTTTCATCGCAACAGATCCAAATGAGTTAAAAGGGTCTCAAGGCTCGATATACTTTCCTACATTCGGTTTAAAAGCGACTAGACTGCTCAAAAAGACAGAGGGTAGGTGGGTCATAGTAGGTTTACCATGTCAAATTAATGCAATTAAAAAATCAATAGGAAGAAACTTATTGCGTAAAGATAGCATAGAATACCTTTTTGGTTTGCGTTGTTACCATACGAATTCACCTTGGTACTTAGATTACATAGTTAATCGCATGCTGCGAATATCCAAGAATAAGATTAACGAAATCAGTAGCAGAAAACATGGGTGGCCAGGATGCATCGCTGTAAAGAGCGAATCAGGCAATTACTTTGTACCTGAGTTTTTTAATAGGAGGCTGGGGGTCGGATTATGGAACCCGATGGCTTTAGAACATATTAACGCTCAATTAGGTTGCCTCATCTGTAACGACCGCGACAGCCTCAATGCAGACATAACATTTGCAGATGCTTGGTTCAAAGCGATCATGAACAACGACAAAATTGGAACATCGCTTATCATTGCTAGGACAGAAAAAGGTCTGGAACTTATTAAAAAAGCTGCATCTGAAGGAAAGATTGTGATAAATAACGCAAAAGAAGAAAACTTACCTAAATTGATAGAGAGAAGGGCTTCCGCCTATGAAGCTCAACATCGGATAGTAAGCGATATTGCAAAAAATGGATTTGCCAAGAATGCCCAAAAACATGGCGTGATAAGTATACTTGCGGCATTACCTCACATGATTTTTCACTCCCCATCGTTCAGACAAGTGTTACTAAACACAATTCCTCCAAAAATCCTAATGGACGCCATAAGTGTGTACACCCGGACGCTCAATACGTACTTTTTTAATCAAATGAATGGATAGAAATCGACATGTTTTACTATTGCCAAAGTGTGAGAAACTGAAAAGTTTGCTTACATTATCTTAATTTATTGCTCGTCAAAGTCCGCAGAAGAAAAATGTTAAGACTTTACGGATTGAAACGAACTATGAAAACTGCACTCACCACCTATCTTCGGAACGATCGTTTTCTGATTTTTAAAGCCATGGCAGTATTACTGGCACCTATGGTTATTTACAGTCAAGACCTAATAGCAATAGTAAACGAAGCAATACAAACCGAACTGGCTTCTTACATACTTGCAATACCCTTTCTGATAGTGTATATCATTTACAGAAAAAGAAAGATTTTAAGAGCAATTTCCACTTCCAAAAAGAAAGAAGGGTTTATATCAATTGATGAAATATTAGGTTTGATGTTTTGC
>Ga0315314_1003352_pt1 | contig 12553 bp, 11 predicted proteins | sample TDP9_MG_FD_203631 | JGI IMG/M metagenome (GOLD analysis project Ga0315314, IMG submission 203631) | Freshwater sediment microbial communities from Lake Towuti, South Sulawesi, Indonesia - TDP9 | ecosystem: Environmental > Aquatic > Freshwater > Lake > Sediment | place: Indonesia: South Sulawesi...
TGTTCTCGCCTGTCGCTTCGCTGATGAAACCTCGCGTGTCCAGAATCAACGCCTCATCTGCGCCCGCGTTATTGGCTTCGATCTTTGCGAGAATGCTGTTCAAGTAGTTCAGTGACTTAATCTCGTGAGTCGTCGCATCAACTGGGTCCCTTCTCACCCACGAAACAATCATATTCATGCCCTTCCTCTTCTTCTCTTCGTCGTAAAGCTGCAGTGGAGGCACTGTTATGATTATGATGGAAGGTTTGGGACATTTCCTAGGGTCGAGCCCAAGGTCTCCGACGCCTCTAGTGACTATTAGGCGGATGTAAGCGTCCTTCAGGTTGTTTTTCATGAGCGTTTCTAGAACGGCTTTGGTCATCTCTTCTTTCGTTAGCGGTATCTCGAGCATGATCGCGGCTGCTGACCTGTAGAGTCGGTCTATGTGCTCCTTCAGCTTGAAGACAACGCCACTGTAGGATCGGATGCCTTCGAAAACCCCATCCCCGTATAAGAGACCGTGGTCGAAGACGGAGACCTTGGCCTCTGGTCTTGGACAGTATCCACCGTCGACATAGACAAGCAGCTCCTTACGAGACAAACTGCGTGCACCTCACATTGAACTCTAATTGCTGCGAAACACAATATATATCTGTTTGCAGACAACTCCGAAGAAGAGGAGACTTGTCACCTATAGAAGCGAGGTCTCTTCGAAAGGGCTATGGGAAGCGGCAAGGGCTTGGAAGGCTTGCCCTTGGTTCTCTCTCCTATCTCGGCAACCAGCTCCTCGAGTTTCGTCTTTCTAATTTTTCCTGATCTTCCGGCTTCCGACAGCTGCCGGTCTCTTACAGCTAGGACGCCGGACTCGATCTCCTTCTGTCCGACCACCACGATGTAGGGAATCCATTCAATCTCGGCTTCTCTTACCTTCTTCTGCATTGTGAGAGGCCTGTCATCCCAATCGACCCGTATATTCTGCTGGGCAATATCTTCAGCTATCTTCTCAGCTTCTACAAGGAAGAGTTCAGAGACTGGGATTATCCTGACTTGGGTTGGGGAGAGCCAAAGCGGCAACATCGGTGGCTTCCCCTTCTTCTGTTCCATGTAGGCTTTCTCTAGCATCGCATATACGTCTCTTTCTATGGCGCCGCTGGGAGAACAATGGAGGATTAGGGGGTTTCTCTTCTCCCCGTTCTCGTCGACATAGGTTATACCGTATCTTTCAGCGTTCTCAATGTCGATCTGGTCGGTCGAAAGCGCTGAAGCCTTCTCAAGGTAGTCTACGAAGTTGAACTCCCATTTCAGTACGTAATAGAAGAACCGCTCATCCCACACCTCCACGAGGGCAGGTTTGCCAATAAGTTTCACAAGCGAGACGATGAATTCCTTGTTATCCTTGTAGAAATCCTTCGTGAACCTAACAGCCAACTCATAGTCGTCCTTTGTTAGCCCAATGCCTTCTAAGGTCTCCATACTCAAGTTGAACCTAACGAAAAACTCCTCTTTCGCTTGGTTCAGGTCAGCGCAGAGCGCGTGGCAGTCAGGCATCGTGAAGCCTCTGAGCCTTCTGAGTCCGGAGAGTTCACCGCTCTTCTCTCTTCTGAAGCTATACCTTGTCAGCTCATAGATTCTGAGCGGCAGCTGGCGGTACGATATTTGGGCGTCGTGTACCATGAGGAACTGGCCGAAGCAGGCGCTGAACCTCAGGAAGAATTCTTTGTCATCGGACTTAATAATATACTGTCGGGCCGGAAACCTGTGAAGATAGCTTGCCAGACTGGGGTGCTCAAGATCGTACATTATGGGTGTTTCAACTTCCATGCCACCATAGGCTGTCACCTTCTCGGTGACAAACTGCTCAAGCAGGGATTTGATTAGTCTGCCCTTCGGGTACCACCTGAAGTTTCCCGGATCGGTCGCAGTCTCATAATCGACCAGCTCCAGCCTTTTCATAAGGTTCACGTGGGGAGGAACCTGTTGGACTGCCCTGACCTTTGTGATCTCGTGGTTCGCGAATTTCCTTAGGTTCTCGTGTCCAGTGAAGTCAAATTCGTCTACCGGAGTCATCTTTCCGTCCGGTCTGAGGATGAACCAGTACGACTTGATCTTCTCTTCAGCTTCGAGAGCCTTAGAGACTAATTCGGCTCCCTTCGCCTCTCCAGCAGCCACGGTTCTGAACTGTTCGGCCAACGGGTGACCCTTTATAGAGAGCGAGAACTCCTTGCACCAGCCGAAGGGCGCGCGGTAGGTTTCCATCCCTAGACTTTTCGCGTAGCTTTCCATCTCTTTGAGGACCTTGAAAGCCTCAGAAGGGCTTGCCAAGGTGCCGCTCAGGTGCGCATAAGGATAGATTAGGATTCTGTTGGTCTTTATCGTGGCCAGGTATTCCTTGAGGTCATCTATCGCTTGGTGGGCGGCTTCAGATCTGTCGCCATCTTCGACGCATGTGAATAGGACGACGAGTTCTTCGAGGCGGACAGGCTTCTGTTCAGTTTCTTCGGCTGAGACTATCTCCTTTTCCACGGGTCGATACTCGATGAAGTTTGAGTGAAGTTGAAGTATCCTCAAGTCAGGGACCTCATCTAGGCATTGCGTTCAACAGTCTTAACGCTGGCTCATCAGATAAAGATTTTTCTGAGCCATCGCCGTCCTCGATGAACGATGAACCTTTCCTTTGCTAGACGAAGAACCTGCGCGTACTCTGAGTCAAGTGCGATGTGGTTTGCCTACTTCTACCCCGAAATCTTGTGCTTCTTCACGAAAGCGTCAAGATGAGCTGGCGTTTCTGTCTGAGGCTGGGGGATGATCGGACGGAAGCCATTATGCTATCATAAATCTTCTTGCGATCCCAGTTTCTGTCCCAATCGTTGTAGAGTAGAGACTTCTCCTCTCCATCGTCGACATAGACGCCTGTGCTGTACACATTTCCTCTCCTCATCACAATCCGATCGACGCCTATGGCTTCGGCTGCTTCTATAACCGCCTGCGTGATCACCCTTTCTCGTTCACCTTGCCTAACGTAACGAGAGGTGAGAACTAGGAACTCCATCCTCCTTGCCTCCGCTCACCGTCATACAGATTCCAACATCCGCTCTGAGTCAGAGCTCTTTGACAAGCGTATTTAAACAGTCTGTGAAGCTCTGGGGAGGGGGAGAGTTCCTCTCTTTTTCTCTGAGCCAACAGAATCCGTTGCAGTGAAAGCGGTGACACCGACTGTCTGGCAGAATGCTTGGCACCTTGGTCAAACTAATGTTCTGAAACGCTGGGGCATTGGGGCTCTGTATCGCCATTTGTCAAGCATCTTTTCTTTCCTCGTCGCCTTCTTGTAGTCCTTGTAATGGTCCCTGCAGAGGTATGCGCGTCTAGTTCCTTGGACTTTCAAGCCAGCTGCCGTTACGCTGTCAATGTGCAGCGAACGTGTCGCCTCCTTTCCGCATCCCTCAACACTGCATTTTGCTCCTTTGGAAACTTTACCCATGGTGCTCACCGCTTGGGAACTTGGCAACAACGGCCTAGATAGACTTTGCGCAATATCGGCTTAAAGACGTTTCTGGTACGTGGAATCCTACTTACAGGAGCTGTTGGAAGATAGTCTTGTAGAGACGCGTTCTGGAGGTGAATCGAGCTCATGGATCTGCTTGAGGTCTACCTGCTCAACTTAGCCGTCACCATCGCCATGTTTCTAGTACTGACCTTCCGGGCTTGGGTCGAATTCAAGAATTTCAGGGCAATATGGCAAGAGATGGAGTGGAGAAAGACCCGCAAGACAGCCAAAGAGGTCCTAGAAGCGGAAAAAGACAACTTCTCGAAGATTGAAGGCGGACCCGAGGTTTACGATATACTATGCCACGTGCTCCAAGTGCAAGAAGACTGAGACTTCGACTTGGGAATCCTGCAGATTCGGCAAAACAGAATGGCTAAGCTTGATCTGGACTGGCTAGCCTTGGCTGACGATGGATATTCGCTCATTGACCTGCACAGCTCTTTCGTACACCCCTTTGCGCGAGCCGAAGCCCCTCGGACCCATCTTTTCAACGACGAATGACGCTGCTGCTGAACCGACGGAAGCGCACCATAACGGGTCTCTTCCCTTGACGTACTCAGCCAAGAAGGCGCCTATGAAGACGTCGCCTGATCCCGTTGTGTCGACTACGACTTCGGGCTTTGACGCCGGAATTCGGTACAATCTGTCCTTGACGTATACCAGTGAGCCTTCTGGTCCTTTAGTCATTACCACAATCTTAACCCCGAGTTGGTGAACTTTTTCGACTGCTTTTTCGGGGCTCGATTCGCCGGTGACTGCTTCGATTTCGTGCTGCGACGCCTTAAACACATCAACCCCTCTAAGGATTTCAGGGTTCCTCATTCCTTCTAGGTACATTGTCCCGTCTTCTTCAAAGCGGCGGAGAAAGCCTTGCGGGTCCATTGAGAGTAGACTTGTTAGAGTTCGCAGTCTTGCTACGGTTTCTGGGGCTATCTCGTTGGCGATGGGCGCCACATGAATAGCTTTGGCTTTGGCGAGGCCGTCTATGTCTTCGGGCTCTATGGGCGGACCTCTGCTTCTCAAGACGAGCTGGCGTTCGCCCGCCTTAGAGTAGCTGAGGGCATAGCTTGTCGTGGAGGCGCCTGCGACCTTCTTTAGCCCGGAGAGATCGACGCCTTGTTTCTTCAACCATTCAGTGAAACTCGGCGGGAAGTCTTCCCCAACCTTTGAGACGACTGAGACCTTTGCGCCCAGATTTCCCGCAGCGAGAGAGACATATGTTGGCGGACCGCCCAAGCTAGGCTTCACTACGGTCCTGCCTGGCAGTTTTATGTAGTCCATAGAGAAGTGGCCCACGGTCACTAAGTCGAACATGCCTTATCGCCAAAACGTAGGGCACAAGGCATATTAAAGCTGTGAAAGGCAGACTTCCAAATAGGATGTCTTCGCCGGGCTTGCAGCTCCTCTTCCTCTCCTATGAGATAGAAGTCTAGACCAGGTGTCCGAAGGAAAGAAATATCCCTTTGGCATGAAGGATGGTACGATGAACACGACCATCATGAGGCGCATCTTGTGGAGAGAGTCTAAGTTGCGGATCTCACCGGCTCTTGTCCTCTTCTTTCTTGCGCCCGCCATAGGCGAGCTCCTTTCAGGTTCCTCTCCGCCAGTAGAGTTCTTCAACCCCTTCGCCTTGCTTCTACTCAGTTCGTTGTATGGTAGCGGAGCGTTGATAGTCCGCGAACTTAAGGTCAGGTGGAACAAGGGATATGTCTCACTGCTCATTCTGGGCGCTGCTTACGGAATAATCGAAGAGGGTCTCATGGTGAAGAGTTTCTTCGATCCGGAATGGATGGATCTTGGGATACTAGGAGTCTATGGCAGGTGGCACGATGTGAATTGGGTGTGGGCCGAGTGGCTCACAATCTACCACGCAACCTTCAGCATGGCAATTCCGATAACGCTGGTGGAGCTTGCCTTCCCAGAGAGGAGGAGTGAAAGCTGGATCAGCAGCAAGAAACTCGCGGGTCTATCCATCCTCTTGGCGGCAGTGACAGCACTTGGATACTTTGGCCTAACGACTTACAAACCTCCCTTGCTGCAATATATGCTCGCTTTTGCAGTTGTGGTAGTACTCCTGTTTCTGGCGTGGAGAATGCCACCGAATATCGGCAAGAAGGGGAGAAAAGGTCCCAAGAAACCCTCGCGAATGGCACTGATAGGGTTTCTGGTGGCGACATCTCTCTTTTTCCTCTTTATGGCAGGGGCCTACATTGTCCCTCAGCCGCCGGTCCTTATAATGATCGGCATGGCTTTGATAGCGGCCATCTTTGGCTTTCTGAGACGCCTCAAATGGGATGCAGGCACTCTTTGCCAGAAGTTCGCGTTGTCGGCAGGAGCGACATCTTTTCTGATCGTGTTGGCTCCGATTCAGGAGTTCGACACAAACCGTCCGGACAGCCCGCGGGGCATGCTTATCGTGGGGATTGTCGCCTTAACTCTGCTGATCCTGCTGAGAAGAAGGCTACGACTATACGCAGTAGGACAAGGGACCGAACGAAGGAAGCTACCGCCAGTAATGGCGGAATGGACAGGTTTCTGCCCCAGCTGCGTCCACAAGGTCCCGCCAGAGGCAGACTACTGTCCCAATTGTGGCAAGAGACTGGAGCCATCTCACCGGCAGAGCTTGCCTCAGCTTTTCAGCAAGGTTTAAGAATGTATTTCTATTTTACCTAGAGTAGGCGCGAGAGAAAGAAGGTTACGTGAACACCATGCCATTCAAACGAAAGAGCCGAGGACGTTCGAAGGGTCAGAAGGGTAGAAGCAGCCTTGTCCAATGCAGCAGCTGCGGAGAGCTTGTTCCCCGGGACAAGGCTAAAAAGTCCACTCGAAGGCTTTCGCTAGTCGATCCAGTTCTGTCTAAGGAGCTTCGCCAAAAGGGTGCCTACCTGCCGAGCCACTTCGCCACCAAGTACTATTGTGTCTCGTGTGCGGTGCACCGCGGGATCGTTAAAGTGAGAGCAAAGGACACGAGAAGATTCCGAACCCGATACTAGAATAGGGAATCTCAGCCGCCAATAAGGCTCTACCCGTTGGGTTTAGATTCAACCTTCCTTATGAAATAGATTGCTCGCTGCAGCACTGTGAAGTTTGTTGCCAGAGCGAGGAGGATTACGCTCAGTCCCAAGGCTTCTGTCCAGACTAGGCTGAAAAGGCTCGCTGCGGATATTATGAGAAGCCTTTCCGCCCGTTCGACTATGCCGATTGTCTCCATAAGCATTCCTGCAGCCTCAGATCTGGCTCGGGCGTAGCTTGTGAGCAGAGAGCCGACTAAGGCAAGGAGCCCCCAGAACTGATCGCATAGGCCGCCGAGTATCAGACCGAAGTAGACCGATGCGTCAACATACCTGTCGAGAAGAGAATCTAAGAAACCACCAAGAACCGAGGTCTTTCCATATAATCTTGCCAACGTACCATCTAACGCATCGCAGAATCCTGAAGCCAAAAGAAGAAGGACTGCTAGGAGCAAGTACATCCTGTGGGCGCTTGGGTCCCCTAGGCTCAACCCCGTCAGCCAGTAGGCTAAGCCCGAGGCTGCGCCAAGAACGACGCCCAGCGCGCTAACCTGATTCGGGGTCAAGCCAGCCCTCCGTGCCATTCTGGCTTCGGCCTTGATCCATAATTGCACAGTCTCCTTAAGCTTCGTCAGCAACTTCCTTCATCTTCTTGCGGCTAACTATCATTCGGCTGCTGCTGTTAAATGGTTTTTGATGAGGCTGGCTGTCTGACGGTTAGGCTGTCCCCTTGCGTCTGATCGCTTCTTTTCGCAGGCTCACTTCCAGATAAGTTTGGCCACGTTCTTGTCTCTAGGCACTTGGAAATAGTCGGCTACGTTCCTGCATTTTGTCCTAAGAAGCAGGAGATATGGGGCTTTCAGGTTGAGATCTACCAGGGTTTCAGCATACTCCATTCCCTTAGCCACAACGAGGTCGGCGGAGTTGCAGATCTCCAGAAACTCATGTCTGCATTCCGAAGATATCAACCTATGGCATCTGTTCCGGTGGTTATCAGCGAGTCTGCCGCCTTGTCACTGCCTCTGCAAACTCTAGCATGACCTTGTACGGGTCCTTCGCCTTGACGATGCCGCTTGCGACCAAGACTCCTTCGGTTCTCAACCTCAGAGCAGCTGCAACATCTTCGCCGTTTGTTATGCCGGCTCCACAAAGGATCACGACTTTCGGGTTGATCCTTCTCACCGATTCAACCGTGCTGGTCACGACCTCGGGCTTCGCCTTCGAAACCGGAATCCCTGTGCCGATTAGCTCAGGAGGCTCCACAGCGATCATGTCTGGTTCAAGAGATGCCGCAGATGCGCTGACGGCGGTATTGTTCGTACATACAACGGAGACCAAGCCGACTTCACGTGCCCGACCAACAGCCGCATCGATGTCCGCGAGTTTCAGACGCCTCTCTGAGTGGTTAATCAATGTCCCCGAGGCGCCGGCTTCCTTCACTGCTTCGGGAAGCACATGGCCCGTGTAGCTTCCGGGCTTCATTGGATCGATGTGCTGAGCGAAAACCGGAATGTCCACAGATCGGGCTATTATGGGAATGTCGACGAACTGAGGCGCCACGCCGAAGCAGACTTCGGTCTCCATGCTCACCTTCTCCGCATGTTTCGCCAGCTTGGCGGCTTTCTTGCCGGTACCCTCAACATACGTCTTAAAGTTCACGAGAACTATGGGAGTTCTGACCTCAACCAAACCAATCACGCTCTTAATAGACGTTTAATGAGCTTTGAAGCCTAATAGCACTTGCCTCATTTTATGTCTTACCTGAGAAAGGCGGTGTCGTTCAGGTCACATAGTAGTATTGGCCTGTTTTCTTCTGGTGTTTGTCAAGTTTTGAGTCTTCCTTGTTTACTCTGGGCCGCTTTGCTGCCGGGTCTCTCCTGAAGGTTACAGCCATCTCCTTGAGGAAGTTGTTCATCCCGTTCAGCAGGCTTGTCGGAGTTTTTGCTAAGCCTGCGACGGCGGGTTCGCCTGTGAAGACCATGAGCCGGTCAGCAAGAAAGTCTTGGGCTACAACATCATGCTCAACAACGAAAGCCGTGACGTTCCTTCCTTCAACTATCCGTCTCACCGTTCTGGCCATGGCCAGCCTCTCTTCAACGTCAAGATAGGCGCTGGGCTCGTCAAGAAGGTACAAATCAGCCTTCCTCGATAGGCATGCGGCAATGGCTGCTCTCTGCAGCTCGCCTCCACTAAGCTCCTTGACCAGATGATCTAGGAGAAGGTCAATACTGAGGGGTTGCATGATCTCGCTTTGGTACCAGCCTGAGGAGAAATCTTCCTTCGCTACGCTTCTCAGGAGATCCTCAACAGTTCCATCGAACTCCGAGGATATGTACTGAGGCTTATGGCTGACGCTTAGAATGCTCTCCATCAGCGGCGTTTCAGGGTCAGGCTTCTCAATGCCTGCGAGGAGTTTGACGAAAGTCGTTTTCCCGATCCCGTTTGGGCCGAGTATCCCAACGACCTCCCCTTGGCGGGCTTCACCGGACTCGACTTTCAATACGAACCCTTCATAGGTCTTCTTCATCTCGTCCCATTTCAGCAGAGGCGGGCTTGCTGGTACACCGGTTGATGGAGGCTTGACGTGGAACCTTATGGGTTCTTTCCTGAAACGGAGGTTTTCGTCGGGCGTGAACCCTTCGAGGTAGATGTTGATGCCCGTTCTGACCCCATGAACGTTGGAGACGATCCCGTAGACCCCGGGCTTTCCATAGAAGATGCAAACGTAGTCTGAAAGATAGTCAAGTACCGCCAGGTCGTGTTCGGCTACGACGATCATCTTGCCTTCGTCTTTGAGTCTCCTCACCGCCTTGGCAGCTTCCAGTCGCTGCTTCACGTCGAGGTAGCTGGAAGGCTCATCAAAAAGGTACACGTTGGCTTCGCGGACCATTGTGGCGGCTAAGGCGACTCTTTGCAGTTCGCCACCGCTTAGAACATCGATCTGTCGGTCCCAGATGACATCGAGTTGAAGCGCTTTGGAAACCTCTGCCAGCTTGCTCCGTTCATCAACCTTCTCAAGCAGTTCGTGGACCTCTCCGCTTACCACCTTTGGAATCCTGTCTACATATTGCGGCTTGTGGACTACCTTGAGTTTTCCTTGGCTCATCTCTTGGAAGTAGGTTTGGAGGGTTGAACCTCTGAAATACCGTTCGATCTCGCTCCAATCAGGCGCACGAGCATAGTCCCCTAGGTTCAGCTTGACCTCGCCTGAGAAGATTCTGAGAGCCGTTGATTTGCCAATCCCGTTTTGTCCCACTAGCCCGAGTACATCTCCGGGCGAGGGAACTGGAAGACGGAAGAGTCTGAAGGCATTAGGGCCAAAACGGTGGGTACATTCTCCTTCGAGTTCGTCTGGGAGGTTGACGATGGACAGGGCTCTAAACGGGCATTTCTTGACGCAGATACCGCATCCCGTGCAAAGAACCTCCGAGACAACCGGCATCCCGCCTTCGAACCTTATGGCCTCGATGTTGCTTCTTATCATCGGACAGAATCGATGGCACACCCTACCGCAACGTCGGGGTTTGCACCTTTCTCTGTCGATGACGGCGATCCTCGTGTTAGATGGCCTCCAGACAGGTTTCCAGAGGATAAGACAGGGGCACGCTAATAAACTTGTCCACCTCTCTGCGGGCTCGAAAGGAACAGATAAATAAGAGCGAACCGAAAACAATAATTGGGATGATGTGTGGCGACGGCGTGGAGCTTAGGCTGTGACACGTGAGTTACTCCACTGACCACCAACCGATCTTTCTTTGTTTTGCTAAGGGTTTGATTGGTGAGACACCAGTTGACCTTGTGCCGGAGTGAGAAGCAGCAATCCGGACAGGTGGCCTAGCGGTCCTAAGCGGTTAAAAAGGTGGTGGCACCTATTCTTGGTATAATGTTCCCGCTTGCGGGGTAGCCTAGTTGCGGACCAGAGTTGTGATGTTGGTCGACTTGGACTACTTCTTCGCCCAGTGCGAGGAAAGGAGGAACCCCTCGCTTAGGGAGAAGCCTGTGGTTGTGTGCGTGTATTCAGGGCGAACCGAGGACAGCGGGGCCGTAAGCACAGCGAACTACGTCGCCAGAAAATACGGGGCAAAGTCTGGAATGCCCATCTTCTTGGCGAAAAGGAAACTGAAGGGAGTGGACGCTGTTTTTCTTCCGGTTGACCATGCCTTTTACGGAGAAGTCTCAGGTAACATAATGAGGATTTTGGAGAGTTACGCTGACAGTTTCGAGCAGGTTGGCATAGACGAGGCGTACTCAGATGTGACCCAGAGGGTGAACGGGGACTTTGAGGCGGCAGAAGAGTTAGCGCGAAAAATGAAGGGGGAAGTAAAGGCTCGAGAAGGGCTCACGTGTTCGGTTGGCGTCGCTCCCAACAAGCTCGTCGCTAAGATCGCTGCGAGCATCCGGAAACCCGACGGCTTAACAGTCGTGAAGCCAGACGAGGTTGAAAGTTTTCTTGCTCCTCTCCCAGTCGACCGCCTAATCGGCGTCGGAAGAAAAACCAGTGAGAAGATGGAATTGCTAGGGATCAGAACGATTGGAGACTTGGCGAGATACGACATCATGAAGCTGATCGAAGTCTTTGGCAGAAACCTTACAGGTTATTTTCAGAACGCCTCGCACGGGGTAGACGAGTCGCCCGTCCAAGAAAGAAGTGGGGCTGAATCCATCAGCAGAATTGTGACCTTGAAAGAAGACACCCGAGATCTGGACGCCGTCATGCGAAGAGCTAACGAGCTGTGCGAAGACGTTTACGCAACGCTTATCGAAAGGGGTCTAAGCTTCAAATCTGTCAGCGTATCCGCAGTCTTAAGGGACATGAGCATCCACAGCCGTTCAAGAAGCTTCGAGACCCCTACGGACGATCTGGAAATCCTCAGAGAAGCCATTGGGGAGCTTTTCGAGAGACTTTTGGCTGAGGTTGGACTTGAGGCGAGAAGAGTTGGCGTAAAGGTTTCGAACTTTGCCAAAGGACCGGAGACACAGAAACACCTGACAGACTTCGTGCGCGGGCTAGAGCCGCAAGATAGCCCCAAGTCTTGCTAGCGAGCCCAATCGCGGCTCGTCTGTCAGCAGCTAGTAAATAAGAAAGGACGACCAGATAGAAGGCTGCTGACACTGCAGATTGTCGGCGGGCGTTGGCGATGGTCCTCGCAGACTTTAACCTTCTTGTTTCCACTTCGAGAGGCTACGAAAATGATGCATGCTCAGAACTCTGGTTCTTGCTCGGAGAGATCGGCGACCAGCAGTCCTTGGTGGAAAGAAGCGGCGTTTCTGGGCTGATCGTGGCTAAAACTGCCTTAGACCCCTTCAGGGTTGTCAAGGACCTGAGGAAGATGGTGAAGGAACGGCCTTGGGAGTTCCGTTACACCCTGAAGGTTGTTCCCATCGAAGACGTGGTCCGCACCAAACTGGAAGATATAAGAGGGGCCAGTCTCAATCTTTCCTCCAAGATACCGAAGGACGAAACCTTCCGCGTCACGATCGAGAAGAGACATACAGAGCTTCCAACAAAGGATATAGTTGAGGCTGTGGCAGTAGGTATAGATCGAAGGGTAGACCTGGGGAATCCCGATAAGATCGTTCTGGTCCAAGTCCTCGGAGGCCTAACCGGAGTTTCAGTCATCAAACCAGACGACATTCTCTCAGTCGCAAAGGAGAGAACAAGTTAACCGTGAGTAGCCAGTAGCGCTCCTCGTTCGATCAGAAGGCTCGTCACAGCGTCCTTCTCCGATCTTCTTAGCGTGGCTTCAATTTCGAGATCAGCTATGCCGAAGGCTGCCTTTATGATCTTGACTTTCTCATCTGTGAGTCCAATCACCTCGTCGCTTCTCTCGCCTTGTAGGAGGTCCGAAATCCTATTCAGCGTCTCAATCGCCTTCTGCCGTGTATGTGCCGCAACTGTAATGGCAATCTGCGCGGAACCCTTTTTCACCCCTAGGAGCTCTATGGCTCTGCTGATCTGATGTTGCCCCGAGGCGTAGAGAAGGGCTTCCACGGAGAGGTTCTTCGATATGTTCCTCCC
>Ga0315314_1003353_pt1 | contig 12552 bp, 12 predicted proteins | sample TDP9_MG_FD_203631 | JGI IMG/M metagenome (GOLD analysis project Ga0315314, IMG submission 203631) | Freshwater sediment microbial communities from Lake Towuti, South Sulawesi, Indonesia - TDP9 | ecosystem: Environmental > Aquatic > Freshwater > Lake > Sediment | place: Indonesia: South Sulawesi...
GGTTCGTGTTCTGGGCAGCGGTACTAATGCTCCTGGGCGTAACCTTGATTATAAGAGCGATAATCCTAGCCGTGGCAATACCAAGACGCATAATGTAAGAGACACAACACGCGCCTGAAAACCCATTTCGCGCCTTTTATGAGACATGTGTCCTAGGTCAGACACCGCAGGCAATGCCGAACGATTCTATTTTGTGATTACTCTTTCGGGGTATGTGAAAACATTCATGCGTTGACCTCTGACAAAACCTATCAAAGTCACGCCTGTCAGTTTAGCCACGTCAATTCCGGAGCTAACAGCTGCTGCAAGAGATGCCACAACAGGAATGCCCACACGAGCCGCCTTCAAGACAATGTCACCCGTTAATCGACCACTCGAAGCCAAGAAGCATGAAGAGAGATCAAGCTTCTTCAGCGCACACACGCCTATAACCTTGTCCACCGCGTTGTGGCGTCCAACGTCTTCAGCGTAAGTCATCAAACTGCCATCCATCGAGTACAGTGCGGCAACGTGGACGCCGCCTGTTTTGCGGAACGTCTCGGCCAGTGTGTTCAGTTTCCTTACAGAGTCAAGAACAACATCAGCTCTTACGCTGAAGCCTCGTGACAGCCTACGCAGGCTGAGTCGATCAATCAACTTGGACAATGGCCAATAGTCAGGTGAACCGCACGCTGTGAGGACAAGCCTAGAGAACGGTTGAGAAGCCTCGATTCGCCTGCGTGCATCCACATCGCTTCTGAGTTGCACTTGGCATTTTCCACCAGTGCCGAGTTTAATTTCGCTGATTTCATCCACGGATTTCAACAAGCCTTCCGAAAGCAGATGCCCTACAGCCAACTCTTTCAGCAAAGTTGGATAGCACAGAATAGTGATGTAGTGAGTTTGATTCACGAAGAGATGAAGCGGCTTCTCCTCGGCTACGTAGTCCGTTTTAACCTCTGATTTATGATCGGAAACATCTATACGCGTGACTTGAACCTTCACGTTCGCCATCTGAAACTAAGCCTCGAATAACTTCAAGTTTTCATGGCCGCGACAACATAGTTCACTATTTCTTTAGCAATGTTGACAGATGCAACTGTCTGTAGTCCTCTCCATCCCGGTTGACTGTTGAGCTCGATTATTATTGGGCCTTCTTCGCTTTCAAGTATGTCCACGCCTGCGATTTTGCAGCCCAGGACCTTGACCGCTTCAACAGCCAACTTCTCCAGGTTTTCGTCTGGGTTTAATGCAACAGGCTTGGCTCCTAAGCTGACGTTTGTTTTCCAAGCGGCGCCAACTCTGTGCATGGCAGCTATAACTTTGTCGCCGACAACGAACGCCCGGACGTCACTGTCTCCGTGGGGAATGAACTTCTGCAGATAGAGAACGCCGTGATAGAAGATTATGGCGCGGAATAGTCTTTCAGCCACGTCTGGATCTGTGACTCTTGTGGAGCCGATTCCACGAGAGCCGAATAAGGGTTTTATGACCACGTCTCCGCCTAATTCGTGGAAGCCTCTTAGCGCCTCTTCTAGGCTTTCCGTGACGACTGTTTGAGGAACGGGCAAGCCGTGTTCTTCAAAGAGCGCGAGGGTGTGGTACTTGTCAACTGACCATTCAATGGAAAGAGGCGGGTTAACGATGAACATCCCTAAGCGCTGGAGTCGATGGAGTAGGTCCATGCGATAAATTATTTCTTCCAGTGAACCTCGACCTATGGGGCGGATGATCAAGGCGTCAACCTCCGTTAGGATGTTTGCCTCTTCCATTGAAACTTCTGGTTTCATCTTGACTCTCGCGGCTAGGTCTCGAAAGTCTAGGAACATTGATGGAATGTGGTTTTTTTCCAGCGCTTGGCGCAGTTGTGTTGAACACCAGGCGTCTTGATTTCTGGTGATTACGCCTATCTTCAATGCTCTTCACTTCTTTTGGCGTTGTTTGTTGAGAGAATATTATGATGGCTTACTTTAGAGTTTATTTGTTGTTGAATAGATTGTAGGATTCCTAATATGCTTGTGCTATGCTTTGGGAAATACTTATAGGAAGCCCCGCGCACATGTTTATGTGCATATGTCCGATTTGGGACATAGCGTATAACTGTCCAACATAACGACAGGTTGCATCTGCACATGGAATGCCCACACTTGATGGTGAAAGAAGAAAGCAAGACTTGCAGAAGAATGTTAGAGGACGGGCTAGACGCAGAGGTCGCAGACTTTGACATCGAGCATTACTGCAGAGGCAACCCAACATGTTGCTACTACTTCCGGGAATCTATTAAGATCTTCAGGAATCACGAAAAGAAGACAAAAAACAGAACAAATAACCTTCTCACAACTGCCTTATAAAGCGCTCAAGCTGGAAAGCATCCTCAATCTTTTCAGCCAAGTTAAACTCTAGGAAGGCTCCTTTAGCGTTAAAGTATGGTTCTCCTTTCCTTGAGAAAAGTGTCAAGATTCGACCCTCGTGGTTGATCTTGAAACCAAGGTCAGCTGGCTCATGCCCTCTAATAACAACCTTAACCTTCATCATTTCAACGAATCGCTTAGTTACGTCTTGACCAAAGAGCCTTCCAGCATCGCGTGGCGACGGATAAGTTCCAGTCAAGCCTTCCTCAGGATCGCTCCAGAGAATCTCCTCCAAATGACTTTCGCTTGGATGCCTCAAATGCGCGTAAGCCAAATCATCAAGTGACTTGGCCGAGCTTGGGACGCCTCCGTGCAGTAGAATGCAGCGATCTCTAACCACAACAGCTGTGTAAAGCTGGCTAAAAAGCTCCTTAAGTCTGACGTACGCCTCCGACCAGTTCTCGCCAAATCGATTACGCAGATGGTTTGGTAAATCGTGGGGAGACGCGAGCAGATCTTCTGGGCCTTCGTGGTTTCCTCGCATAAGGATTACGTGTTCAGGAAAACTTGCCTTCAGGGTCAAGACGACGTAGTAGACTTCGGCTGAGAATATTCCTCTGTCTCCATAATCACCCAAGAATATCAAGAGCGGCCGTTCACCGTAATCCATCTTTTGCAGAAACTCGCTGGTCTGTAAGATGCGCGAAAGACTTTCGAGATCACCATGAAGGTCTCCAACTATGATGGCGTTGCCTTCTGGAGGCGCCTCGATCAGACGACCGATAACCGCCATGTTGTCCACTTGCTTGACTTCATTACGCACCAAGTCCGTGACACGGCTTGTCAACACGAGAAAATCGTCCAGGCTCGTCTCTGATGATTCTGTTTCAAGTTCTTGCACATTTTTTGGGGGAATCGCCATGATAGCACCATGTGAAATGGTTTTTATAATGGTTGTGTGGTATTAATGCTTCTTCGTATCGATTGGCAATGGCGATTCTTAAAATGGCTGCTTGGAAACGCCTTCTGTCTCAGAGTCCAATTGAATGGTTGCTGGAAAAGGAGAATCCATCAGTTCAATATTTCACTCTCAGAGACTTGCTGGATAGAGACGAATCAGATCTTGAGGTTAAAGAGGCGAAAGCGGCCATCCCCAATTCGAATATCATCAGTAAGATTTTCGCCAAGCAGGCAGTTGGAGGCTTTTGGGAGAATCGAGATAATCCGTACACTCCAAAGTACAAGTCAACTTACTGGCAAGTCATGATACTTGGGCAATTAGGGACTGACAAAGCTGATGCGACAGCTCGAAAAGCCTGCGAATTTGTTTTCAACCTCCAACTCGACGAAGGCGGGTTTTCATCACACACGCGGGAAAGAGCTTTAGAAGAATATGAGTGGATGCAAACTCGAACAGCTTTAAAAGAAAAGCGGCAAGCGCAGCCTGATGCGTGGGCCAAGTCGCTTGTAAGAGAGCATCAATACTCCTGTTTGACGGGCAACTTGTCCGCAGCCATGCTTCGAATCGGTTACGGTAAAGATCCAAAGCTTAAGAAAGCCCTAAAATGGCTCTTGAAAGTTCAAAACGCTGACGGGGGCTGGCTCTGCCCCTACTGGAAAGCACACATCAGAGACAAACATGGTTGTATCTATGGGACAATATGTCCACTTGAAGCATTCTCCGAAGTCCCAGAAGCTGAACGGTCGACGGAAATGAAACATGCAATCGAAAGCGGCGCGGAGTTCATGTTGATGCATCGCCTTTACAAAGCGGATCATCACGGTTTTAGAGTGATAAACAGGAATTGGCTCCGACTTAGTTTTCCATGGTTCTACGGATACGATATACTACGAGGACTATCTGTATTGACAAAACTTGGCTACATCAACGATAATCGGTTAGCTGATGCATTAGACGCTATTATCCAAAAACGCCGTTCTGACGGATCATGGCTACTCGAAGCAGGTCCAACAGGACGAATGCAGACTAACGTTGAAGCTGTTGGAAAGCCAAGCAAGTGGATAACCTTAAACGCTTTGAAAGTGTTAAAGCGGCTTCACAACACAAAGAGCAAACAGTTGAAGGAGATTCTTGCAAAGGTATAATGAGAGTGGAACAAACTCATGGCTGCCCCAAAACTTGGTTTTGAAGAAACGCTTCAAGAGCAGGTAATCGTCAAGGAGCTCTGCTCTGGATGCGCTGCATGCATTCTTGTCTGTCCCTTCGGCTGCTTGGAGTACTTTGAGGCGAAACCTAAACTGATTAAGAAATGCGAGATATGCGGCATCTGCCCAAAAACGTGTCCACGCTTTGAGTTCCCTCAAGCCGCGCTGGAGAAGCTCGTGTTGGAAAGAGAACGTCAGCCAGACGAAGAGTTTGGAGTCTATAGGCGTCTTGTAGTTGCTCGAGCGACTGATGACAACATACTTCGCTCCTGCCAAGATGGTGGTGTCGCTTCGGCGCTTCTCGCGTATTCCTTGAACAATGGGGTGATTGACTCTGCCGTAGTTTCGGGTGTCAGCAAAGAAAAGCCATGGTTCCCGTTGCCACGGTTGATTTCGACTCCAGAGGAGGTTTTGCAGTGCGCTGGAACGCGCTACACCTATTCACCAAATCTTTTGGCGCTTCAAGAAGCGGTTCAGCAGAAGAGGAAGAGCTTAGCATTTGTCAGCACCCCATGTCAAATACAATCCATACGCAAAATCGAGGCTTTTCCTCTCAAGAAGTATTCTGGCATCCTTAGGTTTACAATTGGTTTGATGTGCACGGAAAGCTTCACCTATGAAGGGTTGATGAAAAAGCACATTGAGGGCGTTCTAGGCGTCGACCTAAACGATGTCAAGAAAATGAACATTAAGGGCAAAGTCTTAATCACAACGGGTTCAGGCGAGATCAAAACAATATCGTTACAAGAAGCAAAGCAATACACTCGGCAAGGCTGCCTGCCCTGCACTGACTTCTCGGCAGAACTCGCGGACATTTCTACAGGCGGACTAGGATTAAGCGGCTGGACTTTCACCATAATCCGCACGAAGAAAGGCGAGGAGATATTTGATAGCGCGGAGAGAGCAGGAGCCATTCGGACTAAGCCTGTTGAGGAAGAGAAATTCGCGCTTGACCTGCTAGTTAGGCTATCGAAAAAGAAACGAAAAACCGTCTAAACAATGACTCTGCTTCAAGAAGACAAGATTATTTGCACGTTTTTTCTGGTTAGTTGAGAGGCTTTTTTCTCCAATTCCTTTTTGAGGTATTGCGCTCTTTCCTGCAGTTTGATCTGCTCGGCTTTTAAGGCTTTGATTCTAGAGGTGACCAGTTCATATTCCTTCTGCAATGTCTCTGAGTGTTTTTGAAGCTGGGAGAGCTCACTTTGAAGCTGGTTCACGGTTTCCGAGGACAGCAACTGCTTCTTCTGAGTCATTATCCCTTGACCATTTCTTTGAAGCTGTCCAAGCAAGTCTTTGTTGAGCACTGTGCTGATTTGATCTTGCGCTTTTCGGAGGCGAGTGGTTTTGAGTTTCAGTTTGCCTTGGACTATGGTGGAGTCAAGCTTCTTAAGAATGCTTCTAAGCGTGGCAAACTCATTTTCATCAGTTACTAATGCCATCAAAGGATCTGAAAGATACTCGTCGAGCTTGCGTACTTCGTCTGGGGGCACAGCTACCTCAGCTGTCCGTGCCAAGCTCTGAAGCTTGTAAAAAGGTTTCTGCAAGTAGCGCAGATTATGCTTAACTTCAGCTCTCAGTTCCTCAATTCTTTGGTTCAGTCGGACCAACTCGCTGAGCTCTGCCCTTGCTTGAACATGCAACAACTTGCCCTTAATGTCAGTGATCTCCCTTTCGAGAGTCTGCATCCTCTCTTCAGCTTGCCCCAGGCTCTCCTCGCTTTGCCTAGACTCGTTCAAGGTCTGTACCAATCTGTCAACCTGCGAAGACGCTTCATCAACTGCTTTGATGCTTGCGTATTTGGCAGTCAAGAAGCTACGGAGTTCCTTGGTTATGTCGTACAAGCGCTTGGCAAAAACATCAAGTCTTCTGCGGTCAAAAATGAAATACGGCGAAATGTATGGATACGCGCTTCTCCTCAATTGGTCTACAACCGCGCACGCTTTCTCCAATTCGTCACAAAGATGTTCAACACTTTCATATTGCACACTGCTCGGAACCTTAACTGTATTCAGCGTGTCGATAAGGCCTTGCGCGAATTTGTTTGCATTTCTGGCAAACCGATGTGTCTTGGGGTTGTTTTTGTTCATCTCGTTTTGACTGTTTTCGAGGACTTTTTGGCTGCTTTCTATTGCATCGCCGATCCGCTCGTCGATCTGCTTCAGCATGCTGCCCGCCTTGTCCTGCAAGGGCTCTATAAGAGATGTTGCCTCATTCTTCAGCCATTCCTTTGCGTCTTGAAGCCGGATCGATGATGTTTGCGGCATAGGGAGCTCTCATCTCAAGATGTTATTCTTCCCTTTTTAATCTCTCGCTGTTTCCAGACAGATTTGTTAGGGTCTGAACCCATCCAAGATCGCAACCGCTAAGACGGCTGAAGTTACGTCAGCTGTTGTTCCTGGATTCAGCTTGTGCCTAGCATCATGAAGTTTTCTGTCCAGTTCATATAGGCTCTTTCTGCCTTCTCTTGTTGTCAACCCGCCTAGGTCCAATACGTTCCTAGCCTCGCTTGAAACCCCTTCAGCTTTGTATCTTCCAGTCTTTCTTGCGATGAGTGTGTCAGGCACTTCGGACAGGATTTTCAGAAACGTGTGCACAGACGCCGTGTTTACTTCTTGGGTCTCTCGAATCAAGCGTTTGAAATAGGGGTAACCTATGTCGAACGTGATGTGGAAGTCGTTGACCCATTCTGCGGAGATGGTGTCCCATGGAGCTGAGATCTTGAAGACTTGGTAAAGACTTGTTCTTTCAGCTAGGATTTCATGCTTGGACCTTACGTCGGTGACGTCGAGCTTAGGAGCCTTGCCTAGCCCTCCTGGTTGAGCTATCGTTATGGCGTCGTAAACATCTACCGCATCTCTTGATGTGGTGGATTTAACAATTGAGTTAAGATTGCGCCTAAACGCATCGACATAGAATGCGCTTTTTCCAGCAATAGTCAAGCCAGCGGCAGCCGCCATAGGAGACAGCAAAAGGATAGAACCCAGCAAAGTGTTCTTGTCGCGTTGCCATGCCGCGACATCCTCTACAGCTTTCTTGACTGCTTTCCCGACGCCGATCTGGCTAAACGTAATATTCTTGCGAAAGACTTGGACACCAGCTTCAGCGGCATATCTGAAATGTGGAGCCGCCGCGACCGCGGAAGCCAAGAAATGTTCATACCTTGTTTCAGCAAAATCAGTGGTTCTGTGAACATTACCGGGCTTTGGATAAGCGCTGACTTCTAGGAGAACTGCAAGCTGGAGACATTTCGAAACATAAACTGGAACATCAGTTCGGCTGTGACGGGTCATGAGACTCACCCTTGAAGAGATATTTGACGTCCAATTATGGGAAAAGGAAAATCTTATTAACATTGTGTAGAAACTTACACAGCAAAATAGAAAATTACATGGGGTGAACCAGCTTTTGAAGTTATCAAGCCGCAACATTGCCTTGAGCGCCGTGTTCGCTGCGTTGTACTATGCCTTGTCTCTCGTTTCGCCTTATGTCCCTGCTGTAGGTCTTCCCGAGTTGACGATTAAACTTGAGGCTTTGATAGCATCTGTTTTTGGGCTTGTTCTGGGTCCTTACTTGGGCGCGCTTGCTGCTTTCTTGGGTGCATTCGTAACTTGGACATTGCCGCCTAGTAGCGCTAGCCCTTTTGGCGCGCCTTTCCTGCTTTCTCCGCCTATTAATGCATTTGTTGTTGGCCTTATCTTTTACAGAAAATGGAAATGGGCATTCGCCGTATTCGGATTGTTGATTGTGGCTTTCTTGTTTCTGCCTCCATCTCAGCCTATTGCAGAGCATTACATAGTGCCGGTAGCTGTGTTGTGGGACAAGGTGATTGCGCTCTTTCTGATACTGCCGAGCATCTGGCTTGCCAAAAAATCTTCGAATCCAAAATACGTTCCGATTTTGTTCTTCTTGATTGCGTTCGTTGGAAACCAAGCTGACAACATGTGGGGGGCAGACATATTTGCAGTTCCATTTGTCTACGAAGGCGTTTTCGGAATTCTTGACATCGGCGAGGTTCGTCTTGCCTTTTTGGTTAGTCCTTTCATCTATCCAGCGATTAGGCTCATTCAAGCCGTGGTCGCAACTGTAATCGCTGTGCCTTTGATGCGGGCGCTTAGAGACACACAGTGGCTTGTTCAGGAGAAGTCAATAATCGCACAAGAGAAGTAGGCGAAACAAAACCGATTTAGATCGGAACGAATAGATGTCTTGTGGTGACCAATGTGACCGAGGATTTACATCCTTATGTAGTTTTCCTTCCAACAGCTCAGAAAGACAAGATCTTGAGTGCCATTTTCGGTTCAAAAGCAGCTGTTGATATCTTGAACTTCTCGTTAGGTCAAGGAGTCTCAAGGAAAATTTATCAAAGAGACCTCGTGCGGACACTCGACTACTCGAACAAGACGATTATCGAGACCTTAAAAACGCTCACGCGTCTCAGCATTCTTGAAGAAGAAATGGAGAAAGCAGTGAAGGAAGGTCGCACAGTGTGGGTTAAATCGTATCAGCTGTCTGATGCCGGTAAATGGTTTGCTTTGCTGCTGGCAGAAGAAAAGGACTTGGCCGACTCTGAAAAAGCCGAAATACTACAGAACGCTTTCAGAGGCTACATAAGGTGGGTTAGAAGCCTCTCAGAAGACCTGCGTGTGAGCCGACAAACCCTGAAAGAAATCTTCAATGAGGAAATGAAGTAGTCATTCACAGCTGCTTCCAGTCGACGTCAGCATGCTCTTGCTCTGTCCTCAATGTTTGAAGAGTGTGAGTAAGAAAACTAGGTTGCTTGTCGCTTCAATGGCGTGCGGTAGTTGAGCTGGCATGTAAAACCAAGCGTTTGGCTTTGCTACATGCATTTTGTCGGCAAGGGTGACTTCCCCAGCGCCCTGCAAAATGTGTATTGTCGCAGGAAAGCTGGACTTGTGTGTGGAGATCGATTGCCCTGCGGACATGCAGAATAAGCTGATCTCTCTGCCAATTGTTTTGACTAGAGTTTTGCTTACTATCCCATCTTTAGCGAACTCTACGATTTCGCCGAGGTTGACGTACTTACCTTCTGCCAACGTGCTTCCCACGCTGATCACAGTCTTCGCTGCTGCAACCATTGTCTTCTATCTGCTTTTATGTCTAGCCCAACCCTTCAAAGCCGCAGCAAGGTCTTGAATCGTGGTCTCGTCGTGGTTCTGGGGATAACTAAAAACCACGTGCTGCACTCCCAGAAGAGATAGCTCAGCCAAGTAACTTCCAAGCTCCCCAGTGGATTTTGAGATCGAGAAGAGATCCATTGCCTTGGTTGGAACACCGTCCACAACTGCTCTAAGAGGGGCACCTTCGCTGAATTTGCGCTTGCTTTCAGCTACTAGTCCGCTGAGATCCAGCCTCTTAAGAACTGCGTCAGATGCTCCAAGGGCTACAACGGCGCTACTTATTCGCAGGAGCCTGTGGATCTCAGGGTCGAATTCACTGTACACATAGGACGGTGCATAAATGCCGAATTGAAAACCCCTTGGTCTAATCGGCTTGATTCTTTCGATAGCCCATTTGATATGGTCAGGGTGGGCGTAATTGAGCATTACTCCATCGTAGAATCCGGCTGTCTCAAGCATAATCGGGCCTTGCGCACCCAGCCAAAGCCTAAAATCTATTCCCTGCTTTCCAAGCAGCGTCCTCATCTGACGCCTCGTATCTTCGAAGAAATGCTTGATTCCTGCAGGATGCCGTGCTGACACGCCCACGCTTTTGAGCATGTTTCTGTCACCCGGTCCGACACACAGTTCGAATCTTTCACCGTATGTCTCAATTAGGGTGACTAAACTGTGTACTATTTGCCGTGGAGAATGAAGAAACGCGCTCATCAAGCCGACGCCAATTCGGATCTTTCTGGTGTTTTCCGCCACGGCAGCTACGACAGCTGGGGCGAAGAGGTGAACAGGAGCATCTGAGACCCACACATAATCGACTCCTAGTCGTTCAGCCAAGATACATTTCTGAACAATTTCGAAAGTGGTCTCGTCGGTGTTAATGCCCAAACCAAACTTCATAGGTAATCTCCCCAAGCATCTGCTACCGCGGATAGGGCAGCACGCGGCTTCGCACCATATGGTGGTCCAAAAACAACTTCCTGGAAACGCATCTTCCGAAATGCTTGGAAACCCTCACAGATCTGCCTGACATCGCCGCAAACTGCGACCTCGTCTAATAAGGCTTCGTTGATCAGATTGGCAGCAGAGGCTATTCCCCGACGTTGGTAGGTCTTTTTCAATGTTTCGACTCTGACTGAATCAAGTTCAGCCATGTCTACTACGTTTTGTGGAGTATCAGAGAGGACATATGCTGCTATCTGCTTGACGAGACGAATGTCTGAAGGTTTTTGAGTCACCATCGTCGGCAACCACGCGACGAATGCAAAGTCTTTCTCTGATCGTCCGCTCTTGGCGATGCTGTTTCTCACCATGCTAACAGCCTTTTTCAAGTATGTTTTAGGTCCACTCAGAATTGCTCCGTCAGCGATTTCGCCGGCCAACGTCAAGAGTCTGGGTCCTCTTATCCCGAGGAAAACTGGAATCGGGTAGCCCACCCTGACGGCTGAGCGATAGTGGCTGAGCTTGAAGTGCCCTGACTCGAAGGTTACGGTTTCACGGTTCCAGATCCTGTGCAATAGGATCGAGGCCTCACGCAGCATGCTCACAGGGTTTCTGAGGGTTATACCGAGCTTGTTCAGCTCCTGCAGTCCGCCGATTCCCAGACCCAGCCGGAAACGTTTGTCCCCTGCGATTTGGGCTAAGGTCGTCGATGCTCGCGCGATGGTTGAGATATTCCTTATCAAAGGGCTCGTTATTCCAATGCCGACGTTCATGTCCTTGTTTTTGAGCAATATTGACGTCGTTACTGAGAAGACTTCGTGCGCGCCAGTTATGTCATCGCCGACCCAGACGTTTTTGATGTTCACATTTTCTGCAAGTTCCGACAAGCCTAAGATCTCGGTCAGTTGCATACCAGTTGTCACGCCAAGGTCAAGCTGCAAACTAGGTTCTCGCCCCCTCGAAAAATGTATCTAACAGAGAATGCATGAATGTTGTCTCAAAAGGCTTTGGGACACCTATGAAAGCACGCGAAGGCGAGCTTATTGAAACCCTCGACGGCAACATATTCGACGTTAAGGGACTCGTTCATCCACACGACAAGGTAATCGCTTTCATACGCTTCACTCCCGACCCGAAAGGAGAGAGGAGAAGAGGCAACACAGCATACGAGAAAGTCTACCCGCTGCATGAACGATACTCTCTGCTCCGCGAGAAGTTCCCACAGTACCTAGTTTTTGATCCTGTGTTCAACCAATGGCTCTGTGAAGTACCCATAAGGACAATAAAGAAACAGCATCGACCCCCAGAATTTCTGAAACAGCTACGCCGCAAAAAGGGTCTCGACGAACTGGAAAATCAAACACTTGCGTTGGCGCAATTGCTGCACGCGAAAGCCAGAGTCAAATGGAACGCACTGGGCGTTTCGGGCTCTCTTCTAGTTGGCCTACACACTGACAAATCGGACATTGACCTTGTCGTTTACGGTTCGCAGAACTGCCAGAGAGTTCACAAAGCATTGAAGCTGTTGATCGATGACGAAGCGAGCGGCGTGAAACCCTACGATGAACACAGTCTGAAAGCTCTGTTCGATTTTCGTTCGAAAGACACTGCCATGAAGTTCGAAGATTTTGTTCAGACCGAATCTCGCAAGGTCCTGCAAGGAAAATTCCAAGAGCGAGAGTACTTCATTCGCTGTGCCAAGGACTGGAAGGAAGCAAGTGAGACCTACGGATCAACACACTACAAGCCTTTAGGCGATGCGAAGATCAAGGCTACGATAGCCGACAATTCCCAGATGATCTTCACTCCTTGCGCCTACAAGATAGAAAATGTAAGCATGTTGAAAGCGAAGAACCTTCCGTCTCCGAGCGAGATAGTTTCATTTCGAGGAAGATTCTGCGAGCAAGCTAGACAGGGCGAAAGAATCATTGCTCAAGGCATGGTAGAAAAGGTAAAAAGAAAACAGATAAGAAAGCATTTCC
>Ga0315314_1003354_pt1 | contig 12549 bp, 11 predicted proteins | sample TDP9_MG_FD_203631 | JGI IMG/M metagenome (GOLD analysis project Ga0315314, IMG submission 203631) | Freshwater sediment microbial communities from Lake Towuti, South Sulawesi, Indonesia - TDP9 | ecosystem: Environmental > Aquatic > Freshwater > Lake > Sediment | place: Indonesia: South Sulawesi...
TTCCAGAAGCCTGTGATATGTGCCCTGAAGTGCCGCGAAAATAGCGTAAGGCTTAAACCTATAACAGTGTTATAGTTTCCCTTAGCGGCTGAAAGGGCAGAAATCATCAACAAAATTTATAACTGCCCACGATTCCTCTCAAACCTGTTTGCCGGGGTGGCCGAGCGGCTCAGGCGGCGGGCTGCAGACCCGCTACACGTGGGTTCAATTCCCACCCCCGGCTCCAACGAGGATGAAAACATGAGGGATTTTGTGGGGCACACGCGTGAGGCGATAAATGCTTTGATTGCGGTGGAACAAATTTGGCGGAAGACAGCTCCCGACTATGAGCTAAGTTCAGAAGATACGGAGAAAGTCGTGGAGCTTCTTAGCAAGGTGAAGGCGAGCGTGAATCTCATCCTAGACAGTTTGCAGGGAGGTTGAAATGCCAACCATACCTAAGGAGAGGCTGCAACGCTAGTGATTCTGTGGAACTCACACATGTCTCTGGTGGGTCTCACCTCATGCAGGTGCCCACGAATTTTGGAACACACACACCGTGGATAACGAATGCATGGTTGTTAACGCCGGTTTCGGAAGGGATGTCTTCCTCACTTTACGATTAGTTGCACCGGGTCACTTTCACTAGAAGAGTAGGTTTCGTCGCCGCTGTACCTTGCCCTTACCGTGTAATCTCCGGTTTCTTCAGGCGCCCAGCTGTGGCTAAAGCTGTAGCTTTTAAGGGATGCCACTTCGAACTCCTTGAGGACCTGCCAGTCTGAGCCTTCTATGCTTACTTCCAACACCAGCGTCCCCGTCATCTTCTCTGGATACTTAACAGCTGTCAGGGTACCAGAGATTTTCACCTTCTGGCCCAGCGTGATGGTATCCTTACTCAGCTTAATAGTGAGTGACGTGGGAACAAACGAATCGAAGGCGTAGTCAACGAACCCTTTTGTGGTTATGGGGCTGACGATCAATATCACGTAGCTAGGTTCTCTTAGGGGTGGCGTATTTCCTTCCTCTGTTTTATCATGAAGTGGTATGTCTGAGATGCGTATTCCCTCGTTTACGTAGGCGTAGACCACCGTAACTGAGAAGTCAGCCTCAGGGTAGACTGGAGTTAAAGTTAATGGAACATCACTCACCGTTGCCTCGTTTATGTACCACCCTTCATTGAGTGTAGCCCAATCCGTCATGTAACGAAACCCAATCATCACAGTTTCTCCGGCGTAACTTGAGAGATCGAACGTCATTTTCATCCATTCAGGCCAGCCCTCGCTTGTACCGGTGAGCCCAGGGAGGTTTGCAACTATGTCTGGATGTGCTTCTGGTTCGTGATCATATGTGGTATAAAGATTTTCCAGCGAAGTCCACGTTAGTCCTTCATCCGTAGACACTTGCACGAAGCCGAAATCCCAATTATCTTCTATGTCGTATTTGGTGGTAAGTTCAAGCCATGGGTTCTCTGGGTCTATGTAGATCGTACCAACTAATAGAGTATTCATTTCGTTGTCTTCACCTGACCACCAACCATCCGCTGCCATAGTCCATCCATGAATCGCAGTATCATCTCCGTCGAAGAAAATCATGCCCTGTTGGTCCCATTCATTGAGTACAATGTAGTCTGAGCCATACGGCCCAATCTTATCTACACCTGTGTCGTATCCCAGTATGGTGCGCGTGGTTCCGAAGTCAGTTCCCTTAGTGGGTGGAACCGGAAGGCCGCTGATCTCGTAGATTCTTATTGGTTCCGCTTCCGCTAGATTGATAGATTTGTAGTTATACCATCCTCGCTCTGGTATGTCCGCGTGAATGAGATTTGCAATCCTCCAGTAGCGGAATACTTTGTCGAAATTCCACCGTCCGAACCTTGCAGTCTTGAGAGCGTTATTTATTCCGTTTATTCCGTTTTCCGGGTCTGCCACGATCGCGGAGATGATCGGTGGTCCTCTAAAGTGGTCGTGCATATACAGCATGAACAGATAGGCCGCACCGTAATCAGCTAGGATGTTGATATCGCCTTGATCTCCCCATACAGTGAGCGAGTTGTCAGGCGTATACATGAAGCTGTCTATGTAGGCCCATGGGTGTCCGTAGCCGCAGAGGAATATAGCCATCATTGCACAGCCTTCGTTAACCCAAAGATCTTCGTCAGGGTCCATGATATTATGGATCAGGTGTTGATATTCGTGCGCTATCACTGACTCATACACAAATGGGTCGGTTACCGGAACCCCTGGAATCCATTCGAACCCTTCTGGTCCTACCCAATGTTCCCAGTTATAGCAGTCTATGTTTATGATGTTCCTATCAAAGTAGATCTCAAAGGCAGGTGAGTAGAAGCCCAATACGGGATATGGGTACGTCGGATCATAGTAGTTGTCATCCCTAATGTTTGATACTAGTATCACGTTTCTACCAGTTTCTTCATAGTAGTAATCCGAAGGCAAACCTAACAAATCATCTAACACAGCATCTGATCCATCGTGGAAATAGGGCATGCCGAAATGGGTCGTTTCTGTCGGATAGATTTCAGTTTCGAACTCCTGGAGCAGGTATTCAATTTGTTCGTCGAGAATTGTTGGGTAGGATCTCGGGTCTTCCTGTGGCCAGCTTAGATCAATTTGTACCCAGATTTCACAGGTAGTTCCTATGGCCCTCAATTGATATGGGCTAACGAAATAGGTCTCAGAGTAGACATCTAAACACAACCAGCATATTACGTCTCCAACTTCATAGTATGGATCGCGTTCTATGAAAGTGATGAATTCTGGAATGCTGCTCTCATCTATCGGGAGGCCTTTTTTCCTTAACCATGGTCCAATGTCGATCGGTTGATAATCAGGAATTGACCCTGCCTTTGCAGGCACAATTGTGATTGGTATTGCGTTTAACAGAAACACTACAATCATCATTGCAGAAAAAAATTCTTTTCTCATTTTTCATTTCTCTCTTTTTCTATGTCCTCAAATTTTTCTTATTTCGATTCGGCGCGCGCGGCGCGGGTTGGATATCAGCATCTTAATATTTATGAAATATTCAGGAGAACGTAACAGCTTTCGTGTCAAAAAGCGATAATTTGCCATTATTGACCTTTCCTTTTTGAAAAGAGGCCCAAAACCTTAACAAGTACACTTTCTGGAAGGGCCGTATCCGATGTTAACGCGTTGGTAGAACTTTTGCCTTCACTCAGTTTTTCCTCGTTTTGTTCAGAAAGCCATGCCATGTACGCCTAGCTTGCTGCAGCGGGGCTTAACCACCATGAAATTGGACAGGTTCCAAATGGTCTGGCACAAGGTCTAACGCTGGCTACACTATCGATATTTAAGGAGATTTCAACCATTTACCTAGTGGAAGAGTAAACCATGCAGTCGAGTTTCGGTCAGCGCGAGCCTGTGAGATTTGATTCCGTTATCGTCCGCCACGGGGGAGAGATCGGGATCAAGGGCGCCTGGACGAGGAGAGTGTATGAACGCCGCCTACTAAACAACCTCAAGAGGATGTTGAAGCGCTACGAAATTCCTTACAACGCGATCCTTCGAAGGCACGGGAGATTTTACCTAAAGACCCCGGCCGCGACAGAGGCTTCGTTAAAACTTTCTAGGGTGTTTGGGGTCTCTTCCCTCTCCCCAGCCCTGGAAACCACCTCAGGGATGAGTGACATTGTGGCCAAGAGCGTCTTTCTAGCGAGTTCAACGCTTCATAAGGAAGACAGCTTCGCCGTAAGGTGTCGAAGGGTGGGACAACACCCCTATACGAGTTCCGACGTTTGTAGGGAAGTAGGCCGCGAGATACTGGCTGTGCTCTCTGACCTTGGGTTGAGGGTTGATTTGAAAAATCCAGACGTGAAACTGGCAGTTGAGGTGAGGGACGATCGAGCCTTCGTGTATTCAGAGGTGGTGAAGGGGGTGGGTGGTCTGCCGCTGGGCACCCAACGAAAGGCGGTGTGTTTGCTAAGCGGGGGCATCGACTCGCCGGTGGCTTGCTGGTTGGCCATGAAGAGGGGTTGTCCCATCGTGCCCGTGTACTTTGACAACAGTCCCTTCACGGACGAGACCACAACTGAGCGAGCGTTAAGCGTGGCTAGGGTGTTGTTTGACTGGGCTATAGGATTTCCTAGAAGGGTGTACGTGGTGCTTCACGGTCAGAACTTGGCCGAGTTTAAGATGAAGTGTCTCGAACGTTTAACATGCATCCTTTGTAAGCGCATGATGTACCGCGTAGCCGAGCGAATAGCAGAGATGGAACGAGCAGAGGGAATCGTGACCGGAGAAGCCATCGGGGAGCAGGCGAGTCAAACGCTACACAACCTACGAGTCTTAAACGCGGCGGCGACGAAGTACCCGATACACCGGCCTCTTCTAGGCTTTGACAAGGCCGAAACCGAACGGATCGCTCAGAAAATCGGAACCTACGAGCCTTCAACCAAGAGGGCGAAGGGATGCTCGGCAGCTCCGAGAAAGCCGGCAACCATGGCTAAACCGCAAGAAGTGGCTGAGGAAGAAGAGGGTCTCAATATAGTTGAAATGGTGGAAAGATCCGTGAAATCGCTTAAAGTTGTGAATCTGTAACAAACAATTTTCCTTCATTCTTATGTGGCATATTTGCTGCATGCTCAAGACCCTTATCCCTATACCTGTCTGTGCGTCTCTGTACTTTCCGCGGGTATGATCTGTCAAATGCTTAAATGATTCCGTCACTCTTTCCTTCTTGTATGTCCGCCGCCGATATCGCCGTCCAAGCCTTTCGCCAACCGGAACCCGAAGAATTTAGGGTTCCCGAGCCTATCCAACAAAACCGACATGTCATCGTCACGGGGATGATCGAAGGAGCTGAACTCTTTCATTACGTGGAGATTCCAGACTCCGAGAAGGTGCTCAACGAGATTCTCTTTCATGTGCGCAAGGCCTATCTCGAAGCTGGGGTTATCCACGCAGACCTCAGCGAGTTCAATGTCATCCTCAAACCCGATTGGCACATCCTCATCATCGACTGGCCTCGGTACGTGAAACGCGGCCACCCCAACGCGGATCAGCTCCTCAAGCGAGATGTCAGAAACGTTGCGCGATTTTTCCGAAGAAAACACGGGTTAAAAGTGAGTGCTAAGGAAGTCTTCACCTACGTGAAAGGGGCATAAAACTTGAGGAAGCTGATCACCGCCATAGATCCGGGCATAACCTGCGGCGCCGCAGCCTTAACTCTCGACGGGAACCTCGTTTTCGTCGGAAGCAAGCGGAGTTGGACTCACCAAGACCTCCTCCAAACCATCCTAGACCTGGGCGAGACAGTTGTTATAGCAAGCGATGTATCTCCGGCCCCTGAACTCGTGGAGAAGATTTCAAAAAGCCTGAACGCAGTGTTGTTCACCCCAATCATTCCGTTAAGCGCATCCGAAAAAGAGCTCCTAGCACGGACATACGCCGAACAACATGAACTAAAGTTGAGGAACAAACACGAAGTCGACGCGCTGGCGGCAGCCGTCAAGGCATATCAGCATTACAAAAACAAATTTGAACAAATCGAGGCGCACGTTAAAGAAACCGGTGTTCAAGTTCCCATGGATGAAGTGAAAGCCATGGTGATAAGGGGGTACTCCATCAAAGGGGCGATCCGATTCTTTTTGCCAAAGCCTGAGGCAGCCAAGACCAAACCCGCCATGAAACTAAGAACCCCTCAGGAAGAGCAGCTAAGAAATCTCGTCGAAAGGCTTAAGGCAAGGGTTCTTCAGGAACGGGAGAGGTCTGAGCGCTACAAAACCTTGAATGAAGAATTGCGTCTCCAAATTGAGGCACTGAAGCAGGAGATATCCACGCTCACGTTGAGAATCGAGGAGACAAAAAGCGAGCAGATGACGCAGATTCAACGAGAGCGGGAATACCAACGATTACTAGATGAAATCAACGTTCTGAAAGGGAGGCTCTCATCAACCCTAACTCAGCTGGAAGAGTATAAACAACGGTTTGATACGTTAAAACGCGTGAGGGAACTCGAATCCAAGGGAGAGTTAATTCTTCTCAAGCCCATCGAAACCTTCACCAAAGAGGGCTTGGAAAACGCCTTCAAGTTGTACGAGATCAAGCCGAAGGACAGTGTCATACTCCTCGATGCAAGCGGAGGAGGAGCCACCACAGCAGAGACGCTAGCGAAAAGAGGCGTAAGGATCGTTGTAACCCGCACATCCATGGCACATCACGCCCTAGAAACCTTCACCAAACACGATATTCCGATTGTTCCAGCTGACAAGATTGAAATTGAATGGATTGAAGGTTATCCCTACACTCAAGCATCCAACCTCCAAAAGGCTGTGGAAGAGCTGAGAAAGGCAGACAAGGAAAGGGCTCTCGAAAAGCTTGAAACGATTGTGAAAGAGCATCGAAAGGAACGAGAAAAGAGCGCACCGTGAAATGGTGCAATCAACTAGTATTTTGACTCTCTTTTACGGTTCCTTGCTCTCAGCCTTCAGTGATCTCGTCAATCTTAACAAAAGTGCAAGCCTATTTGCTGCGTGGAACGTTGATAGCTATGTAGAGAATGTTGTTTCCACGAACGAGTATGCTCCCATAATTGGCGATTAATTCGTCCTTGACGTATTCTGAGGCCCCATTAAGGATAATGTTCATGTAGCCATCGCACCGGGCCATGGTGCCCCTATACTCAACTCCATTTTTCAGCGTGATGGAAATATGCGTGTTGAGTTGCTTTGTTAACACGTTCAAAGGCTTTTTGCTCGGCTCCATACTTGCACCGCCAATATTCATCAACCTTTTTCCTATTAAGTTTTATTAAATTTTGCTCTAGTTTTCATGTTTATGATCAAAAATGGCCAAAAGCGTTGACTATTGAAACCTCAGACGCGCACAATACACGTATTTCGATGATAGAAAAGGTAAGAAGCTTACTTTGATACGTAGCGTGTGAAGGTGTTATTAGGGAGTATCCGCATCTTTTACATGATGAGCCTTGGGTGTGTTTGAGTTCGCCAAAACCGTGGTTGATTACATAGCCAAGAGGCGGGAGATTTCGGTAGAGGAGTTGATGAAAATTGTTCCCGAGAGACGCTTATACGACATTCTAGCTGTCTTGAAGGCTGCTGGCTTGATTGAACGAACGAAAAACAGGGTGATATGGCTCGGAGGATCCGTCGGAAAACAGATTTTGATTGAGGGGCTAATCGACACGGTTACCACCAGCCCCACCGCAGTTGAGATCGTTGGCGCAGAGCCCCTAAAAGTGAAAATCAAAGAGCTTTAGTATGTTAAGGCGTGCTCTATTAAAACCTGTTTATATGAAACGAAAATCGTATGATTACTAGATAGAGGAAGGCTGTGATGTCTGAGGCAGTTGTTTCCTTTGCGATAGACACCGAGGTCACAACCGCGTATCTCGACGACCTACTCAAATTTATCCATCAGAACTATATCCTTCCCCTTCAAGAACGTTTTACAAACGTCAAGCGAACAGCCGTTGATCACGATTATGTTCTTGCCTTCACAGCGCTCGGACCCGAAGGAAAGTGGCACATCGACGCTGAAATGAGGGCTGGGAAGCCGATTCAAGTGAAAATGATCCCAAGCGATGAGATGGTTCCTCAAATCGCGCTAGACCAGCTCAAGGAAGACCTGATCATCGGGGTTCAGTTGTTTGAGGAGAAGGTTAGAAGAACTACGCTATACTTTGCCTGGATTGAGGGTGAGGAAGTCATACCGGAGAAGGCTCCAGTAAGACGAAAGAACCTCGTCTACAGAATGTTCACTGAGAGCATGCTCCTCCTCTTCATCATATTCATGGCTGCTAGCATTCTCTTGTTCATGGTCTTGGGAATGTATGCGCCCATAGTGCTCGTAGCCTTCCAATTCGTCATGGTTCTTTTTTCAGACAAAATCATTATGAGGATGGGAGACTGGGAAGTCACCCAGAAAAACCCTAACATTCACCTTTTCCAGTACCACCTACCAGTCGAAGAGCACAAAGAATTCCATAAGAAATACAGCAGAGACACGTTAATCAAGATAAAGGGCGAGATCTACGAAAAAACTTTAGCCGTTGGAAAGGCGGTAGATTGTGAAACGGCCGATGAGGTTCTTTCCAAATATGGATTCAAATGCGTGCCGGAGAACATGTCCACAAAAACTGTGAATGTCTATCAAATCGTGGAGAAGGCCGCGGAAAGATTTAATCTTCCGGTTCCCAGGATCGTCGTTGCAAACACGATCTTACCCAACGCGGCAGCCTCGGGGCCAAGCCCAAAACGCGGGATCATACTCATCACCACCGGGCTGCTCGTCCAACTGGAGAATGACGAAATTTTCAGTGTGGTTGGACACGAGTTTAGCCATCTAAAGGGGAGAGATCCCCTTGTCCTTTTCGGCTTAACCGCTGCGGAGTACCTGCTTAGGGTGTATGTTTTCTGGTCCTTCCTCTTTTTCCTTGGATACTTTTACCTCCTGTTCGCTTTGGGGGCTGTGTATTTCATCGCTAAGTTCTTTGAGGCTAGGGCGGATCTTGAGGCTGCGGTTAAGATCGGGCAACCTAAGGTTTTGGCTGAAGCCTTGCGAAAGATCGGATTTCGTAAACTGCAGTTTGAACGAATACCTGCCTATAGGGTTCAGGGGTGGATAGGGTGGGACCCTCATCCTCCCATCTACTTCAGAATCGCCCGATTGGAAAAACTGAAAGCTCCAGAGAAAGTGAAACATCCCCTAATTCAATCCATAAAGGACAACATACGTGGGTTCATTGCCGCCCTCCATTAGCCGTCGATACGTTTAATGTCGTTGAAACGGTTGTTCTTGCATAAAACTGAAAACTTTTAGATGTAGTAAATGATTTAAGTGTGCGTTAGGGTCCCGGAGCGCATGCCAGAGGTTGAGGTATTGAAGTGAAAACCGAAAACAGCAAGGAATTAGGTGTAAGAGCATTTAGAAATGTTCTAGCCTTAGGCTTGGTCAGCTTCTTCACAGATGTTTCCACCGAGATGTGCTTCAGCATCCTGCCTGCTTTCATCCTTGGGCTTCCCGGAGCCACTCGAGCCATTCTGGGCGTCATCGAAGGTGTAGCTGAAGCCCTCAGCTATAGCTTGAGGGCGGTTGCGGGGGTCGTTTCAGACAGGTTTAGACGAAGGAAGGTTATAGTTTTCATTGGCTACACACTCTCCAACGCCGTGAAGCCTCTCCTCTCTGTGGCCCAAACGCCAATGGACGCCCTAATAATCCGAGTTAGCGACAGGGTTGGGAAGGGGGTTAGAACTTCGCCTCGAGACGCTCTTCTCAGCGAATCGGTTTCCGAGAAACACATGGGTGCAGCCTTTGGCCTTCACAGAACCCTCGATCAACTTGGGGCTATCCTGGGACCAGTCTTTGCCTCCGCCTTCATGCTCTTCCTTGGCTTATCCATGCGAGACGTTTTCTGGCTTTCCTTCATACCCGGTTTTTTAGCACTGCCTATTCTCATAATCTTCGTCAAGGAACGAGTGGGCAAGCCCAGGGAACTGAGGCTGCTAAGGGGTATGAAAACTGTCCTTAGAGGAAGATTCTCCTTACTTCTCCTCATTGTAGGTCTTTTCTCCATAGGGGCCTTCAACTTTTCCTTCGTGCTCTTGAGGGCAAAGGAGGTCGGTGTACCAGAAGCCCTCGTCCCCATGGTGTATGCCGTGATTAACGTAGCCCACACCGCCATCGCCATACCAGCGGGCCTCTTAGCTGATAAGATAGGAAAGGAGAGGGCCCTCCTCATGGGTTATGGAACCTTCCTCGCATCAGCCCTCCTTCTCCCCCTACCCCTTGCAAATCCCCTCTACGCCTTTCTTATAGCCGTTGTCTACGGAGCCTACGTAGGAATCGTGGAGACGGTTCAGAGGGCGTTGGTTCCGGCATATGCGCGTGAAGATTTGAGGGGCACAGCCTATGGGCTCTACTACCTCGTTGCAGGGATGTCATTTCTCGTAGCCAATACAGCTGTGGGGACACTGTGGGAACACGTAAACCTAACAACCGCCGTGAGCTACAGTGCGATAACATCAATAATTGCCATTACAGGTATGGTTGCCTTCCTTAAGCTAGGAAAACAAAAGCACTTGCGGTAGTCGCCTGGCGAAATGTCTTTGAAAAAGTTTCTAACGTGCTAGACTCTGCACACTTTAACAATCCGCACCACTTACGATTAAAGACGAACAGACGCCCGCGAGAAGTTTAGGAAGCAGGAGAACGCCTTCATGAAATTGGCTTTGAATGTTCCATAGGCATTGTCCTGTCTAGTTTTTAGAACAGGGTGTACTAAAAATTAGGATAAAATAGGGGTTGTGTGTTGTATTAGGGTTGGTGTTTAAAATGCATAGGGAGCTTAGGCGGAAAACGGTGACATACGGGGTTGCGGCTGTTCTTTTAGCCATAGTATTGAGCGCGGTCTGTTACCATCTCGGAACAGAGATCGCGAGACTTCAACCCACCCAGCCCATTACTCGGCAGACTCCGTTGAAAACGTTCTCGTCCTACGAGGAGCTGAGAGACTTTCTAATGACACGAATGGAGAAACTACCATACTGGGCAGTTGAAGAGAAGACCCTTCTACCTCCTGTACCAGTCCCTGCAGAAGTGGCGAAGGGTGTGGGCACCCTCGACTATTCAACAACGAACATTCAGGTTGAGGGGGTGGATGAAGCCGATATCGTGAAAACCGATGGGGAATACGCATATGTTGTTTCAGGCAACAGGCTCATCGTTTTGAGGGCATACCCCCCAGAAGAGGCCGAAATTCTCTCCCAAATAAGCTTCGATGGAACTCCGATGGAGATTTTCATAAACCAGGATAAGCTAGCGGTTTTTGAGAGCCCCATGGAAATAAGGCCTCTATACGTGTCGCCCCCTGAGGAAGTAGCGTCTGTGATATCGCCAGTACCGCCACCACTCAAGGACTTGACGTCTATAAAGGTTTACGATGTTTCCGATAGGGCGAACCCTGTCTTAGCGAGGAACGTCACGGTTGACGGATACTATTTCAACTCGAGAATGTTAGGTGACTACGTTTACATGGTGGTAAATCAGCCAGCGATCCAACCCATCGTGGTCACGGAGGATGAAGTTAAGGTCGAGGTGATCCTTCCGAAATTCTATTTCGGCGACGCATCCAGGAAGATACGTGCCTCCGAAATCTACTATTCCAATGCCTCCGACGATGTCTTCCACGCCTTCACAACCGTGGTCGCTATAAATATTCAAAACGACGAGTTGCCGCCAGCATACAAGACGTTTCTGTTGGGCTCAGCGAGTTGCATGTATGTTTCTCTGAACAATATCTACATGACCTTCATGAAAGAGGGCGAGAAGACGCTGATATACAGGATCAGTATAGAGGGTGACGAGATAGAGTGCGTGGCGGAGGGTGAGGTTCCGGGCTACGTGCTGAACCAGTTCTCCATGGATGAGTACGGCGGCCACTTCAGAATAGCCACCACAACTCGGGAAGGCCCAACATCCCAGAACAACATTTACATACTTAACATGAACCTGACAACGGTTGGGCGGCTGAAGAACTTAGCCCCAGAAGAACAAATCTACTCAGCTAGGTTCATGGGCGACCGATGCTACCTCGTAACCTTTAGGCAGGTTGACCCCTTCTTCGTGATAGATCTGAAAGACCCGGAAAACCCAGAGGTTCTTGGCTTCCTAAAGATACCTGGCTACTCCAGCTACCTGCATCCCTACGATGAGGACCATATCATAGGCATAGGAAAGGAAGACACAAACGTGAAGATATCCCTCTTCGATGTCAGCGATGTCAGCGACCCAGAGGAGGTAGGCAAGTACACGGTGGGAGACAAGGGATCATGGTCTGACTCCCCGATCCTGTGGGATCATAAGGCGCTCCTCTTTGACAGGTCGAGGGACCTCCTCGTGATTCCAGTTTCGACAGAGTCTGTGGTGAAGGGCCAATATACGGCTTGGCAGGGCGCCTACGTCTTCAACATATCCCTAAGCGGTATCACGCTGAAAGGAGACATCACTCATTTCGAAGACGCAGAATTGCAGGGCGACTACTATGTAAAGAGGTCGTTCTACATAGACCATGTGCTCTACACAATTTCGGACAAGAAGATCAAGATGAACGACCTAGAGAACCTACAACCCATAAACGAGGTCAAACTTCACTAGGACTCCGGGTCAACTCCGAGCCATCTAGAAAGGAGGAGGAAGCTTATTCTTCCTCTTTAGGTCTCCTCTTAGGGGAAGTGGTAGTGTTGCTTTCCGTCAATAATCCAAAAATCAAGGCTTGACATCATGTGGAAGATTTAAAGCTTGCGCCACTTTTATTGTATTAGAGGGATCGGTTGTTGGCTAGGTTTAAGTGTCCAGAAGAGGACTACGCTTTGCTTCAAAGGCTCAGAAACCAGTTAATCAGCCTTAAAATGGATTATCGTGGTTTAGAGGAGGCTCACGAGTATAGTTTGAAAGCTAAGCGGTTTGAGGTAGCCGATTTTCTAAGCGGCTCAATGAAGAGGCGATTGGAGGAAATACGAGTTTTAGAACGAGAGATAGGATCGCTAGAATCAGAGTGCTTTGTGGAAGGAAAATA
>Ga0315314_1003355_pt1 | contig 12548 bp, 13 predicted proteins | sample TDP9_MG_FD_203631 | JGI IMG/M metagenome (GOLD analysis project Ga0315314, IMG submission 203631) | Freshwater sediment microbial communities from Lake Towuti, South Sulawesi, Indonesia - TDP9 | ecosystem: Environmental > Aquatic > Freshwater > Lake > Sediment | place: Indonesia: South Sulawesi...
AGAGGACACAAGGTGCAGACTAGGTTCTATGTGGACGATGTCGGCAAACAAGTAGCAATGCTTGCCTACGGGTACTCTCTGTTGGGGAGCCCGGAGCCTGTCGGAAAACCCGACCAGTGGCTGGGTCTTCTGTACGCTTGCGTGAACTGTGCGGTTCAAATTGAGACCTTGAAAGCAGCGCTTTCCGGCCAGCACGAGCTACCTGAACCGGAACAGCAGACAGTTGTAACTAGCAAAGAGCTTGATGATTGGACATTGGTTGTTGAAGAACTGGAATCGATTGATTCCGCACTGCTCCACAGGGTTCTTGAAGCCGTTCGATCGAGACCCGAGCCGATGCAAGAAGTGGAACAGCTCGTCATACGTTACGAGAAAGGTGACGACAGCACACGAAGACTTGTCAGGACCGTCGCTGAACTATGTCTTCAAGGAATCCGTGAAACACTCGGACAGATGAATGTAACCTTCGATCAATGGGACTGGGAAAGCGACCTCGTGTGGGGCGGTGAAGTCCAATCCTCCCTCACGAAGCTTGCCTCCACACCATTTGCAGCAGCGGATGGCCTGTCCCTGACGCTCGATGTTGACAAGATCGCAAGAACGCACGGCTTAGACAAGACCCTAGGCTTTGCCGAACAATACGAGGTGCCTCCACTGACGCTCGTCAGGAGCGACGGATCGACCCTCTATGTTGCTCGCGATATTGCCTACTCGATCAAGAAGTTTCGAGACGCCGACATCGTGATCAATGTAATAGGCTCTGAGCAAAAGCTCGCTCAACTACAACTGAAACTCGCTCTCTACGCTCTCGGCGAAAAGCAAGTCGCCGAGAACCTAATCCACTATGCATACGGAATCGTCGAGCTGCCAGGAGTGAAAATGTCAAAGCGCCGGGCCCGCTACATTAGCTTCGATGAAATCATCAGCCAAGCTGTTGCGCGTGCTCATGAGAAGATATCGACGAGGATGGATGCCCTCTCGAACGAGGAACGATCACAGATCAGCAAGACGGTGGGGCTAGCGGCGATAAGGTATGCTATGCTTGCGACTTCCAGCGCGAAGACCATCACGTTCACATGGGACAGAGTTCTCAGCTTGGAGAGGAACAGCGCACCCTTCATCAACTATGCATACACAAGGACGCGGGGGATCTTGGCGAAAGCTGGAGACATCGAGGACGAGCCGAACTATGACGCTCTCGTGGATCCGACGGAGCGTCTGCTCATACTTGAGATCGGGAAGTTCCCTGCTGTGTTTGCAGAGGCCGCAGACAATCTCAGGCCAGAACAGATTGCGGCCTACGCCAACATGCTCGCAGAGAAGTTTCACGAGTACTATGAGAGAGTCAATGTGCTCCGGGCGGATACGCCCGTGTTGAGAGCGGCTCGGCTCATGCTTGTCCGCGCGGTCAGGAACGTTCTACGCAACTCTATGAGCGTGCTCGGTATCGACCTATCGGAGAAGATGTGATAGATCGGATGGTCGGCTGTATGCAGAGATTGATGAGATAGGAATTCGCTGGAGAGCTGGCCAATAGTTGTTTGACCTAAGAGATCTCGTGCCGTCAGATTTTCATCCACGTAGGAACTCGTACGACCATGCTTTCCTGTACCTCTTCGTGGCGACCGCTGTACTGAGGCTGATCTGGCTTGACAAACCTACGGGTCTGCTGATCTTTGATGAGACGTACTACGTCAATGTGGCGAGAATCCTTCTAAGACTGCCACAGCAGCCAAACGTTTGGCCAAACGCAACGCCCGGTATCGATTCCGTGAATCAAGAACATCCCCTTCTTGCGAAGCTTCTGATCGCTCTTTCAATGGGCATCTTGGGAGACAATGCGTGGGGATGGAGGATCCCGAGCGTAATCTTCGGGCTTCTCTCTATCTTCGTTCTCTATCTCCTTGTCAAGAGGGTTTCAAAGAGCCCGCCGATTGCCCTCATGGGGACGTTCCTCTTTAGCTTCGATACTTTGGTGTTTGTTCACAGTCGAATTGCCACCTTGGACATCTTCGTCCTAGGTTTCATGCTCTTTGGATTCTACTGGTACTTCTCGGGAAAGTTGAAAATGAGTGCGGTCGCAATGGCGCTTGCCACGCTCTGCAAGATAGGAGGACTGTACGGAGCCATAACGCTCGGAGCATTTCACCTTGCAAGGGAGCTTTTCTCCCGAGGCAAGAAAGCGGACTGGCAGCGTCTCTTGGGAGTCTTCGAGAAGTACACCATTGTTTATTTGGGCGCATTCTTGGTTCTCTTGACTATCCTTGACTTTTTCTGGGCTGCCTACAAGAATCCATTCGACCACTTGTCACATATCTACACTTACACGCTCGCGCTTCGCGCGCCCGACACACGCGCCCCCAACGACATATGGAGCTACCCTTGGGAGTGGCTACTTGACGAAGTCAAGATTCACTATGCGACCGTGAATGTCTCTGTCTACACGGATCAGACGATTGCTCGAACGTATCCCAGCGTCGATTTCATCGGAGCCATGAACCCAGCAGTGGTCTTCTTAACGATTCCAACCATGCTATACAGCGCGTACAGCTACTATAGGACCAAGGACGAGTTCGCTCTGTTCATACTCTCATGGTTCTCAATGACATATCTCCCATTCATTCCGATGGCGCTCATCGGACACAGGATAATGTACATCTTCTATTTCCTAAACACCGTGCCAGCTGTTGCAGTTTCGATAGCCTACATGATCGTGAAAGAGTCCCCGCCCAGAATAGTCGCAATCGTGTATGTTGGCGCTGTTATCATATCGTTCTACATGATGTTCCCGTTCAAGATCATCCCATGATCTCTCGATATCGCCCGATATCATACGGAACGGGCGCGTCAGGCCATCTTGCGTAGCAAGACCGGATAGAAAAGTTTCGCCTGGATGCACTGGGCCGGGTATTAACGATCAATCGCTCTTCTCAATCTTGATATCTATCGTGGAGACGTTCCGCGTGTCTCCTCCTTCGCCGATCGCCTGCGTTCCGATTATGACTTCCCTAACTGACAGTTTACCGCCAAAGAACCTTCTCCTGACGACCTCGACGACATCGACTGCTCTACTGATGGCTCGGCCTCGAGCTCTGATTGTAAGGATCTTTGCTCCACTCTGGAAGTGCATCATTACTGCTGTTGCATACGCCATAACAGGCTTCTTTCCGATGAGTATCGTGTCGGGAGGGATCGGTTCTCTCACGGCGGTTGGGGCAGGAGCGGTCGCAGTAGGCTTTTCTGTCATGCAATGTTCACCTCCGAATCAGAGAGATCATTGGACACGGTGCAAGCGTATACTTTCCCGAACTTGACTTAAGGCTTACCATGCCGAGGCTCGGCAGTTTCAGCACGAGGTTCAAAATTGACATCGTTGAGAATCGCCGACCATTCGCGACAGATCATCATGTGCAAAAGAGCAGAAGGGACAATCTCCTCCCTTGAATCACTGTCCGGGGGAGCACCCTTCACCCATGAGTCTCGTCTGACTCTTGCACAGACCATGATCGTCTTCGCACTTTTGTGATCTTCACGAAATTTCTCTCTCTCGGCACAAAGATTGAAGGTATTTAAGGCTCGCAGTCCCTGGCAATTGCTGGGGCCGCTCGTGGTTTGTGACGACCTAGCGGTTGCAGACATGAGAGGGGCCTGTTATGAAAAAGGTCCTCACACTATCCTACACTTTTTGACAGATTTCTTTCTACAAATCTAATGACAATACGCCTCGCAAACTACGATCTCACAACTCAGTTTGTAGGTTACACAATCTAGGAGTGACAATCTTGAGACATAACTTCGACGACTGGGATAGGGAGCCTCTTGCAACTCGCATCACTAACCGGGTGCATCGAGGTGCGCCGCTGAAAGAACGCCTTGAAGAGGCGATCTTTCGCCTGAGAGTTCAAGAGAATCGACTCGAAGGCGCAGCCAATCGGATGCAGCAACACGACAAAGAGATGTTCAACAAGTGTGTGCGAGCCCAGGTCGACAAGGATTCTGCCCGAGCAGTGATGTATGCTAACGAATGCGCGCAAGTTCGAAAGATGGCGAAGGTAACGCTCCAGTGTCAGCTTGCGCTCGAACAGGCTGCCTTGCGACTAGAGACTGCACGTGACTTTGGACAGGTCGCCTCGATGATGGCTCCAGTTGCCTCAGTAGTTAAGTCGGTACAAGGACAGATCACCGGAGTCATCCCCGAAGTCGGATACGAGCTCGCCGAAATCGGAGAAATGCTCAGCAGCGTCGCATGTGAAGCAGGCGATATCCCCGGGTCAAGCTACGAGTACCAAGCCTCAGGCGAGGAAGCTCAGAGGATACTCACCGAAGCAAATACGTTGGCAGAACACAGAATGCAACAGCGCTTTCCGGACTTGCCGACCACACAGTCACTCACGGCTCAGAAGACTACGGAGCAAGGATTCCAGCAGTAGAAGTGGCTTGGAATTCCTCCGGGTGTCGACTTATGGCCATACTCGTGGAAGATGTGGGCAAGTTCCTGGGCAAGACTATACAAAGCCCGTACAGCACTTCCGCTGGCAGACTGATCGGGGTCGACACAAACATCAGGAATGAGGTGACTCAGGTCAACATTGAACAGGCATCGGGAGAGCTTACAAAGTACCCGATCGCTCAGGTTAGAATTCATGACGATTCAATCGTTCTCGCTCCTGCTTGGAAGAACGAGGCCGTAGATCTGGAAAGAGAGTACGTAACTGCGTCAAGACGAATGACCGCACTCAAAGCTCTACTCTCGGACGGCGACATCGATATGCCCTCCTACAAGGAGATGACGAGTGAATACGAAACCGCCTTGCGGGCCATGGAGCGACGGCGCACTGAACTCGTCGACTCGCTCAAAGAGAGGACGGGAAAGCTTGACGAACGAGTCCGAGGGCTGCAGCTCGCACTCACCGATAACAAGCTGCTGTACTCATCAGGAGTTGTAGAAGCAGCTGCCTACAAGGAAGCATGTCAGATCATACACGATATGCTGAACGGATACGCTGCTGAGAAGAAAGACATTCAAGAAACAATAGACAGTCTGGCGCAGCTCGACCAAAACCAGGCAACCCAGGAACCAATTGAGCCTCCGCATGTGGAAGAGAAGATCCCAGACTTTGTTGTTGTGAAGCTGAACGAAGATACGCCAGCCTAGGGGATGGCGAGCTTGTCCATACTGAAGAGAATTGAGAGGCATATCCATTCTGTTCCGCTCAAGGAGCAAGTGATGCAAGCCAGATCAAGGCTCGGCATCCAAATGGAAAGGCTCGACCTTATGGCGAACAAGATACAGCAGAAGGATCGAGAACTCTTCCAACGCTGTATTGGCGCCCAAATGTCGAAAGATCTTGCTCATGCTCGCCTCTACGCGAACGAATGTGCCCAAGTGAGAAAGCTTGCACATGCAGTGCTCAGCAGCCAACTTGCGCTTGAGAAAGTGGTCCTCAGGCTCGATACAGTCATTGAAATGGGCGAAGTCATGGCTGACATGAAGCCAATCGTCGGAATTGTAGCAGAGACAAAGACGAAGATTGAAGGAATTGTACCGCACGTAGCTGATGAGCTGGGACAGATCAACTCGATGCTGAGCGATCTCAGCATCGTCGCAGGTCCCGTTGCGGACACGTCCACAATCGTCGAAACTGCTGACGAGGACGCAAAGAAGGTCTTGGAAGAGTCAGCCGCGATCGCGCAGGAGAAACTCTCGCAAACATTCCCCAAGCTTCCAGAAGTGTTCATCGAACAAGGGAACTTGGAGCCACAGCCTCTGCTGGCAACGGGCGACAGTCTGCCGGTGGAGACACGCCTGTATCATTACATCAGAGATCACCAAGGCAGCCTGCACATCTCCCAAGCTTCATTCGATCTTGGCCAACCTGAACCTCGAATTAGGGAAGCGCTCGATCGTCTAGTGAGTGAAGGCAGGATTGTCCTCCAGTAGTTATCCCCGCCGAGACCAGGACAGCATGCAAGCTCTTTCCGCTCCGTCGACCGCCAGATCTGAGATGAACTCGGCATCTGCTTCGGAAGAGCTTGAGAATCTGGCTTTGCGGTACCTAAACGAGGCGATCCATTTTGATCGACAAGGTTCCAAAGGTATGGCCGTATCACGCTATCAGAGATCATGTGAAATACTGCTCAAGTTGTGCTCGCTGTACCCGGAAGCTCCGTTGAATAAGGTCTACATGGAACACGTTGAGAACTGCCGTCGAAGGATAAGACAGCTCAATGATCCAAGCGATCGCGCGAGCACAACCCAGGTGACTTCGGTTACTACTGAGCCGATAGAGCCTCTTTCACCTATTGAGAGACCGAACGTCCACTGGGGTGACATCGCCGACCTGCACGATGCTAAGGCAGCTGTCGAAGAGTCGGTGATCTATCCAGTTAGACGACCAGATCTTTTTCCGCTAGGATGGCCCAGAGGCATATTGTTCTTCGGTCCTCCGGGTTGCGGCAAGACGCTACTGGCCGCGGCAATAGCGACGGAGATTAACGCTCAGTTCTTTTGCGTTGACGCGGCAACCGTGATGTCCAAATGGTTGGGTGAGTCTGAGAAGAACGTATCGAATTTGTTTCAAGGAGCAAGGCGAGCAGCCTCCACTGGACGGCCTTCGATCATCTTCATCGATGAAGTGGATTCTCTCGTAGGGATCAGGGCAGAGGAAGTCGGCGGGGAAGTCCGTACACGGAATCAATTCCTTAAGGAGATGGACAGCATCCTTGACAAAGCCAGCCCGGTTCACGTCTACGTGGTCGGAGCAACCAACAAACCTTGGGTTCTGGACGAGCCGTTCATTCGACGCTTTCAGAAACGGATATTCGTACCTCTACCCAACGTCGAGGCAAGGACAGAGCTCGTCTCCATCTACTCCAAGAACTTGAAAATCAGCGACGACGTGAGTACCGATGAGCTCGTCCACCTGACAGACGGCTTCTCCGGAAGCGACATACGTGACATCCTCCAGTCGGCGCAAATCAAGGTGGTTCGAGAACTGTTCCAGTCGGGGACCATTACCGAACGTTCAAGGCCGAGAGCAATCTGCATGCAAGACGTTCGAGAGATCCTCCGCAAGCGCCGTCCGAGCGTCTCTCCTGAGATGCTTCGGTACTATGACAGATGGCATGAAACGTACAAAGCCCTGTGAGAGTATGCAAGTTACAACGGACTCAACAGATTTGAAAATTCTTGCGGAACTGGTGGAAAACGCCAAGTCGTCTTTCGTGGATATTGGAAAGAAACTCGATCTTCATCCCAACGTAGTCGCCTATAGAGTGAACAAGCTCGAACGGCTCGGCATCATAAGGGAGTACACGACGAGGCTGGATCTTGAGAAGCTCGGCCTGTCCGAGCAGATTTTCGTCGCCGCGAGCCTGCCGGGCAACTCTGAGCGCGAGCGCATTCTTGAAGAGATCGCGTCCATGCCGCAGACAATCCAAGTCGTGAGTTCTCTAGGAGAACCAGAGAGCATACTGTTTCTGGTAGGGAAGAACAAAGCCGACGTGGACAAGACCATGTGGAGGCTCAGAAACATGAACGTCAAGATCGAGTACACCGGCTCAATCATTCGGACGTACGAAGAAGGAGGTCTCTGCAGTTTCCTCAAATTGCTCGCGAAAGAGTTCGAGGAATCCAAGATCCCCTCCAGGCAGCCGGCGATGACTCAACAATGGGAAGGAGGGAGAGAGAGTGTTTAAAGAAAACCGATCCATGTTCGGCAAAGTTAAGGAAGCGTTCCATCCCACGCCGATTCGCAGACGCATCACAGAGGCGCTCTTCAAACTGAAGATACAGTTGTCACGCCTCGACAGAACGGTGCAAAAGATGCAACAGCGGGACGCCGCGCTGCACAGCAAGTGTGTGGCTGCCGTCCAGCAAAAGAACACACAGCTCGCCTCCATGTATGCCAGTGAGTGCGCCGAGATACGCAAGATGGCAAAGGTTGTGTTACACAGCCAACTAGCGCTGGAGCAGGTAGCTATGAGGCTGGAGACCGTTCTGAACTACGGCGACGTAGCAGACACCATGAGGCCCGTCGCAGGCGTGGTTCGAACAATCAAGACTCAACTTGAAGGCGTACTTCCTGAAGTCTCCATGGAGCTAGCATCAGTGAACGAATCGCTTGAATACTTGGTATTGCAGGTTGGCGACGCGACTGAACAGTCTTTTGACTTGACAATCACTGGCGAGGACGCGCAGAAGATCCTAGGCGAGGCCAACGTCGTGGCCGAGCAGAAGATGCGAGAGCGTTTCCCTGAACTGCCGGCGGTTCCTACACAAGAAGCAAGAGTTCAGTGACGACGGTCGGTCCTGAATTCCCTCTTTCTTTGTTTTTCTGCTTTTCTTCGAAAAGCATATAGCCTGTCTGGGCACGCTCGCCCAATCCGTGGAATCGGATGAAGACCTTCACAAGAGCCCTCACGGTCTCAACAATCGACAAGTACCAACTGATTGACATCACGCAGAGTGTTGAGAAGATTGTATCGGAATCCGGAGTCCAGAGAGGCCTGTGTCTAGTGCATGCCTCGCACGCAACAGCGGCCGTAGTATGTAACGAGAATGAGGGTGGACTTGTTCGTGACATCCTCCATAAGGTCAAAGAAATGTTCCCTCCAAGTGCAGGTTATCTTCACGACAGGATTGACGACAACGCGTCCAGCCACATAGCTTCCGCACTGATCGGCGCATCACGCACATTTCCGATCGACGGTGGCAGACTTGTTCGAGGAACCTGGCAGAACATCTTCCTGCTGGAACTTGACGGCCCACGAACCAAACGTATTGTGAACGTTCACATCATAGGTGAGTAGTGACCGCCACTTTCAGCACACCTAAAGTCGGCGTCGAAGGACCATGACTCCTATAGATCAACTAATCATCCTAAGCATATCGCTAGCTGCCGGTGCGATCGGGGCAATTCTGGGTTTGGGAGGAGGTTTCATCATAGTTCCGATGCTTCTTTTTGTTTTCGGCTTGTCTGCTCAGGTATCGGCAGGAACAAGCCTTCTCGCCCTAGTCTTCACGGCTCTTTCGGCGACCGTGGGATACACTTGGCAACACAGAATTGACTACAGGCTCGGTCTCTCTCTTGGAGCGGCGAGCGCCCCCGGGGCCATCCTAGGGTCAATAGCGAGCGGCTATCTCGCCTCGGAACTGGTAACCGCGCTGTTCGGGTGTTTCATGATACTTGTTTCGATATACGTTGCGGTTGGCACTCCGTCTGTCTCGAAGACTGCTGAGGCGGGATGGCGTCGATTCTTGGTCGACAGGGACGGCAAGGAGTTTAGATTCTACGTCAAGCACCTAGCGTTGGCCTATCCGCTGGTCTTTCTAGCGGGTGTCATTGCGGGGTTCTTTGGAGTCGGGGGTGGAGCGTTACAGGTGCCGGTCATGATTCTTTTGCTCGGTGTTCCCGTAGAGGTCGCGACTGCCACATCAGCGTTGATGATACTGGTATCCGCTCTGACCGGGGCTGTGACTCACATGCACATGGGAAATGTGGCGTACGAGTCTGCGCCTTTCATAATCATCTCTGTCATCTTAGGTGCGCAGGTAGGAGTTCAGATTCAGAGGCGAACCGGGCCGCATTCTCTCAGACGATTGTTCGCTCTGTTCCTCATCATCATCGGTCTGAGAATGCTTCTCATCGCACTGTAGTAGACAGTCGCGTCCCCAACCGGCTGGCGTACTCGGCGCGAGACATGCTACGTATGCCTTAAAGGGTCCCTCACCCCAGTCGCAGCCCCGCCAGAAGGCATTGGATTGCATAGGTCTGCCAAGAATGAAGCGTGACAGAATTGTCGAAGGAAGGGGAGGAGCATGCCCTCAAGCGTGAAGTGGGATGGTACGGCTCCTTTGCAATGGGATATGCGGATGTAGGAGCAGATCTTTACGTTGCAATAGGGTTGGTCGCGTTCTACGCTGCTGGCGCGTCGCCGATTGCCTTTGCCATTGCGTCGATAACGTACGTGTGTACGGGACTAGCTTATGCAGAATTGGCCACGGCGTATCCGTACGCTGGTGGGGCCCAAGTATACTCCATGAAAGCCTTCAACGATCTAATCGGCTTCGTTGCTGGATGGGCAGTCATGCTTGATTACACAGTGGACATCGCGTTGTTCTCGATCGCGAGCGCTGGGTACTTGAGTTTCTTTTTCCCTTGGTTGAAGTATTCATTCGTTGAACTGTCGGTGCTGGGGCTAGGCCTCAAGATCTCATACATAGGCTTGGGCGCTTTTGTCCTTGTGCTTGCCCTCCTGTTTCTCAACGCCATCGGCATAAGAGAATCCTCAGCTTTCAACGAGTTGCTTGTGTCCCTGGACCTCATTGTTGAGTCGGTGATCCTCATCACAGGCATCTTGTTGGCTTTCGGTTTGATGCTGTTTCTAAGTCAAATAGACTATTTTGGCGCCACTTCAATATTCTCAAACATCATCTATGTCATGCCAAGTCTCGGCACCCAGACGCAGAACTTTGTCTACGGAATTACTCTTGCGATGACATCATTCATTGGCATCGAATCCATAGCCCAGGCTGCAGAAGAGACAAAGAGGCCTCAACGTTGGATCCCCCGTGCAAACAAACTCTCGATAGTTGCTGTAGTTGTCTTCGCAGTCGGGCTCTCAACCTTGAGTATGGGGCTCATGCCATGGCAGGACTTGGCTGCGGCACAAACCGATCCCATGGCAGCGATGGCCTCAAGGATTCCGCACATTGGCCACTTTCTCGCTCCGATCGTTGCGTTGACAGGGTTCACGATCTGTTACGTGTCAACGAACACTGGAGTAATCGGCGCTTCTCGTGTCGTATTCTCAATGGGTCGCTTCAACCTGATGCCTGCTTGGTTCTACAAAGTCCACAGGAGATTCCGAACACCCATTCGGACAATCGCGGTTTTTGGCCTCATTGGCGCAGCGATTGCTCTTCTAGGCGAGTTGCACTTTGTTGCGGATCTCTACAACTTTGGAGCACTCTTGTCATATGTAATCGTGAACGTCTCACTGATTGTTCTGAGGAACAAGGAGCCTGATGCATATCGAGCATGGAAGCTTCCCGGAACATTGAAGATTCAGATGCGCGGTAGACCGGTCCTAATTCCAGTAATTAGCGTCATCGGCGCTATCGCAACCGGAACTATGTGGGCGCTCGTAGTTGGATTCCACGCCGAAGGACGAATTGTCGGGGCGATCTGGCTTGCAACTGGGGTTTTTGGGTTCATGGTATTCAGAAGATCCCGAAGAATGAGCATCCTTGGTAACGAGGTCGGTAAGACCATCGAACCTGGAGCTTACATGATGAATGCCACAGTACTTGTCAGAACCCCAGAAGACGAGGACACAGTTGTCCAAGCTCTCAAGTACGAGCTTGACACGCGCTTTCGAGTCAAACTGCTGAGCGTCGTAGATCCAGGCGACTTCGGGTTGAGTCCCGAAAGCATTCAGGACTACTCCCAGTTGAGGCAATGGGAAGCCACCTCTTCAAAGGAATTACAGAGTATGGCGAAGAGACTTGCCTCCGAAGGATTTGAGGTCAACTTCTCTGCAGAGATCGGCTCAGCTGCAGCTATTATACAAAGGGAGATGGAGTCACGCGACAACGACCTGGTCGTGCTGATCAAGAGAAAGACGTTAAAAGGGCACCTCGAAAAGAGAGAGGACACCGCTTACGCCGTCGCATCCAGATATCCTGGAAAACTCATGGTCGTCAGAAGAGGTGAATAAAGTGCCACTTGGCGTGGTTGTGATACTGAACATCTTTGTGCAGTCGAGGGAGCTGGATAAGGTGACAAAGAAGCTTTTGTCGCTGCCAGAAGTCAAGGACCTCTACGAGGTCACGGGGGAATACGACATTGTCGCCACCATTGAGACCAAAGACATCGCAGCATTCAGGTCCTTCATCAAGGAGAAGATTTTGTCAATTGAAGGCATACGGAGCACGGTCTCAGCAGTGATACTCTACACGCACAAGAAGGACGGGAAGCCTGTATCGTAATGCGGAGGAAGACTGCTCGAAAACCGTCCGTGAAGATTCTTATCCCGATCGCCACTAGCGCTGACAGGCAGTTGATGACGAGGGCACTCTACGCTCTATCGGCGTTGAAAGATCCGGAGATAGTTCTCTTTCACGTTGTCGAAATGCCCAGCCGCACAGTACCGATCGAGGTAATGTCACACAAAGAGGAGATCACTCTTGCCGACGAGGTTCTATCTCCGACCGCCGGATGGTTGGAGAAGGAAGGCTACAAGACCCGCAAGAAGATCGTTGTGGCCCGGGACGTTGCGGAAGCGATCGTGGCAGAAGCAAACTCCGAGGACTACGCCTTCGTGATAATGACAAAACGCCGACCCAAGAAGGGAATCAGAGGACTCTTTCACCGCAGCGTCAGCGAACGCGTTACTCGAGAGACGAAGTCCATGGTGTTGATCACGCTCATGACGGAGCAGAGCCCGGCTTTGGCTCGCATGCCCTCAAGAAACACTAAATAGATCACGTCGTCCGTAGGTGCAGACAAGGCGCGACGTTTGAGGGGATGCTCGTGAAGACCTCT
>Ga0315314_1003356_pt1 | contig 12546 bp, 12 predicted proteins | sample TDP9_MG_FD_203631 | JGI IMG/M metagenome (GOLD analysis project Ga0315314, IMG submission 203631) | Freshwater sediment microbial communities from Lake Towuti, South Sulawesi, Indonesia - TDP9 | ecosystem: Environmental > Aquatic > Freshwater > Lake > Sediment | place: Indonesia: South Sulawesi...
CTCTGTTCTTCATCTACGATGAGCAGCCCCAAATCATGGAAAGCAACATCATGAGAAAGAAGGCGATGAGTGCCGATGATGATATCCACCAGACCCTTTTTAAGCTCTTCAACGATCTTTTTCTGTTCGCTTCGCGACTTAAGCCTTGTCAGAGCCTCAACCCTGACTGGAAAAAGGATCATTCTGTTCTTAAAAGTCTTTAAATGCTGGCTGGCCAAGACAGTTGTCGGGCAGAGAACAGCCGCTTGTTTTCCGTCCATGACAGCCTTGAAGGCAGCTCTCATGGCCACTTCTGTCTTCCCATAGCCCACATCTCCGCAGAGGAGGCGGTCCATGGGCGAATCGTTTTCCATATCGCGTTTGATTTCTTTAATCGACCTGAATTGGTCTTCTGTTTCTTCAAACTCAAAAGCCTTATCAAACTCTATCTGCCAGTTTCCCTCAGGACTGAAGCTAAATCCTTTTAAGGCCCTTCTCTGAGCATAGAGCTCCAAGAGTTCCCTGGCCAAGCTTTCCACAGCTTTTTTTGTTTTTGCCTTTGTTTTATGCCAGGAGTTTGTTCCCAGCTTATCAAGGGGAGGGAACGATGCCCCCACTTGAGAGTATTTCTGGACAAGATTAAGGTCTTCGACAGGGACATAGAGCTTATCATCATCCTTGTAAAGGAGTTCGATAAACTCTCGGCCTTTTTCATCGACTTCCATCTTGATCAGGCCTTTGAAGATTCCTATTCCGTAATCCGTGTGGACAACATAATCACCTTGCTTGAGGTCCTGAAAATGAGAAAGGAAAGGCTTGACCGCAGGGCGGCTGACCAGGACTCTTTCTTCAGTAAAAATATCCCGCTCAGCAAAAAATGATATTTTTTCCCTTGGAAAACTGAATCCCGCCTCAAGACCGCCGAGGAGGAGCACAACCTCTCCTTTCATGGGTGAGAAAAAGGGTGTTGAGGATTCTATAGTTAGGATTTGATGTTGAGAAAGAAGGCTAGCTAATTTTTGGCGAACGACAGAGCTTTCTAAATAGATATAACAGCGGTCTCTTTCTCTCTGCAGTTTTTTCATATAATCGAGGAAAAAAGGAATTCTGTTATCAAACCGTGGCACAGACTGAAACGGAAAATGAAAGGATTTTTGGGATTCTGGCTCGTCGAATTCTCGGCAGAGTATAGCCTCTTTTTTAACTTTCACCCAGAGATCAGGGGAATAAATCTCTTCCGGAGGCATTAAAAATTTTTTATTTTTCTGGAGCTCTTTAAATTGTTCTTTATAGTCTTTAATTGTTTCCAGCCATTCCCTCTCCACTTCCTCAGATTGGTCGATAATGAACAAGGAATCATCGAGGTAGCAGGTGAAGGGAACAAAATTTTCTTTTTGAGCGAGACCTGCCATCGCGTCCTGCGCGGGCGAAAATACAGGCGAGCCCAGCAATTCTCTGAGCGAAGGAAGCACAACCCTGTCCAGCCTTCGAAGCGACCGTTGCGTTGATGCATCAAATTCCCGAATGGAAGCAATTTCATCGCCGCTGAATTCAATTCGAAACGGGACATTTTCCCAAGGAGAGAAAACATCCACAATTCCCCCTCTCCAGGCAAATTCTCCCCTTGAGGCAATGAGTTCTTCTTTAGCATATCCATATTCCCCAAGCTGGCGGAGAAGCTTGTCTCTTTCACAGAAATCTCCTTTTTCCAATTTGATAAAAAGTTTCTCAAGGCTCGAAGCACTTGGAAATGGCCTCAGCAGGCCAAGAAGATTGGTAATAGTAAAAGCAGGAGGGTTATGAAGGAGGCTGTAGAAAAATTTCATCCTCATCGATACAGCTTCAAGAGCAGGAGGGATCTCCTGGTAGGGATTTTCAGTCAAGGCCGGAAGTCTCTGGATGACGAGAGAGGAGGAGAACTGGGAGAAAATAAATCGGCACTGCTCTTCAAACTGGAAGATGGATAGTCTTAAAGGCAAAATAAGGACAATACTTTTTTTTAACTTTTGAGCCAGAGAAGAATAAAAAAAGGGCTTGGCTGAACTCACCAAGCCTCGAATCCTAAAATTTTTCTCCCCGTGATTTATCGCTTGGAGAAGCTCCTGGAATTCTTTAACTTCATCAAGAAAACTTAAGCTCATAGCACTCAGAAATCATTATACTTCCTCCAGCCCAAATCCGTCTATTTCCAACTTTTGCAGTTCCCACTTCTTCTATGCTCCTAAGCTTCTTTAATCTGTTGAATAAAAAAACGCTTTACATTCTTCCCGGAAAAATTTGAAAAGCATATTGAGGTCAAGACCCTGCTCTGCATCTTTAAAAAAACCAAGACTTTTTCGAATATTAACAAGATTATATTAACGAAAATCCATTCTTATTTCTGAATCTAGATGCAATTGAATAATCGAACCACAAAATATATTTCTCACGATATATTAGGATAGTATAAAGATAATACTTCAATCTCAAGGGAATTTGATTTGAAATTATTAGACAATAAACCGCGCCGTCTTATGGCTTCGGCTTGCCGGGCTTGTTAGGTGCTTTAATTCCTGGCCATGGCACCTTGGATAAATCGTATTTCTTTTCGAATAACTGGTCACCATATGTGCTGCCTTGCCCTGTGATCACAACAGAATTCCAATGGACTGATGAAATGGAGACATTGAAGTCGTGCCAACGCTTGGTTGGAAACATATCTATCTTCTGCAAAATCTTGCTTAATCGCTGATCGACGGCGTAGATACCAAATAGTTCATCCTCCCAGTTTCCTTCAAAGCTATGCTGCTCATGACGAAAACCTCTGGCGACAACAACATAGCCCGCTGCTTTTGATGATGCAACCCAGGCAATATCTGTTACCATAACGGTGTTTATCTTTGTGTTTCTTTTCTGGAAATCAACCAGCAGCAAATCAACAATCGTTGGGGCGTTCACGTCTAGTTTCTCATGGGCCTCCATAGCCGTCATAGGAGCGGCTATTAGGAATGTCGCAACAATAAAAAGCGCAACTCTATTTGGAAAACTCATCATTTGGCGGCCATCTCCTTTCGCAATTAACTCCCAAGCTAATAGGCACGGCTGTCAATTGCCGCGTCCCTCTTTAGCTAGTTCCCAGGCAACTCTATTCGCAAGCTCTGAGAATATGAATACCTTCTTTTTTTTTATTTTTTGGAAGATCACTGATTCTTTTTTTGACTTCATTTATCTCATATTCTTCCATTCCAGATTTATCTCGAGTTTTTAATATTTCTTGATACAGTTTCAAAGCTTTATGCTTGTATTCATCGGCTAATTTGGAATCCTTTGGGAAAGTTACTCCGAGGAAACTCCAATCATGATTAGGGTGGATGATATTCCAAAGATCATCATAATTATATGCAAGATCCAATTTAGCGCGTAAACTGTATTTCCCCGTTGGAAAATTTTTTATATAATTCTCCAGTTCGGATATCCAATCCTCCCAGTTGTTCACATGGGCGCTTTTATCAATTAAAACATACTCATATTCTGCGCGGTACTTTGATTTAGGAAATATTTCTTTAAGGCGCTTAAAGAATTCACTTTTATACCAGTATTCTGCGCCTGATCCACAATAGAAAAGATGTATGCCCATATTTACATAAGGACCTTCCAGTTTTTTTCTAATAGCATCATACGCAGCATAGTAACTTAAATAATCTGGATAATTTTCCATTTTTAGGTTTTTCAGTAATTTGAAAAGTTGTTGCGATAATTCTTCCACAGCTAGCTCTGCAATTTTTTCTCCTTCATAAAGACAATCTTCCAAGTTGGGGATATTTTTAGTTGATACTGCCTTTAGGCATGGAGAGACAAGCTTCAGGGCATCAAAATATTTTTTTTGATTGACCAGTTTCTTTGCTTCATCGAGCTTGATTTCAGCAAGAGAAATAATTGGTGAAAAAAGCATAACTGAAATAGTCAACGCTGTAAATTTTTTCACGCTAAGCCCTTTATTTGATAAGTAATAATACATATTTATTGGAATAAGAAACTTAAATACTTTAACACAGCATGTAATTTTTTTGAATAACATTTCATCCCTGTCAAACAAATATTCGACTTGCTATCTATTATGGATAATTTTAAGATAATAATGATGTTTTGCGGGGATATTTGATGGAACCACATAATATTCGGCGTGAACGAAAGGAGATTTGTATCAAATACAGCATGTTGTATATTAATAAGTTAGGTTTTGTAATCTCTTAGACGACTCATGAAAGCTATTGTCTATTACAAATATGGTTCACCTGATGTTCTTCAATGTGAAGAGATTGAAAAGCCGACCCCGGGGGACGATGAAGTCTTGATTAAAGTTCGCGCGGCTTCCGCCAATCCACTTGACTGGCACCCCATAAGAGGCGAGCCGTATATCGTTCGCGCCATGACTGGGCTGCGCAAACCAAAGGCCACACGCCCTGGAGTTGATCTGGCCGGGCAGGTTGAAGCGGTCGGTAGAAACGTGACGCAGTTTCAACCAGGTGATGAGGTATTCGGCGCAAGCCACGGCACCTTTGCTGAGTATGTATGTGCTGGCGAAAATAAGCTGGTGCTGAAACCGGCCAGTCTTACATTCGAGCAGGCGGCGGCCGTGCCTGTTGCGGCACTTACCGCCCTGCAGGGCCTTCGCGATAAAGGACGGATTCGGCCAGGACAGAAGGTCTTGATTAACGGTGCGGCGGGAGGTGTGGGTACGTTCGCTGTGCAGATCGCCAAGTCGTTCGGCGCGCACGTAACCGGTGTGTGTAGCACGAGGAATGTGGACATGGTCCGATCGATCGGCGCAGACCATGTCATTGATTACACCCGGGAGAATTTCACCCAGACCGGGCAGCTTTATGATCTAATACTCGATAACGTGGGAAACCGTTCGTTGTCAGATTGCAGACGTGTCTTAACTTCCAAAGGGATTCTCGTATTGAACAGCGGAGGGTCGCTGGGCGCATCGGACGGTCGCTGGATCGGGCCTCTGGCTCGTTTGCTCAAAGCCCTCTTGTTGTCACAGTTCGTGAGCCAGAACCTGGTCACATTTCTGGCGTCAGAAAACAAACAGGATTTGGTAATCTTGAAAGAGCTAATTGAGGCAAACAAGTTAACACCGGTCATCGACAGGTGTTACACGTTGAGTGAGGCTCCTGAGGCTATCCGGTATCTGGAGGAAGGACACGCTCGAGGCAAAGTAGTAATAACTGTGGAACATAACAACACAACCTAACAACGCGCTGCATCCGACTTTGCTCCGCTGCGCTTCGCAATGCGAGTGAGCGCCAACGTTATGCTGTATTAAATTTAATAAGTTTGTTAAAATTTAAAAGTGCATTTCAAAGTAATTGGAGAGATACAGGAGATTGAAACCATTGCTATAGGGCAAGGGATAAAGAATGTGAATCGGTTGAATAAGATTTATGGAAAAACAAATTGGAGAAAATTAAAGGGAATATGCCGTGTAAAGCTGGAAGATGGTGCTATTCTTAATGCAGAAGTCCATTGGTATGAAGGACACGGCGTAGGGAAGAAGGAAATGAAAATTAAGAAATATTTATAATAGAGGTGACTATGAAGAGACATTTCATGATTTGCATTGAGAATCGTGGTTATAAAGCGTCGTTAGAGATTAGGAAGATATACAAAGTGTTGATTGATAGAGAAGCTGAGAGACATCATCAGTTAAGGGTCATAGATGAATCAGGTGAAGATTATTTGTATCCTGCAGATTATTTCGCACCTATACGGCTTCCTTCAGCAACTAAAGAAAAATTAGAATTAATAACGGCATAACAGCACACTTCAGCGGACGGCTGGTAGCCGCTTCGTTGAACCGGAGCATTAGGCGTCAACACACACAGAAACGAGGCAACCATGCCAACTGATATCAGAATCATCTACGCGCATGACTTCATTAGAGCGACTCCAGGCGGAGAAATCGATTTCGAAACGACTAAGAAAATACTGATTGAGATCGCTTCAGCCTCAACCAAGTTGGCCGACTACGAAATATTCATAGATAGTCGAAAAGCACAGTCACTGATGTCCGTAACAGATCTTTGGCACCTGGCGGCTGAATTCAGCAACCTTCGCAAGCCCTTTTCTCTAAAGACAGCCGTTCTTTGCCCCGTCGAGAGATTCGACTCCGTGGCGTTCTTCACGCTCTGTGCCGCGAACCGAGGTTTGAGAGTCAAGGGATTCACTTCTTTCGAAGATGCAATAGGCTGGCTGATGGAGAATGGAACCTTACGCCTAACAAACGGTTGCAGGCGCCGCGCTTCACTCCGCTCGCACCTTAACCGCCCCGTTGGTGTGACAGGAATTGACCATTATGAAAAGCAAGCGTTCACCTCGTTCTGATAGGCTGAGGAAGGAGATTGAGGACCTCCGCAGAATTGCCTTCGGACCGCTAAAACACTCGTCCTTCCCAGAAGCCGAGTATCTAGACATAGAGCGCGAGAGCATCGTCAGGGCACGGGTACTGCTCGACTGTGCAATGGTTGAGGAGGCCGCCGCAATTATCATCATGGACCACGTCTTGGATGATTCTCCGAAATGGAATCAGATCAAGTATTTTGGCCGTATCAAGAAATACCGTGTGCTCTATGATGATGTTTTGGGGCGGCTTCCGGCGCGTCAAAAACTTGCAGTCATCAAGAAATTCATACGAGTTCCGAAGACCATTTCCGATACTATTCAACGAATGCTTGCTCTAAGGGATGTATTTGCTCATGTACGTACACTTGATTACTTGAAACGGAAAGATCTAGAATACAAGGGTAAGAACATTCTTTCAGAGGCAGGCTTTCAGTCCTACATGCAAGATTCAATAGACGCCGTTACATTTCTTATCGAAAGGTCGGGCGTCTTGAAAACGCCAACAAGCTAATGCATCGGATGCGGATAAGCCGCGCCGCTAAGAAGTACGTTATATACAAAAATAAATTGACAAATGTTGATTAATGTTGTAATGTCCTGATAAATTATTTTTTAACTTTATCGGAGGTATTTACCTATGGAAGAAAAAGCCGTTTATACAACTAAAGAAGCCGCTAAATATCTCGGTATAAGCACAGCAACAATTTATCGCATGGAAAAACAAGGCTTAATATCATCAATCAAAACACCTGGCGGTCAAAGGCGTTTTAGTAAAGACATCATTGAGAGATATTTACAAGAAAGCCAATATTTTGAAGCTCCTCAGAATCCCAGCAGATTCAAAAAGACAAATTTTATGATAAGAGAATCTGAGGCAGCTTATGTTGCAAAGCAAATTGCCATTAAAACCGATGAATTATTTTTTAATACTGATTCAATATGGATATACAATGCTGATATTTTAAAAACAAACAGTATAAAACAAAATTCTATTGATTTAATTGTAACATCGCCTCCATACAATGTAGATATAAAATATAATTCTCATGATGATATCATGTCATATGATGATTACTTGTCATTTACACGAGAATGGCTTGCTCAATGTTACAAATTCATTAAAAGTGATGGGAGATTTTGCTTGAATGTTCCTTTAGATAAGAACAAGGGGGGGCAACAGAGTGTATGTGCGGACATAACAACCATCGCAAAGCAAATTGGTTTTAAATACCATTCAACAATTATTTGGAATGAACAGAATATTTCAAGACGCACAGCATGGGGTTCTTGGCTTTCTGCTACTGCTCCTTATGTCATAGCTCCCGTTGAAGTAATAATTGTTCTTTACAAAAAAGAATGGAAGAAGACCAGTGGTAGCCGTAAATCCGATATAAACAAAAGAGAGTTTATGGAGTGGACAAACGGTGTATGGAATTTTAGCGGAGAAAGCAAAAAAAGAGTTGGTCATCCAGCACCTTTCCCTGTTGAGTTACCTAAAAGATGTATTAGACTTTTTAGTTTTGTTGGTGATATGGTTCTTGATCCATTTCTTGGCAGTGGCTCAACATTACTTGCTTGTTTACAGACTGGAAGAGAAGGCATAGGAGTTGATATCGATAAAAAATATTGTGAATTAGCAAAGAGACGACTCTTGACAGAGGGACAGATAAATCAGCTCAAACTCGATGTTGCAATAGGAAGCAAGTAATGGCAAAAAACATTAATGACTTAATCATGGAATATTTTCAAAAGCATCCTAAAAAAGATCTCAATCATGGGCCTGTTGTAGACTGGGTTACCGAACAATACCTTAGAGAAAATCCCGAACCGCCAAGGGACCCTTGGAGAGCTATCCGGAAACTTCATCAAGAAGGTAAGTTAATCAAAGTCAGTAAGGGAGTTTATCGTTATGATCCTAACCATGTTATAGAAGTTGAGATGTTAGATTTTCCTACAGAAATTAAAGAACAAATTTTTAAGCGTGATAATTACAAATGTGTAGTTTGTGGACGTGGCAAGAGGGATGGAGTTGAAATATGTGCTGACCATATTAAGCCTAAGGATAAAGGCGGTGATAACTCTGTTGATAATGGACAAACCTTATGCATGGAACATAATCTTATAAAGAAGAATTACTCCCAGACAGAGGCGGGCAAAAGGTATTTCATCAAAATCTATAAGCAAGCTGTTGCTAACGGTGATGATAGGATGGTCAAGTTTTGCAAAGATGTTTTTGATATTTACAATAAACACAGAATAAACGAACATATTAAAAGACCTAATGGAAAATAATTTGCAGTGCAGTGTATAACAATTCAATTCAGCGGACAGCTAATAGCCGCCGCTGATTTCAAGCGTTAGCACGATGGAGCACACAATGAAGATTCCTGCTCCTCAGGTAGCAATTCAGTCAACTAGCCGTCTCCAACTCGTGTTGCCTGATATGCGTGGAGCTTACTTCTGGTATTTCAGAAAAATCAGCGAGTTATTTATGGAGGACATGATGGACATGTTGCATTTGCAGACTGTCAGAAAGCACAATGAGTACCTGCTATTCTATGTCGGCATTGCGGAAGGGCAGTCCATCAGAGAGCGCGTCGTAGACAAACACCTAAACTCAGCCCACGTATCAACGCTCAGGCATAGTATAGGCTCTCTTATAGCGCACAAACTGAATGTGCCGCCGTTCCCAAATGCGCCAGCTGGTAAGTTTGCGATTGAGGAAAAATGGAACATAGAAGGAAGGATCTCCAGATTCTTTGAAGAGCACGCCATGCTTTCCTGGGTCGAGACAGATCAGACGAGAGAGATTGAAAATTCATTGTTGGGTGACTATAGGCGTCTGTCACTGCCACTAAATATTAAGAGGAACCGAAATCACCCTTTCTGTAGGACGTTGTGTGATCTGAGAACAAAGTATCATAGATGCTAACTAGTCGCTGCAGCCAGCCGAGCCCTGCGAGCTCAGCGGTTTAGCTCCAACGTTAGTCGGACAGGCAGCGGAAGGCAAAGATGCCCTCTAAGAATTTAAAGACACTTGAAGTGCGGAGCTGCGAGGAATGGCAGAAGTGGCTCGCCGAGCATCACGATGTGGAATCGGAGGTGTGGGTCGTCTTTTACAAACATCGCACGGGGCGCCCATCCATAGGTTATGATGATGCTGTCAATGAGGCAATGTGCTTCGGCTGGATAGATAGCCTAATCAAGCGTCTCGATGACGAGCGATATGTCCGCAAGTTCACGCCGCGGAAGCCTGACAGCAGGTGGTCGACTGCAAATCGCAAACGCTATGCACAGCTCAAGGCAAGCGGGCGGCTGATGCCGGCTGGATTGAGCCGCGCGCCAACTGATCGAAGCGGTGATGCGCCAAGGCCGTCGTCCTCGAACGTCCCTCATTACATTCAAGAGGCACTTCGAAAGCGCCCAATCGCATTGAATTATTTTGAGAGCCTTTCGCCATCATATCGGCGCATGTACATCAGTTGGATCGATTCTGCCAAGCGACAAGAAACGAGAATGCGGCGGTTGCAAGAAGCCATCAGCCTGCTCGCGGCGGGCAAGAAGCTTGGATTGAAATGATGCCGTCCAACATCGCGCTGGAGCTGGCGGCGCTGCGAACGCGAAAGCCGCGGCTCAGCGCGAATCGTTATCCAGAAAGGAAGACGACATGATTGACGTCTTTAAGAGTGACTTTTAGTGGATGTTGCGAGAAGGCGTAATATTCAAAATGACAAAGATATGCACTTTGACTTAACGGCGCGTTTCAGCCGCTTTGCTGAGCGCAGCGGAGCGACATTGGCTGCAATCCGGCGTTAGCTGCCGCTCATCTTCTCTAAGGGTCATTTCTGTACCCAACTGATTGCGTAAGAGGCGAAGATAACCACGTCCGGCAAGAAATGGATGAACCATGCCCAGAACATACCTTTCGTCTCTAACATACTTTTTCCCAAGAACCAGGCCAGAAAGCCTGTCATCAGAAAACCAATCACTCCTGGAGGTGAACCATACAAATAATGCTCCAGACCAAAGAATACCACGGTGATCAACAGTGCATTGGTTCTGCCAATGACTTCAGGCAAAGTAGACAGCAATGACGCACGGCAATATATTTCCTCATTGAAGGCGTTTATTGCTGCAAAGAGTAAGACAGATGGCAGGAGAGGAGCCACCCGTAGAAGCGCAGCAGGGGATAGATGCGCGGCAAGTGCTATAGGGATTAAGACGCCAAGGCTGGCAATAATGGCAAAAATCCACCCAAAGGTACGCCATGACTCTCCTTTACGAATGCCCAGCCAGCGCACTTGTTCAATTGGTGCGTCGAGCTTGCCTTTTGTCAGAAAAAACTCGCTCCGGCGGCGTTTCACAATCCACAGCACGGCAATGACTGCCAAAGCCACTCCCAAATCTCTAAGATATACACCTACATACCCAACCGTAAACGATACCTGCGACCCGCCAAACCGGCTTTGCCACCAGAATGTATCCCCAATCCATGTTGAGACTGCGTCTGCCGAATAAAAAACGAGGAAAACACAGGCAAATTGCCATAGAGGCCGAACGACTTTCCAGATCAAACAAAGTCCAAAGAATGCCCCCAGCAATCCAACCTTACCCCAGCCCAACCATTCAGGTACTTGCCCGATAAACTCATTCCAAAGAATATCGGGGAGGTCTGAAACCAGAAGTATCAAGGTCCAGGAGAAGATGATAAGGATGTGTTTTTCATGCTGAATATGAGGAGTTTTTTTTGAATCCGCCATAACATCTTCCTTGGAGATGTTTTTCTTTGCCAATGGAGGTTATAATAATAAAGGCGGCTGACAATTAATACATAGGAAGCTATGTTTGATACAAGTCTCCCTTGATTGAAGTCGCATATTATTTGATTTCATTTAGTATCCCCGAAAAATTTAAGCACTATCTTAAAATTATCCATGTTAGATTGCAAGCCATATATTTGAAAGCTTGAATATCTAACAGGAGATAAAATTATTTCAGAGGCAGAGCATTGAGAATAGAATAAGAGCTATTCTTCATTTTAGCTTCTTGGCCAAGAAGGAGAAAGCTCAAAAGCCTTCCTGGAACTTCCCGCTTGACTATTCTAAAAATTCTTTAGTCTGTTGAATAAAAAATGCTTTACATTCTTCCCAGGAAAATTCTACAAATATATTGAGGTCAGGCTCCTGCTCTGCATCCTCAAAAAAGACAAGACTTTTACACGCGCCACCAGTAGGAGAATTTAATAAAAATATTATAGCTCTGACGGCCGTATTTTCCGGCCTCATCTTTAAGATAATTAGTATCCATGCCTAGGAAAAAGACTGTGCCCGGGCGAAGGATGTAGCTCACCAGGAAGCTGCCAAACACTTCCTTATAAAAATGATTGTAGTCAACGATTGCCCGCAGCGAAAGAGTCTTTGAAATCTGGTAAGTTGTTCTCGTGCGCAGGACATTGAAATCCCATAGTTCTTCTCCTCCCCTCTTTTTCCAGAAAGTGCTCTTGCTGAAGTCAAACCCCATCTGGAGGCGCTTGTTCGGTTTGAAATTCAGATAGAGCCCATAGGTATTGTTCCAGCCAAGAAACGGGTCATCCGGGTCATAGTTGATGCTGTCGCCAGTCCTGAAGAACAGACCAAAAGGAAGCCACTTGACCAGATTATTCTCGACATTAACTTTGAAATTATTTTTCTTGAAACCGATTCCTTCATACTGTTCAAGAGCATTCTCGAACATGAAGACAGCTTGGCTGAATTCTGTAAACCGTAATTGGACATTTGCCCTGGCCCATTGGTCCTGGACGATATTTTGAAAATAAGCATCTCTCTGCCCAACCTGAAAGTTAAAACGAATGGAGTTCAAGAATTTTTTATCCGTCCATATCGTGAAATTTGTGCTCGCTCCAGCACTTCTATAATCTGTACGATTGACAAATCCAGAAGAAGCCTCAAAATCAGGATGGATGGATTTCCAGAAAACTCCAGCTCCCCAGCTCTTGGTGAAATAGTAAAATTCTGCATAAAGGGCAGGAGCAAAGCCTGTCTCCTCATCGTCATATTTTGTCTTTGAGGCTAATGCCTGGAAATTGAAAAAAAACTTATTTTTGAACCTGAACTGCCCGTCAAAACCTGCCACCCGGTTGTAAGAGCCGTCAATCTCTTTATCGGCCAGACAAAAGCCCAG
>Ga0315314_1003357_pt1 | contig 12546 bp, 31 predicted proteins | sample TDP9_MG_FD_203631 | JGI IMG/M metagenome (GOLD analysis project Ga0315314, IMG submission 203631) | Freshwater sediment microbial communities from Lake Towuti, South Sulawesi, Indonesia - TDP9 | ecosystem: Environmental > Aquatic > Freshwater > Lake > Sediment | place: Indonesia: South Sulawesi...
CGGTTTTTTTGCATCCGTACTTGCAATAAGTTTTATGCATCCATGTCAGCAATTCATATCTCAGCTATGGATAGATAATCTGTATTTGCTGCCTGTATTCCCAATACACTACAAAAAACTGTAGCAGCACTATAATATTTTAGACCTGCAGCGATATCACTTATTCAAAATCCCAATTTTCAAACACAGATTTTTGTACCATAAAGTTTATATATAGGTTAATACATAGGTTACCACAGAAAAATTTAGGAGGCGAGAAGCAGATGGGTGTAGAAAAGATAACCGCCGCAGAGGCGGAAAAAGAACTCGCCAAGGTCAGCGTCCGAGGCAAATGGAGCGACCTAATCGCTCAAATCCTTAAGGATAAGCAGCCAAGGCGAGTAACCGAGCTGAAAAGGGGCCAAATCGCAGCCCTCCATAGGGCGGCGAGAGAAGCGAAACTAAGGACTAAGGCGGACTACAAAAACGGCTCTATGGTCATAGCCCCAGAAGCCCCAGCGCAGCCGAAGTAAAAACGGCTGCAACCCTTTTTTATGGAGGCAGAAAAATTGGAAAGGGAAGGCGAAGAAAAGCTAATAAAACTTGATACACAAATGCTAGAGAAAGCTAAATCTCAGCTGATAGAGCTTATCAGTAACTTTGGCTATGACTTCGACGATGAAACATGGCAGCGAATCCTGACAAGAGCTGGAGAGAGAGGCACAAAGCGACGGAATAAACTACAAGGGGCACTTCGGCGAACTACTGATATGGGTCTATGGCATGGATGAAGCGCCTGACTGTAAGATAGTCCGCAAGAAGGTCATGGAAGAAGTCGAAAAGGTCGAGCTGGTCTGCGACGAAAAGGAGGCCAGCTCCTAAACTTTTTTAAAGAGGGATGGCAGGTGGCTAATGAGTTAGGGGAATTAAGGCGAAACAACTTCCAAATGCTAAAGGACATACTCTTAGCGGCCAGCTCAGGAGCAGTTAAGACCCACATCATTTATGGCAGCAACATAAACTTCAAGATATTCAAAGACTTAGCGGAATATGCAAAGAAGCATGGGCTGCTTGTTGAGATAGACGGCGTGTTCCACATAACCGATAAGGGCAGAGAGTTCTGCTGCAGAGTAATCGAATTAGAAGCCATGCTAAGAGAGGAATGAGCAAATGGTTGTGTATAAGCGAAAGGTAAACACAAGAGATGCAAGATTCCGAGGCAGAGTAGTCGGCTTCCTAACGGCGAACAGCTATGATGAGATACCTGTTGCAGATACAGAAGTGATATGCAACTCATGCAACCGCAACATACACAACCCAGATGACCCAGAAAGCTACGGCTGGCTAATCTATCTCGATAAAAGGAGCGTCAAGCGAGACCAGCCATATGACATATACTGCGATGCATGCACTAAAAGGTCTTGGCCGAAGGCGATAGAAGTGGTGGGCATATCTGATGAAGGCATGTTCGTAATTGATAGCGGTGAGCAAAAATGAAGATTGAAGTCATGGGAAGAGGAAAAGCAGAAGAATACTTAATAAGGTCATCATGCGGAACTTGCCTGCTACATAATAAAGTGATATTTGCTGATATGAGCATATCAGATAGAAGGGAGATGTGCCGTAAATGCAGGGAAAATGGCTAAGAAGGATACTAAAGATTAGTGGATGGCTGCTATCTACTTCAGCTTTACTTGATAGCACTTTATGGGTGCTAACAGGCTATTATGTTCCATGCTGGACAATAGCGGCCATGAGTATAGGATGCGCCGCTCTAATCTTCTGTATGGCGAGGATGATAAAATGAACGTAGAAAAGCTGAGGAAGATAATCAAAGAGGACAACAAGAAGCTGGAAAAGATAATCCCAAACATAGACAAGCTGGAGAAGCCAATGTGCATCATAATAATCCGCCAACAAGAAGAGCCAGACGGCATAAGAACATACATATCTGAAATAGGAGAAGTAAGCTGGGACGCAATATTCCGCTCTATACTAAAGGTGATGATAAAACACGGCATAGCCTATGTAGCTGAATTACCATTACGCAAAGAGGACTTAGGAGTAGATTAAGATGGAAGCAGACGAAGCAATGGATAAGGATGCGTTACCATTCCAATCTATTCATCGCATAAAGGTAACAGCGTGCATCCCATACCATTACCGCTGGAAAATCAATGAGTGCAAACTAATGCTCCTTGACCTAAAATACCTAAACGAAAAACTCGGAATAGCCATGGCTAAAATACTGTATGACATAGTGCAGAAGGAAACAGAGGATATATTCGCAAAGATGCATGATGACATACAGTATCTACGCAAGAAAAGGAAGGAGCTGAGCGAGTAATGCCAAGACGTGTAATAGGTCTTGATAGGCAGCTAAGGATACATAACCTAATATGTCTTGAGAAGAAGCTGCATGAAGAAGGCAGAACAGGAGATGCCTTCACAATCAGGCAGGTTCTTGACATGATAAAACCAAGTTGGCGAAAGGAGGCAATAGCATGAAGGAAGTAATGTATGACTATGAGGAGTTCAAGCGCAAAGCAGACCCAAACCAACCAATACACCACACATGCATAGGACGCTGGATAGACAAATACGGCACAGTATATCGCTTAACATTCAGAATATACGCAAAATCTCTAAGCCCAGATGCTCATATCATAGTGTTTGAAAGCTCAGGAGAAATATCAACGCTAAATAAGGACTTCCATGACAAATACGGCACAGAATACTACAAAGGCTTCAGAGCTAAGTATGAAGAGCTAGTGGAGAAATATGCAAAACCAATAGGCTCAACAGAAGGGAGGCTGGAAGAATGAGGAAGCATAAAAATCCATGTCCAGATTACAATGCAGAAAGATGTCTGCTATATAGAGGCATACATTGTGAGCAAGATATATGCTGTCCATATGAGGATGAAGTGCTAGACCAATGCCCCCATTGTGGAGCCCTAAATCTGAAGGTGCAGAGCAAAGCCCCTCTGGAAACTCGCCAAGGTGACACCGAGGTAGCAGGCTGCAAGCCAGAGAGAAGGGTGCTCACATGACACACTTCAGAATCTGCTCATTCAAAGCCAATTCGGACAAACCGCTCTCATATAAGAAGATAGGCGACATACTAAACCTACAAGCGGAAATACGCAGAATAGCCGAAAAAACAGATGCGGACTACGTATCGCTGCGAATAATTAGAACGCCACAACCACAACAGAAGGAGCTAGGCAAATGACGTATGTATGTCCTTTGTGTAAATATGATGCTTACGCTACTGACATCTTGGATAAGTATTTTTGGCATCTAGCAACAGAGCATAAAACTACCGAATTCCAGATTGACCGAATAAGAAAGGAGGCAATAGAAAAAGCAAACCTAAGCTTCAATAGGCGGACTAGCTGAGCCTAACGGCTTGGGAGAAGCTAGAAAAAGGAAAAAAGGAGAGTGAGAAAAACGGTTCAGTTGAAAGGAAAAGCTGAGCTTGCCAAGGCAGAGGAGCCCAAAGAAGGGCTCTCATATATCGTAGCAGGCAGCGAAGAGGTTAAAACCTCTGTGCAGGGATTCAGCGGCATCAGAGTGAACTTAGACCCTGTGGACGCAAAGGAGAAGAAGAGGCTAGAAGAGGAGCACAAGGAAGTCGCAGCGATGCTCTGGATGAGAGAGGTCGCTGGAACGAAATCAAAGCTGGGAGCGTTTCTCGACGCCTTCACCCAACACTTCGGCGACGAAGATGAAGCGCTGAACACGGAGAATTGGATAGGCAAGAAAATTCGCATTGTGTCTTGGAAGCCTCGGGCAAGAGAAGTAGCAGTCCTCGACTAAAGGGGCTGTTACTCCCCCTTTTTATGGAGATGAGCAAAATGGGCGGAATAACATTGGTGATGGGCAAAAAAAGCAGCGGAAAGTCATATCTACTTAACCTATTGCCAGAGGGAGCACTAAACGTAAGTTGGATAACAATGGCAGGGCTAAAGCAACCGTCAATCGTAGTATCTGAGGCTAAAAGCATTGTTCTCTATGCTGAACATGCATATTCAGGATACAGAAAGTTTCAGCTGATAGAAGTAGCAAAGAAACTAGCAGAACAAGGCAAGTTTGTCTATATACATTGCTACCCACAAAATTGGAAATGGCTAAAGAAGGTGTTTGAATGAGAATCCGAGTAAAGCTTGATGAGGAGATAAAGAAGTTCATCATATCTGAAGAGTGCAACTGCAAGCTATGCCAAACCTTCCGTAAAATGCTGCAGAATGGGTATGACATAACTTTACAGCTGGTGAGATAATGAGCATACAGAAGCGGGCATATCAACTGCATCTACACGGCGGCTCCTACTGCCTAACAATACCTAAAGCTCTTGTGTCGGAGGCGATGATGAAGCATGGAGTTAGAATAATTCTGCTAGATTATGATGAAAATGAAGTGATTATAAGGCTGGTTGTAGCAGATGAGCGCGATAGAAAACACCCTCAAAATAGTGAAAAGGGTCGAGCAGACACACCGCAACTTAGGACTGCCGACAATCTTCAGTAAGCTTGTGGACTTGAGCGACTTGGGCTTGTTGATAGTGGGAGAACGCGCAAGAGGGAAGGGAGCCATTTTGGACGCAATCATACAACTAAGGCACAGAAACGTAATGAGGATTGCGCGCTTAACTCCAGCAGGACTTGCTAAGGTAGCAGAGAAACTGTCTAATTCCAGCATAACCTTCATAAATCCAGACATAACATCGCTATACACAAGCTACTTGAAGGATGCCGCAATAAATGCTGTAGCTCATCTAATTTCGGAACATTCGCTACCTGTTTCGTGGACTGCTAAGTATGACTATTCAATTGAAAACTGCAACCTGTCATTCCTGAGTGGAGCACAGCCGAAGCTGCTGAGAGAGATAAGTAAAATGCCGAATTGGGAGAGCATGTATAAAGACAGATTCCTACGCTTCTGCTTACTCTATCCATTTGGCACACCTGCTTATGTAACCGAGTATCCTAAAGTGGGCGAAATCTTACTCCCAGCAGACATAAAGCTCGATGCTATCAGTATAACAAGGGACATAAGGAGAAGCAAAGGATACATAAGGCTACAGGCCATACTTGAAAGGCAAACAAGCGAGGGGCGTTCACGTATGTATCTTGAGCGTCTGTTGAGAGCACACGCCTTCCTTAATAGCAGGGAAATAGTAATCGAAGCAGATGTAGATATACTTGAGCTTACGACGCCTTATCTGATGGTGGACTATTGGCTAAGCGAAAGAGAAGAGCTGGCTGGAACACTACACTTCGACCCTAACGCTTTCGTGCTGCTCTTCTTCTTAGTGGAAAGAGGAAGCGCCTCGAAGGCGGAGATGCGGAAATATTGGAAGGTCAGCCAATCAACCATAACAAGAGCAATACAGCACCTAAGAGAAAAGCACATCATAATAGGCACCTACGGAAAAGACCTTCACTCGCTAAACCCTGATTGGTATGCTCGATACATCATGCCCTTAGTGAAATGGGGCAAACAGGTGGGAATAGTGGAATGAAGAGCACTAAAGAAGAAGAAGATTGGGATTACAATGAACACCTAAGCCCTGAGGATGACTTGGAAGTCGAGGAGCAAGAAGAAGATTGGTCGCCTTCAGGCGAAGGAGATGATATAGATGATTGACCTATTGTGCTGCGATAGCTTCAAATACTGTGAAGTTGAAGGTTGCTTTGATGAGGCTGAAGCTTTCTGTCATACTGCTGAGCATTGGTTATGCCAAAGGCATCATAACCTATACCACAAGCCTAATGGCATACCCATAAAGCCTGCAAAGGAGCCAAAATGGAAACCTATGAGCGAATGGGGGAAATCAAAATGATAGACCTATTGTGCTGCAACAGTATGAAGATGATGCCAACCTTATCGGAGCGAGTAGCGCCGAGCTTCAATATGATATTTCTTGACCCGCCATACTTTGAATGGGCAGATAGCGAGAAGCCACAACATAATCTTCTGTCGCTGTTCACTACTAAGCTGCTTAAACCTAACGGTATCGTATGGTTATGTGGCACGCAGCCTCAGCTACTTGATGATTGGCCATATTGGGGCAGGTTCTTTAAGCTGGTCTTTGAGATAATTGAGAATAAGATAACAAGCACACCGCCCATAAACCAATGGCAACCTTCACGGCTGCATGAGAATATATGGTGCCTGATAAAGAATAAGGCACAAGTATCTGAAACAAAGTTGGACATACGCAGAGTAACCAAGAAGGGCAAAGTGGTTACAGGCGGAAGGCCGGGCGGCATGAGTATCCGTTACGGCAAAACATGGGTTGAATGGCGAACAGGCGTAGGGTATCCTAAATCGGTGTGGACTTGCTCCCAAATCAGCAAAGGCTCAAAGGAGTATGAAGGGCATCCAACACAAAAGCCGCTCAGGTTAATGGAGCTGATTGTGAAGATAAGCACCGAGGAGAGCGATTGGGTTCTCGACCCCTTCGCTGGAAGTGGAAGCACACTAATAGCGTGTGAGGAGAGTGGAAGAAATTGCTTGGGAATGGAAATATCGAAGGAGTATTGCCAAATAATATTGAAGAGAATGAGAAGGGCGACGCAAGTAACGAAACTGAGCGAGTTCATATCGAAGGGAAGCTAAACCACGAGCCTAAAGGGCGTGAAAAGTTCGTGGAAGCTCAAATAGAGAAAGCTGTCAAAGAGGCCGAGGAGCGAAAAACACATACCATAATAATACGCAACGTGCCGCATCATCTATACGTGAGGCTACATAACGTAAAGGCATACTATAAGGCGAAGTCGTGGGCACAGATGCTGGATAAGATAACAGCTGAATATGAAGAGGATATAAAGGAAACGGAGTGGTTGTAATGGCAGAAGAGGAATATGAGCCGATTATACGCAGAATAAGGGAGTTAGAGGAATTTGTCCGCAGAAGGCAGGACACCATAGATTACTTGAAAACTGTGCTGGAAGTTAGGCGGACAGAAACAGGAATGACCCATGAGCAACTGATGGTAGCAGACCCTACATATAGGCATACATTCTACGCCATAAGGAGCTTAGAGGGATGGCAAACAAGATATCGGCGTCTGATTGAGGAGTTGAAAAAAGTAGTGCCACCTATCGAATTTCTTAGAGTGATATTGACATTCAGCATCGAAACAGGCGAGGGGCATGAGCCCTTCTACGCAGAGGTTACATGCGATACCGTTATACCTGCGGATATGCCAGAGGAAGCTAAACAGACGGTCATAGAGCGTATAGCAAATGCAACCATCAAGCTGTTCTGGATAATATTCGATGCCTTCAAAGATGTAACGAAGGATAAGCTGGAGTTATGGGGCAAAGAAGCCTACGATACCGTGCTAAAGAGGGTCATATTCTTCCAGAAATACGCAAAGGAAATCAGCGAAACAGCCATGGATAACTTTCTAAAAATGATACATGAACTCGGAGGCTTACTCCGAAGCCCAGAGGAATACGTAACCCAGCAAGCAATTATCAAAATAGGCGTTGAGTATCACTACGCATTTAAGGAGGCAGAGCCAAAGTATCCAAATGTGGGCGTAGTTATTGAAAAGGGAACATCACCAGCCACGAAGAGCGATTGGGTCATCGAAAAGCGCATAATCATGGCAGACAAAACAGACGTGAATATACTTGAAATATTGGAAATAAGGCTGGAGAGAACATGAGCAAATTTGATGAACAAAAATTCCGTGAAGTAGTAAGAACACTACTCAAAGAATCAGCTAGGCATCTTGAGGAGATGCAGGAGCTAACCGATAAACTTAAAATACCGATAGCAAATGAGGATATACCGATAGCCATGGCTATACTATCAGAAGAAGTTGATGCCGCAGACATGAGGCAAGAACTTAAGCAAACATTCAAGATAATGATAACTATGGTATTAAAGCCACTTCCAAGCAAAGAAAGGTATGTGATATAACATGGGCAAGAAAAGTAGGCAAAGAGCAACAGGTTTAGATGAAGTCGGAAGGATGCACAGAGCGTTAGAGAGGAGAAGGAAGTTAAGGGAGCTAACAGAGCTGATTAGGGAGAAGCTCAAAGACCCACAAGCCCGAGCAGAGTTAATCGCAGCTATAGAGGCATCTAAAGGAAGGATGACTAAAGAGCAACTCTTAAAAGCCTTAGGAGAGATGAAAGGTGAAAGTGCTAAAGATTGACTTAGATATAAAGCCGCCAGATGAGTGGATGACCAAATGGATACAAACAAGATGGGCTATACTTGGCGCCTTAGGATACCCATTTGCAGGCTTAAGAATGTTTGAAACCAAAAGAGGTTTACATATCTATGCTATGCTTGAGAAAGATGTAGATGACAAGACAGCGAATATGCTTCAATTCCTGCTAGGCGACGACCACACAAGAGTTAAGATAAACGAATGGCGGATAAAGAAGGGCATCAAACGCTGGAACAAGCTGTTCCATAGGGTGCTCTATCGTAAGAAGGCTAAAGTGATAGAGTGCTACTATTGTGGCAACAAAATTCCTGTGAGGGATTAGCATGGACATAGAGAGCATGATAATAATAGGCATAGCTTTGGCGTTACCAATATATACTGAGTGGAGAATGAGGCGGATGATTAAGAAACTGCTTAACGACCCTAAAACAGCTCATTCCCTAGCGCTCATGTTTCTAAGTGCTTGGGATGAGGTTAAAAGTATAAGTGCAGAAAGGAGGCGAGAGCGTGAAAAAGGAAGAGCTGATACCTAAAGTAATAGAAGGCATGCTGAAGGCAGCAATAATCGCACTACATTCAGAGATGTGCCCAGACTGCAAGAAAAAGGTTGAAGAAATATTAACTCACGCAGCAGAAACACAAAAGGAGATAAGAGGATGCCAAGAAAATGTCCCTTCGGAAAAAGGTATTGTGGGCTAAAAGAGCCTGATGCATGTGAAACCTGCGAGTTCAGGCGCCAGCAGGGACAGACCATACTAACGCAGGAAAAGCCTAAAGTAGAGGAAACTACAACAGCGATAACTTATGAGGATAGAGATTTCACATGCCCCTACTGCTTATATACGACCAAAAACTTAGCGCAGTTCCAGACGAAAACGAGAGGCGGCAAAACAAGTGAGAAAATGTTTCAATGCCCAGACTGCGGCCAAAAGATGCGAAAGGATACACTCTTTATGCAGAAAAGTGTAGAGGAATTTGCAGAGTGGATGCTTGATACTATGGCTTGGGAAAGAGTGGACTTCTCTAAGTTCAGACAGCGACTAAAGGATATGGGCATATCCTACCAATTCTGGGCGCACTACAAAAAGCACAAACAGGAGTTACTCGGCACAACCGAAACCTATGAGCAATTTCTCATACGGAAGCAAAGAGAACAGTATGAAGAGCAGGAATACGATGAGGAGATGCCTGGCGAATAGATATCAAGCCTAGCTAAAATTCAGACCTCTAAATTTTTGTAGTAAAAACAAAAATAATTAGAGTAAACTAAGCGCAGGGGAAGGGCGCCTGCTGATTGGGGTGAAAATGTCCGAGTATGAGCGCAGGCACCCTTCCCTCTCTGCTGCTAATTAGCCGCTGATACACTATCCTCTGCATATCTACACCCCCAATTAGGGCAGTAACGGAATACGTAGCTGCCCTTTATCAAAGGAACGGTTACAACATGCATTGTTCGGCCACAGCGCGGACATGCTGGGAGTAGCCGAACATTTAGTTTTGTCATTCTTCTGGACTGCTCACATCTTCAACTTTGCCCGTTCCTGTTTTCTTCTGCGATTTTTCTTTTCCTGTTTCCACTTTTCTGCCTGTGAACTTCTCCACTAAGGAGCGGATGAAGGCATCTGCAACTTTATCCTCTAAAGAGCCGCCGCCACTTTCGCCTCCAAGTTTCTTAATCTCTGATGCAGCTCCTGTTATTGCTTTATAATCGGATATTAAAGAGGATGTTTGCAGGGATGCTCGAGCTTCATTCATAGACTTGAACATAGTGCCCATAGCTTCGCACATCTCTTTGAACATATCAATCGCAGGTTTCATAGACGCTCCGCTGCCGCCTTTTGCCCTTCTCTCTGCCATAGCTTTCTCCAATTCCTCTTTACCTGCTTCATCCACACTTAGGTATGAGGCGCAAGCAGCAGCTACAACATCAACAGGACTTTGACCCTTCTTTTCAGCATACTCCTTAACAGCATCATATATATCTGGATGCGCTCTTCCAAACACCCTTTTAAGGATTGTTGGCAGCTTAGCCACCTTTCTCACCTCCTTTTCCCTTCAATACATCTATAACGGTTTTGCGTGTTTGCTCATCTGGAATCTCAACACGCACCGTTGCCTTAATAACCATGCTGTCGCCGTTCTCCAGCACATCATCCAGCTCGAATCCAGCGAACCTTATTTCAAATATCCCTGACTTCAGCAGCTCCTCTGCTAAATCTTCAGCCACATCCCCTATGTCTGCCATCTTCTTTTCAATAGCCTTCTCTTTATCTTCAACAAGTGTTGTAAGAGCCTCAGAAATTCCTTTGCCCATACTTTTTAGCTTCTCATAAGTTTCCTCTGGCACTTTGATGCTTTTATACTCTTTACGCCTCGGCATGTTCTACTACCTTCCACCAAAGTCTTATATACCTTGCCGGGTATATATGTCTTTCGGAGGAGTGAGCTTGACCAAACTTAAAGTGTTTGGCATACCCATGTCGCTTGTGAAAACTAAAGACCGCTGGTATAACATCGCATACTACCTCCGACTGCTGCCGCCGTGGGCTAAGGAGATGCTCGGAAGAGCTGGCCTTCGCCCTGCTCAAGTGAAAGTTACCGAAGCCTTCGCAGAGATGCAGACCACTTTTAATGACGCTGGATTGAATAGGTGGCAACGACGACTATCAACCGCTAGCGTTCTTCGTGGTGTGAGCTTTGGCGGAGTTCCACGGCCAGCACCAAGAGCGCCAGCAGTTGAAGCAACTGTCAAAACATCTATCGCCAAAGCCGAAGCCATTGTAGCCAAATGGAAGTAAGCGGTGGTGCGAAGTGCCTGACGAGATTCTTGCAGGATTTGTTGCGAAGATTCGCACCGCAATCACCGATACGATGGACTTCGTATTAGCCATAGCTGGAGCTGGAGCGTCCTCGGCTATCGTGGAAGTTGTGAGGTCATGGCTGCCTGAGCAGACAGAAGGATTGGCAGACGAAACAGTTGCAGCCGCAGCTGGTTTCGTTCTGTTCTACTTCGGCGACAGAATCCACAGACGCCTCGTGCCCTTCGGGCTGGGAGTGTTCTTGGCAGGGGTCGGCGCGTGGTCTAGCGAGTGGGTAGCAGGTATCATCCTGATGCTGAAGAAGGCAGCATAAAGGGGGGCAGGAGTAAACCTTCAGCTCAAATCATACCCTTGGCGGTGATGTGAAATGAGTTTAATGTTTAAGGGAAAAGGAAAAGGCGGACATGGAATTAAGACGCCACCTGGCGGCGGAACGAGAACTCCGCCATCTGGAGGCGTAAAAGGCGGAACAATCAAACTTGTGGAGCTTTACGGCGACTTAGCGGCTCTTGCGGCTGGCTTGTCCAATCGCATTATTGACTACACAATTCCAGACGGGCACTGCGCAGAGCTGATTGCTGTAGGTATCATGCCTGATTACAACCTAGGCCCACCTGCAGCGTCAAATCTGCTCGATACCGAAATAGGATACGACAACAAGCTAACAGGCATAAAGTTCTTGACAAACCACTTCGGAAGGAATGCGCTTCCTTTCGGCGAGAGGCTGAGCAAGAACCCCCTGAGGCTGTTGGACTATCCTTCTCGCAAAGGAAATCTAACGCCGAAATACAACGAAGGCATGAAAGTCCAAATCGTAATCACGGCTGGAGCGGTGGCCATAGCTACGACAGTTAGAGCTAGGGCTAAAGTGCTCCTTTACGAAGAGGCGGATGTTCGCTCTATCTTCGGCACAGGCATATCGGACTTTGCAACGATAGCAGGCGGAGTTTCTCAGAGCCTTCCAGAAGTGCTGTTTGCTGAGTATTCGAGAACAGACCCAGCATCAGCAGGTAAGGGGCAATGGGAGAACCTTTACGAGAAGAAGGTGCAAGACTTCGAGGAAATCAAGTTGGCATACATGGGCATTGACCCAAGCCCTAATGCTGATGAATTGAAGCTCTATGACCTTCGGCTCAAAAAGGAGTTCCCTGAGTATGAGCCCTATTGGAAGGTGAACGCTGGTTACAACATGCTGCCTTTCGGCGACGACGATGATGAGCAGCCAACGACCAAACTACCGACCATTGTTGCTGACCATGTTTACACGAACACGACAATGCGAGTGCAGGTCAAAGACTTAACGGCTGTCATTCCCCAATACGGAATGGCGGTTCAGCTGCTTGGAAGTTACAAGCGGACAAGGTAAGGTGATGTGAGTTGGCAAGAGGAGTAGAAACGCATAATGGATACGTGGTCATTGATGGCGTGGACAGGAAGGTAAATCTGCCAACAACAGATTTAGCCTACTATGCGCACATACATTCATCGAAGGTTGGCTCAGTAACCTACGTGATACATCAGGGAGTTAATCCCTGCTTCATATTCCAAGCTA
>Ga0315314_1003358_pt1 | contig 12544 bp, 4 predicted proteins | sample TDP9_MG_FD_203631 | JGI IMG/M metagenome (GOLD analysis project Ga0315314, IMG submission 203631) | Freshwater sediment microbial communities from Lake Towuti, South Sulawesi, Indonesia - TDP9 | ecosystem: Environmental > Aquatic > Freshwater > Lake > Sediment | place: Indonesia: South Sulawesi...
TAACCTTGATTGCGAGCGTAACTGTTGCCGTCGTCGCCGTCACAGTTGCAGCATTCATACTTATCCGTCGAAGGAGAAAAGTCTAGAATGAAGTTGTTAAAGGCAACTTTCTTATGTGCTGCATTGATTCTTCTTTCATCACAGATACACATAAGCGTCTCTGCGCTTTCTCAGTCTCCTCACGGTTTCGATCTAATAATTAATAATGTAAATAAAACCTTAATCAATGAGCACGTTGAATTCTTTTCAACTGATTGTGAACCAAGGATAACCGGCTACTCAGGTTTCTTTAGGGCTGCTGATTACATAGCCAAGAAGTTCAGTGAATATGGCGTTCAGCCGTACGAAGAGGAGTATTTCGAATACTTCAATGTCACAGTCCCTGTTGAGCTGGGGTGTTCAATAACTCTTGAGGACGGGACCCAAATCAAAGCATACATGCTATTGCCGAATAATGTTGCTACATGTGGCTACGAGAGCCCAACAGATGGAGATACCTTAATACATGTTAAAACGGAAAGTTTGGCAGCTCTTGGAAGGGCTGATGTGAAAGGAAAATTTGTGCTTTTAGACTTTAACTCAAGATGGCTATTTCGACTATTAGCTATGTATGGCGCGAAGGGGGTAATCTTTGTCCCAGAGGACGAATCTCTTACAACTCGTCCGGAAGCCGAGCAAAAGCTTCTCCTGATACCATTACACTTCCCGAGGTTATACGTTCCTCTTAATGAAGGGCAGATGTTGGCTAAACTCGTTAAAGAACACGCAATTAAGGTTTTTATAAAGGCAAACATGCTTTGGGAATCAATTAAAGTGCCGAATATAGTTGGATACATTAAAGGTACAGATAAAATTCTTTCGCGCGAAGCCATTGTTATTTCGGCTTACTATGATTCATACTCGGTGGTTCCAAACTTATCGCCCGGCGCTACGGACAGTCTAGGAATCTCGGTTCTTCTAGAGTTTGCAAGATTAATGGCTAAAAATCCCCCTGCACGTTCGATATTTCTCTTAGCTACAGCTGGTCACTGGCAATCGTTGTGGGGCGCAAGAGAATTTGTGGATCGACACTTCAACGAAATAGGTACGAAAATGGTCGCATTCGCAGGGATAGATCTTTCAACCGACACAGAAACCACAGGAATTTTTGCGACTGGGTCAGCTTATCAATACATGTATCCTAGCATTGTGAATTCCAGATATGGGTGGTTGACGGCAAAATTTTTTAACGAGTACCTAAACGAACTAAAAATGATTCTTGGTTCCAAATATGGAGAAACCTTTGTTGACGGAATTCTGCTCACGTCACCCGTGTATATTCAAGGCTTCCCAGCTTATGATCCGGGAGCTACAATGACCCTCTTTCGTCAAATCAGTACTCAGTACTCTCTCTGGTCCCGTGGTTTCAACAATATGTTCGATTCAGAACCGTTTATGTTGGCATGTTATGGAAGCGCTTTCACGTATCGTACTACCAATGCTTTCAGACATTACCAAAAGACACCGATGGATACCTATGAAAGAATAAACTTTCATAATCTATGGCCTCAAGTAAGCTTCATTTATTGCACATTGTGGGGTCTCTTAAATGAGCGTACGATTAGATTATATAGGAATCCGTTAAGAGTTAGTGATGATTGGGGCTATGCAACTTTAGCAGTTCAGGTTAGTGAATACAATTTAACAACAGGCTACTATGATCTTGTCACAGAGAGACGACGCCCAGACTTATGGAAAGACGTGATAGTCCATTTTTACACTCCGACTCCAAATGGTTTCTTCACCGTCATAGCGAAGATTGACAAAAACGGAGAAGCAATAATACATGGTCTAAAGCCATATCAGATGGGGTTTGCTGAAGCTTTTGTTGTTAATAAAACAGGCCATATAGAATGGGCCACAGATATAGGGATATTTCAAGCTCCGGGCAGTAAAAACGTCTATCCAACTTCTGCAAACTTCATCAAATTAGTTTCAATCTTCCCCTGCGCAAGCATAGGTTTACTTTTCAGCTTCGATCCATCGGAATTCCGGTTCCTAAATACCATGTTGGTGTATGATGCGAGGGCTCACGGTCCTATGATCCATCAAAATTCCCTCCTGTTTGACGCAGAAGCTATAGCATTTGTCCAGCCCAAATTGCCAGCAGAGATTCTGCTCCTATTAGGTGAGAAATTGCCGATTATTATGTCGATTAATGCCACTCGCGAGAATCCTGCGGGAAAGGGATACACACTAAATAAGGGGGACAGTATAATATTGGGCTTGGAAGATTTTGCTAAGGATATATTTTTTATGAGTAATGCGCGTTACTACGCCCAAAAGAGCCGTTTCGCCTATGCGCCAACCACAGATCTCTATCATAAATATGCTTCAAGTTATGAGAGTGAATTAGTCTCCTATGAAAAGGAGATTCTCGGCTGCTCGTATAAAACCTTCGCTTTCTCCCGTTTTCTTTATCAATCTGTAATGGACTTAATGGGGCAGATAGTTTCAACCTTATCGTTCTTCTTTATTATTTCTATACTTTGTGTATTTATATTATATGGCTTGCTATTTAGTGGTATTAAGGGTCGAATGAGACTGCTTTCAATACCGATGTTCATCATCACTCAGCTTGGGCTAGCAATGATTCATCCAGCATACATAATCGCAACCAATGCTTTTGTGAATCTGCTAAGTGTAAGTATGATGATCGTGATCGTTATTCTGGCATTAATTATAGCCAATGAAGCCATATCATCGGCTAAGCAGATCAGAGAGAAAGTCATTGGGTTGCACTTTACCGAGATCAGTCGGGCAGGACTAGCAACGCAAGCAATATTCACTGGACTAAGTAATATGAAGAAAAGGAAATTCAGGACGGTCCTAACCTTCGTCTCATTAACCATCCTAGTATTCGCCATGGTGAGTTTTGCTTCAATCACTATCTCCCCAAGAATTATAGAGACAGGGTTGGGTGAAGCAAAGCCTGCTTATCAAGGTATACTCATAAAATATACGATATGGAGAGCCTTGCCAGAAGAGGTATACATGAGCATAAAGTCGTTCATGGCTGATAAGGCCCTTGTAGCTCCAAGAGCTTGGCTTTATGCTCCTCCATTACCTCCTGGGGCAGGTGCGACCGGTGGGCAACCCTTAATCATGTTTACAGCCAAAAGAATCACGATTGCAACGTCGCTTCTGGCTCTCTCCCCTGAAGAGGCCAATATATCAGGAATAGACCGGCTATTGACAGACGGCCGCTGGTTTAATGATAGCGATGTATTCAGTGTCGTGCTTCCTGAGAAGATCGTGTCAAGTTTATCGACAGAGTTGGATAGAGATATTCGCGTCAACTCAACGATTACTCTATGGGGTATGGAATTAAAAGTTGTAGGGATCATAAATGATGCCAAGCTCACTAACTTCACAGATATTAATGGCGAACGAATAACGCCTGCAGACATAAGGCTACTACAGAGTTTTCAACCCCCACACTACTTTGGTCACGAAGTTCTCATAATCCCATACAAACTATATGCGAACTTGGTTTTCCCAACGCAAGTAATGTCTATAGCGATAAAACCATACAACTTATCCGAAACCTATAACTTGGCGAAAGACTTTTCATTGTCCTCCTCTTTTGATGTGTACCTCGCAACTTCTAAAGGTGTGTCTTGGTTGCGAACAAGGCAATGGTTCAGTTTGATAGGTATGTCAACAGCCTTTCCCCCAATAATAATCGGTATACTGACTATGCTTAGCTTAATGTTGGGCATCGTTTATGAAAGGTTGGGTGAAATAAAAATTTATAACGCCATAGGTATGTCTCCTCTCCACATAGTCATGATGTTCTTGATGGAACCAATCGCCTACGCAGCACCATCCACTTTTCTCGGTTATTTCTTTGGGATTCTCGCTACATCTTTCATGATAAAGCTAGGGATCTATCCGTCTGATCTTTATCCCAACTTTTCATCCTATATCATGCTAGTTGTGTCAGTGTTGACCATAGGGTCAATCATATCCTCAGCTTTATACCCTGCCTTAAAGATAGCTAGATTATCTGTTCCGTTGAAAGAGTGGAAATGGAAAATGACGAAACCAGAAGGAGATGTGTGGAGTATGTCCTTCCCATTCGTGGCGCCTAATGAAACAGAGGTCTTTTCAATATTTGAATTCTTAAAAGAATACTTTGCTAAATATACCCTGACCTATGGAACAACCATCTCCGCAGAAAAAGTTTCATACGAGTCACACAAGACTCCTGAAGGGGAGGAAGTAAAACAATTGACAACGATTGTTCGATTAGCACCATATGAACTGGGCGTAGTTCAAGAGGCCATAATAGAGGCGACAGCGCGGGATGATATTTATAATTTCAATTTGGTCATAAAAAGAAAATCAGGACCTAGGGATACTTGGATTACATCTAACCGTGCTTTTATAGATGTAATCAGAAAGCAGTTGCTCATCTGGCGTGAGGTTCCACTTTCTGAGAGAATAAGATACTTGCGCAGATGGGAGTCTTCACTTCAAGGAGGTGAAGAAAAGGTTGAGCGAGTCAGTTAGAACAACATATGTTAAAGGTTTTACTGGGAGATCTTTAGCCGCATTATTATTCTCGATAGCCGTCATAGAACCAACAATCATTTACTTCAATCTGATATCGAATATGATTTTACCACTACAGGCGTGGATAACAATAATTCTTTGGAGCGAGTTATCTAATCTCCTAGGTTTTCGTCTAAGAAAACAAGAATTGTTTTTCTTACTTGCTTTTCAGCCAATATCAACAATGTTTGCGCTATTCTTTCTTACACCGATCAAGAATATGTATTATTCAATAAGCGAGCCAGTTGAGATTTTGGGAATAGATCAACATATGCCAAACTGGTGGGTTCCGCGCGGCGAGGCTTTGGAAGTGGTTTTGAGAAGCCCGTTGGTCTTTCTACATCCTGCTTGGATCCCAGTTTTCACAGTATCTCTGTTACCAATCATTTTGAATACGTTGATGGATATAGTGCTTGGCATCATAACATATAACCTTTTCGTTGTTGTCGAAAAACTTCAATTCCCGGCCGCTTTGGCCCAGGTAGAGACGATAGTCACACTCTCTGACAGGGTGCCGAGTAAGATCAGAATTCTTTTGCTATCCGCGACGATAGGTATAATCTTCAATTTAGTGGCAAAATTCCTTCCGTATCTACTGGGTTCACTTTTTGTTGGAGGCATTGTAGCCTATACTCCTCAGACATTGATGTTTGATTTTACGTACTTCCTTGACTATTACTTGCCCGGTGGAACGCTTACAGTAACTGTAGATATTGTATTCTATGCTATTGGAATGATCCTACCTGTGAGTATCGCTCTCTCCCAATTTATCGGGGCCATTGCGTTTTACCTTATAGGGACTTACATAATAACTCTCCTAAGATTGTGGCCGCCCGAGAGTGTTTGGGTTACGGGGTGGGGGTTCTGGAGGCTAGTCGAGAGAGCCGACCTCTATTTCTACACAAGCGTTAGAATCGGTTTGTCCTTTGCGGCTCTTATAGTCCCGATACTGATCAATCCAAAGCCATTTTTGAGAGCCTTTTCCATATTGAAAAAGGTCGGGTCTGCTTATGAGGACTCTACATTCTTGAAGCCTTTCATGCTTTTGATAATCTATCTACTTGCTTCTACTGGAAACGTACTCTTTAACTGGTACCTGACAGATTTTAAGTTTCCAATCTTTCCACTAGCTGCACTTGGGATTTTGGCTCCGTTTTTCATCACCTACCTAATGGTGGCCTCAATGGGTGTGACGTATATTGGTATCCCAACGGTACCCTACTTGAAGGAGCTCACCACGTTTACAACTGGATATAGGGACAGAGATATTTGGTTTACGCCCTTCAACCTGTCCGTGGGAGGCTCATACATTGCTCAAACTCTTTTGCAAGCGGACATGTCTGAGGTAAGGCACAGTGAATACTTCAGGAGCTACTTCATACTCATCGCGCTGGGGTTGCTCAGTAGTTTCATTTATACGATGGTGTTCTGGTGGGTTTCACCAATCCCTTCAAGCGCATACCCGGCGACGATCATCGCATGGCCTGTTGACGCCTTAACATGGGCTAGAACCCAGATATGGGTATGGACCGGATACCTCTTCCGTCCACTTTGGATAGGCCTAGGCCTAGGCCTAGGAGCTATTATATACTTGGTAACACATTTCCTTCATGCTTCATACGTCTTAATATCTTTCATAACAGGAGGTACCATTGGCTGGATAGCAGGTACTTCTCCAATAGCGGCTACTCTAGCCCAACTTATCGGCTCAATCACGGCGGACAGATTTTTCGTAAAAAAGTTCGGAGATATGTGGCGTAAGAATGTCGCTTTGATTGTGATGGGGATCGTGCTGGGAGATGGCTTAATGGAGATTCTCAGAGGGGTAATGATTCTAATAATGAGGTCAATGTGGATTTTACCGTATTAAGTCTCTTCTCGCGGTCTTGTGCGCTGTCAAAGACAGCCTATAAAACAGATACATACACAACTCATCATTTAAAGGACTAGTTACCGAGGTTGTCGGCTAATTCCAGTTTAGATGAATTCGTAAGTTGTGTCCTAAGGCCGGGGTCAGTTTTCCCTTTCCTGTTTTTTCTTCTGGTTAGTTTCTGGATGAGGATGTCTTGTGTCGCCATCTAGTCTGACGGTGCTGGGTTGACGGGGTCACCTGGTTGTTTGGCTAGATCTTCTCTTCTCAGCTTTACGACTCATGCATCTGCGTTTGAGAGGATCGGCTTGAGCTCTATGTAGAGTTGCCTTGCACATTGAAGGTTGTTGAGACAGCTAAGTTGTGACCCGTGGCTAATGCAAGTCCCCATCTCCTCTGCGTCTTCCTTAACCTACACCTTGTCTTAAGACCATTCTCAGTCTCTTCTGCGCCGAAGATGCCTTTCACAAGGCCTCGGTAACGATAGAGATCTTCGTTGAACCTTTTTTTCCGCCCGTCTACTGTATCTAAGGCCTCTGTTGGTTCCCTCTTTCTCTCGCGGCTTGATGTTAGGCATCATCCTCTTCTCGTAGACGAGCGTGCAGTTCGTGTCCGAATCGTAGGCTTTGTCCGCGTTGAAGACGCTTTCCTCCATATCAGGCAAGTCTTTCAGCATCTGCCTCAACGTGGGCGAATCACCCGTCCTCCGGCTCGTTATCTTTGCTGCCATGATGATGTTGTAGACGAGAATAGCGATCACAGGACTTGATGCTGATCCTTTTCCTGGTCTTCTTCATCTTCAACTCAACAGTCTCATAACGGTCCGTCTCAACACCTGTGTCCGCTGCGATGAGGCCCTTCATCCAGCCAGACTCCCCTATGCATAACCCTGCGCTCCTCGTCAGCATCTGTTTGAGGTAGGTTTCTGGGATGCGTCTGAAGGTTTCATAAATCGTACTGTGGTCTGGAACGGTTTCTTCCCATGAAAGCCCTCAGCAAACGGAGCGGGCTTTCCATAGTCCTGTAGGAGTTGCCTAGAATAACTCAGAATGCATATGACGACCATCTTCCTCGTCGAGTGGACTGGTTGTCTGCACCTCCTGGCTTTAGTCCACGGGTCGCCAGCCTCGTCTACCAGCTGAGCCAGCTTGTCAACAACCTCTGAAATCTCCTTAGAGTGGGGTAAGTCATAGAGCTGCCAATACCTATCCCTACGCCTATGCTTGCCCTTACCCAAGACCTCCTTACCAAAAGAGACCTAAGCCACAAACCTACCTAAATCAGAATTAGCCGACAACCTCCTAGTCCTAGTTACCAAAAAGCTTAAATAAACCATGAGTTGATAAGGTACTGCGATGATGAAAAATGAGTAAGGAAAAAACAGAAGAGATAACATATAGAGTTCCTTGGGTGTTCATTGTAGTCTATACGATTATCCTAACTACTATACTATCGTTGCTAACACTGTTCGTTCCGATGCCTTGGGCTTGTGTGCCATTAGGTCCAATAGGGTTCGGTTACGGCTATGATCCGGTTCCATTGATTGCAATGTTCTTCTTCTTCCCACTAATAACATATGGGGTCCTGGAAAAGCTCGGGGTAAAGCTCGACAGGAGAACGATGGCTGTCATGTTCATTACAAGTTCGATGGTAAGCCTACACGCTACGTACCGTGGGACACTGGCTCATCTTATGGGCTATATGCACGCAAGACTTGAGAACCCGGCGATCCACGGCGTGTTTCTGCCTAGTTTTTGGATGCCCTCGGCAGAAGCCATAAAGTCAGGGTATTTCCCTGGAGGAGCTATATACTGGAATGAATGGATTCCAGTGTTCGCATTTCGACCTGCATTGGCTATATGCTTTAGCTTGCTAATATTCTCCTATGTCGTCATACTAAGTCGTCTTTGGATTGAAATTGAAGTGTTGCCGTTCCCACTCGCACAAGGATGGCTAGTGCCGCAACTTGCGCTACGCGAAACCAATTCCCATAAGAAAATAGCTTTCTTTGCAGCTACACTGATAACGTATCTCTTCCTATTGCCGTATCCAATCAATGCTGCCTTTCCAGCATTTCCTGACCTCTATGGATGGACAAAGAACCCATTTTTCTTGTCTTGGGTACCCGGCCACGTCCAGATTATGGACATGTATCCTATCCTTAGGACTAGTATTGTAGGTAAAATCTTCCTGGCGACGAACCCGATGTGGTACGCAGTAATCTTCCTAGCGCCCATGTCAACCCTGACAGGTGGAGCTGTCGGATACCTAACCATGTGGATCATAATCCCGCAGATTCTGTACTATTTCGGCTACTATAGTGGAGCATTAGCCGCGGGGAGTACTTGGGATAAAACCACTATGATCATGACGGGAGAACCGCTAAAGCTGGGGGCATTTTCAGCCGTAGGAATGCTCTTCAGCTTGTTCGCAATACATATTGTCGTTAACTGGAGATACTTAGTTGGTACTCTCAAGACAGCACTAGGGATGACTTCAGTCGGTCTAGAGGAACAAGCGCGCATTCTTCGAATAGCATATATACTCTTGCCAGTAGGACTAGTAGGTGTGCTGGGCCTCCTGGGAATTAGCGGTATAGGATTAGCTGCGGGAATAGTCTTACTAGCGTATATGACCATAATATGTACAGTATACGCTCGTAGTGTTTCTTATGCGGGAGTTGGCGTTTCGGGTTCCAATGGTGAAGGCATAGGATGGAAACCCCTAGCCACGCTCTTGTACGGACCAGGTGATTGGGTGCAAGGGAATGTGACGCAAGAGCAGATGATGGCTGGAATGCTAGGAACTTGGAGCCTGGTTATGGGTCACAGCGCCGAATACAGCATGGGCCCGTACAGCTGGGGCTTCCAGTGCTTCAAGGTAGGCAGTGTTGGCGGCTTAAAAAACATGACCATTCTCAAGACGATGCTCTTGGTTACAGTAATGGCCGCAGTACTGTCTCCAATAGTCACTGTGGTTGGATGGCACTACTATGGTCTGATGGTAGCGCCAATTAGCAAGGAATGGGACTGGATGTGGCAGGGTGATGCAGGAGTCTGGAACAGTTACCCCGCCCAGGGCGTATGGTGGCCTTGGTCAGTAGCAGGCTTCATATTCGGCACTATACTGTCCTTTCTACGGATGAGATTCGCTTGGTTCCCAATAGATCCGTACGGGTTCCTACTTGCCACTGCAGGTGAACCCGGCGTATACATTGGAATGGGAGAGATGATGTGCATCACGTTGGTCGTTAAGTACATAGTTATGAAAATAGGTGGGGTCAAGGTGTACGAGGAATACGGTATACCAGCAGCTATTGGGGTAATGACGGCTTACGGCTTGATGGTGGTAAGTATAGGGATCGCGTACTTATTCCGATGGTACGTTCCGGTCTAATAACCGCTATTTTCCAAAAACCTTCTCTTTTTTTAAGAATGATCTTTCACCAGTATGCAAAAAATTTTATGGTCACTAAGAGAACTACGGCAAAGAGAACCAACATGGTAAAATTCTTTGTTTATTGAGAAGTTGAATCGCTCAAAAACACTTTTTTCCTATACGTTTCCGTAATTTTGTGATGAATAGAATTACGAATACTTTGAGAAAAGATATTTAATCCTGTTTGAGAAATTAGCTTATTGATAAAATAAGAAAAAGATTATGTGCCTAATAGAAGAGAAATGGGTAGTTCCTAGAGGAACCAAGTTCGATTCAAGCCTCCTCCTGTTCACCCTCTTCACATGTACTTAGTTTGGCTCTGCTTTAATGCGAGCGTCCTCTACTGGGCAGTCCGCGTTACCTTCAAGATTATTTTCCTTCATACTAATCTGTCTCGCTTTGGGCCCAATATAGATCCCTACTCGTTGTCGCTTTTGACTCTTAGGACGAGTATCACCCACAATGTTTTCTTGAATAGTGATATCATGTGTTTCGCCATCGATCCGGATGCCATATCCTGCTTCTTCACCGCCGTTGTCCAGGATTCTATTTCTCTCAATGCAGTTTCGATGTCCACCCATTGGTTCAGCTTCCTGTCTGAAATGTATCCCGTAGAGACCATTATCCCTTATGACATTATTCCTAAAAATGTTATCCGTGTCTTTATGGCCTATAGAGATACCTGTATGGCCATTTCTTAGAATTTCATTATCTTGGAAGATTCCGTAGCGGACTCGCCAGCAGAGGAAGAGTCCTATTTGACCATTATTAATAATATGGTTATTCCTAATCACGGACCGTTGACTACCACTGCCCGGATGTAGACCCAAATGTGTGTTTCCGATGCATGTGCATTTTTCGACGACAATATCGTTGCTCTGCTGAAAACTGATACCGTCCCCATTATAATTGCGAACAACGCTGTTGATGATTTCAACTCGGTTAGCGCGATACAAGAAGATTCCGCCTCCTCGATTGAAAGCGAAGACATCATTCTTCACTTTGTTGCCTTCCAATAGCAGGTTTTCAATTTTAGCATTTTCTAGGTAGTAGCCGCTAATTATCGGAAAGATAGACTTAGCTACCGCGTGATTGGTCACCATGCAATCGGCCAATAGCGGACCGTTTAAGCTAAGGATTCTTTCGTCGACTCCAATAATAGTACGGACAGTGAAGTGAAAACTGGTAGTTGAGTCGTCATAAACAGTAAGGCCCATGCCAGGTTCAAATCCGCTTGGGTCATCTACCGTAACCTGTTCCTCACCGTAGTCACCATCAGCGATCAAACGAGAAGCCCAACTGTCACACTTTCGAAGAACCGTGGCTTCTCCTTGCCCGCGCACCGTGATATTATTACGCAAGTGAAGAGAATCTTTCATCAGAAACTCGCCCTCACCGATCTCCACCGTTCCACCGCCCAAGCCTGCAACGTAATCTATCGCTCCTTGAAGCGCTCGATTATCAGACCCAACAACATCGCCTTTCCTCAAACCCACTCTTACAAAAATCGACTCCGCCTTCTTGACCCCCCAAAATTACTGATATCTGCATTCCAAATGTTGAAAGTTATTATTTTTCTGGCACTTATAAGCATTATCGGTTCTTTTGATTTTGAAATGTTTACGCAAAACCATGAGGCACAGTCTGTATGATGCCTAAGTCTCCTGAAACAATCATTCGATTAGACCGAAAAACCAAAATATCTTTTCATCCAAACCATTACAAACCTCCAGCATTTTCATAGCAGCCATCACTTGTTTCTAACTCTCTAACGCTACAAGCCTAAAGTTTCCTAGTTTTTTCTTAAACAAAATCATCATGATCTTTCATAGCCATGAAAAATACTTAAGAGCGCGCATGCTTGGTTCAAAATTCATAGTTTATTTCTGAGTCGTCAACATGTTGATTGTAGCTTTACGTTTGGTCGCATTATCATCGGTCTCTTTTCTTTGTTCGCGTTACAGAGTGTGTATTGTGAAGTTTGCGTTAGGATGGCGTATTCTACTTGTGATGGGGGTATCCCTTCACTATTTGAGTGCCAAGTGTTAGACGTAGTATGTTATGCTTCTAGCCTTCTCCGGCTTGCCAGTCCTTATGGCTGTCCAAGCTGTGAAGAGCATAGAGAGAACCGCGTATGAGACTTGTGTTACTGCTGCCTTCAAACCCTTGAATGATATCTTGCTTATCAAAGTTGAGAGCCTCGAGTTGACTCTCTCAACTGAGCTCTTAAGCCTGTACAGTCTTCTGAGTCTTTCAGGGCCGTGAACCCTAAACTTCTTGTCAACCCTTAAGACGCTTTTGACGCCCTTCTTCTGGTTCGCCGGGTATGGTATGACCGGTTCAGCGCCCAAGTCCTTCACGAATTCTCGTATCTTCCGGCTTGAACACTGTTTATCGCAGATCACTGTTTCAACTTTGACCCTTCCAGCCACCTCGCTTAGCAGTGGTATGGCGTGCTTCTTCTCGTTCTCATTGGCTGGTGCAACTTTGAAGGCTAGAGGCATCTCTGCCTCGCCGTCGCATGCAAGGTGAACCTTGTAGCCCATGATTAAGCCTCTCACACCTCTGCCCAGTCTAGCTTCATTGTCAAGCCATCCTCTTGAGGGGTTATTCGGATCCCTTCCACACCTAGCTTTGAGG
>Ga0315314_1003359_pt1 | contig 12542 bp, 18 predicted proteins | sample TDP9_MG_FD_203631 | JGI IMG/M metagenome (GOLD analysis project Ga0315314, IMG submission 203631) | Freshwater sediment microbial communities from Lake Towuti, South Sulawesi, Indonesia - TDP9 | ecosystem: Environmental > Aquatic > Freshwater > Lake > Sediment | place: Indonesia: South Sulawesi...
CTCTCCGTGGTCTTTACATCTACTACAAATACATGAATCAATATCCATTGGATTAAATACTAAACCAGAGGCTCTGCTTATACCACCTAAAGCCTCGACTAGCCATTCATCATTTGACCTACCGTTACGCAATATCTTGATGTTTAAATCTGGAATCCATGGGACATTAGATTCCCAGTTATCAATATTCGTATCTTGATATGTTGCATACGGGTCGGTAATGCCGCTCTTATGTTTTGCTATTGCCCAACTATATTTCTTGAATCCTGTTTTTTCTGCATTGTTCCATGTATTTAAGAAATCTCCATGGATATATTGCGCCGTAGAACTTTTAATAATGTGAATATCTGGACTTGTGGAGACCTGAAATATAGCCGCCTTTATCTCACTTGTCTTTCCTCGTGATTCTCCTGCCGCCTGTTCGTCTATAATTAATTCGTGAGTGTGTGGACCTCTAACTGAAGTAGCCGAACACGATAAGAATATCGCTTCACCATTTCCATAACTCATGACTTTCTTTGTAGTACATTTTGCACAATATTGTCTGAGGTCTGGACATTCTCTAACCCAATAAGAGACATATTTATGAATTTTGGCTGATTGTTCAGCAGAACCACCCATACAAGATATTCCCCAAAATTCGTGAGTGAAAATCCGCCAAACTACATAAATGGCTAAAACAAATGTTTTTCCAGCACCACGACCAGCAACGATGATTGTAAGTCGGACACCTCTTTTAGATACATCGAGTAACCATTCTGTCTGGTCAGGAGAAAGAATTAATTTCCCGCCAGTTTCGGGGTCAACTTGTAGAACCTCTTGAGCAAAAGCAACTGGACCTCTAACTCTCCATTTTCTTTGCCATTCAGCATACTGTCTATGGACTCGTACATCCTGTTTCTTCCATTTTTCAAGTAAACGGATTTCCTCATCAAATGCCGTAGTATCGGACCTTGGCGACATATTCCTATTCCTCTTTCATCTGTTTCAGCAATTTAAGTCTAAGTTTTGCCTCTTCTGCATAAGACAGTTTAATTAAATGACGATATTCTTGAGTTATCCCTTTCTCTTTGGCTATAATCTGTGATTCAGTATTGTAACTTGCAAGAACGGCTTTCCATTTGTCAATTTCGTGTTTATCACCAGCATCCTTCAATTCATCACGAGCATCACCCATTTCTTTCCTCATATCCGCTATTCTTTTTCTAAGGTCTTCATCAATCTCAAGGATTTTATCAATTGTTGCGATGCGGTTTCTCTTTATCTCATAGATACGGTCCAAGATTTCTTTGACTCTTTTTTCTTCACTAGGCGGTCCTTCTACTAATATTTCTCTATAAATATCCTCTGGCAGTTCTATATCGAATTCGCCTTCTTCCCCAGCGACTGAAAGAATTACCTTTTCGTCTTGAAGACGCCAACTAATTATTGTTGCCATAGATGCATACCTATCAAATAGGGGGGATTACTCGTATTTAAGCATTATGGCTTCTGTATAATATAAATCTTTTGATTAACGCTTTTTGTTCTTTCTAAACATAAATTTTAAATAGGGGATTAATCAATTGTTTAAGTCAGTAGAATAAGATAAGATAAGGTGTTTGAATGGCAGGACCATATAGAGGCGTAAACATGGTCATTCAACTCGATAGCGGTAGCGGTTATGTTACTGTCGGTTGTGTTGAGGGGAGCGATATAGATTTTGGATATGAGGGCGGACCAGAATCTTGTTATGGAACCAGAATTAAATCCCACTCTGCTGGCTCAAAGAAAATAACGTTCACATTGACTAGGTGGTATTTCACCGATACTAATAATGAGGACCTTTTGCTTGAACTGTTCAAGAATGAAACAACGTTCTCCCTGAAAGGATACCTAATTGATAAGGATGGAGTGAAAATAGCCAATACTGAAATCGTAATAACTGGATGCCGCTTATATGGTTGGAAGCCAAGAAGTGGAAGTGCCGAAGATATAGTTGGCGAAGAAGCCAGAGGCTCAGGCACTAATTGGAACTTCTCAGGCTTTAAAGATGTAACTCCATAATTGATTGAGTTAATGACTATTACTTCGTTTCCTTTTTTTAAAGGATTTTATGTATTAGGATATGCCATAATAACGGCATCTTCATTTTCCAACCGACTATATGAAGGAACTCATGGAGAAGCCATTTTATTGATAGATGAGTAAGCCAGATTATATTTTTGCTGGAAGCCATAGCATAGTCGGTGTCCATTTCCATCAAGAATGAGTCTTTTGATTCTATTTCATGAAATAGAAAGAATTCTAAGCGATTATATGTTACTTTTGGAAACATTTGGTCCCTCTATAGAATTTTGATATTTTCCTCAATATCCTTAACATCTCCCTCATCTATCTTTCCCGCTACTTCCAATACTCGGATGTATTCACGAAGTTTACGAGAGCAAATCCCCTCATTTATCATAAAAATAGCGGCGGTTTGACTGGCAGTTTGTCCATTCTCTTTATTCTTTAGGATATATTCTAATCGCTTAAGTCTAGACCGTCTATCTCGTTTAGCAGGTGGGAATAACCCATCACTAGGCATCTGGAATCACTTTCATTTGAATTTATATAGTTTCACCGTTCCTTATAAGCGTTACGGTTTTTGTGGCTGTGTGTCTGTGTCTGCGTGTCTGTCTGTGTGTCCGCTTGTGTCATTTTCTCTATTAGTTAGTTAATTAGTTAGTTGTTAATTAGTTAATAAGTAATCAGTAGTTGTATAGTGTCCGCTAATCTATGTGCAACAACTGCTCATAACCTACACTCGGAACTTCAATGAATATTAAAGTTTTGAGTCACTAGCCTTTGACACGTTCAACAAACGTCTGATTCGCAGGCTTTTAGGTTGGTACAAGTTCAAAGATTATGCACCTGATTCAGATAGTGAAGTCACGAATATTTAAAGGTTATGGTTATCCAAAAGCCTTATATATGAGGAAATTAACAGTATAAATTATGCCCAACCTAATATGTGAGATTTGTGGTTCAGATAATGATGTTAGGATTTGTGTCTCAAGAGCACATATTAAGGAATTCCATGGAGAAGGAAATGAATTAGCACTCTGCAAAGGATGTCGGAGAGAATTTGGGTATGCGCCCAAAACGATAGTTAAAAGGCGAATGCGGCGACCACAGCCGAATCCTGCTGATTTTATCCGTGTTCTTTAGAATGAGATGAATACTGATGATTACAACAATCTTTATTTTACTTGCATTTTACCTGTTGCTTATGTGGTTTGCATACAGAAAGAAAAAAAGAGTAGAGAAAGTTTGGGACCCATTTGGAAGAACTTTGAAATGGACTGTTGTTATAAAATGTAAGGTTAATGACTTGACAATATATAGGGATTGGCAAAGAGGGGACTTTATGATGAAACCAATAAAGATAAAGACTTGTCCTTTTAGAAAGAAATGTAAGAACTATAAGAAAGGTGTAGAATGTGACGGAATTATTGAGGGTATTTATGTCACTCGTCCGATAGACCCATTGACTGAAGAACTTACGGAGAAGTGGAAGTAATAAACCGTAATACTTATATATCCGTTTCTAATCTTAATAAATCAGGTGTTTAGATGGTAAAGGATGTTGTACATAATCTTGAAATGAAGGGCGATACTTTATTAATGACTTTGGCATTTCCAGTTCGTATTGGTCTTTTGCCCGATATTCATGCTGGTGAGACAAGGGCTGTTTGTGTTCCTGAATTTAAGTTCCAAGACCAAGGTGGAATGTGGCAGACTTGGAAGGCAAATGAAGCACAATTAATGCTTCATGAACTTTGGAAACGAAATATTGAAATGTTCAGGAAATATCACGTTCAACATATCTTTGTTATTGGAGACGCATTTGGTGGAACAAATTATCGTGAAGAAGGAGCATTTATATTCCTTAAACCCCAAGACCAAGTGCGCTTAGCGGCAGACCTTCTCCAAGAAATGTGGGAAGGATTGGATAAAACTGTTGATTTCTATATTTGGCGTGGAACGGCATATCATGAAGATAAAGCAGGAAGACGAGAAATGCATGAAGAACTTGTTGAGGTACTTAGAGCCAGAGGTATCCCAGCGAAATTCATGTATCAGGCATCTTATGTTACATTGCGTGGTGGAAAAAGTGTTTATACTGATGAAGAACGAGTTAGACGGTTATTTATTGCTCATGAAGCACCAACAGGTTTGGTTTATCCAGCCACATTAATGAGTCGTGATATAAATTGGTGTTTAGAATCAGAAGCGTCTGGAACTACTTTACCAGTTGACGCCATAATCAGAGGGCATTGTCATCATTGGCTTCATGTTGACCATTCTGGAATTCATGCCCTTTTGTTACCTTGTTGGCTTGGACATACTCCATATAAAAGTACAGTTAAATATTTCTTTAAACTCCAACCAACTCTTGGCGGTGCTATGATGCTTATGGATGAGTATGGTAGATTACAATTCTGGGGCGGGAGTTATCCATTTGGTTTTTCAAGAGAAGAACGGACTAAATTCCATGAACTTTGTGTAACCGTTGCAGAAGTTACACCAGAAGAGCGTATTGACATAGCAGGGACTAAATATAGGATTACTGGCGAAAAATGTACTTTCTGTGGTAGTTCAAATGTTAGGTCATATAATAAACAAGAATGGAAATGCTATGATTGTAAGAAGCGGTTCCGAAAACATAATAGTGATGGGACGCCAGTTAAATAACCGCAATGTTTAAATAGGGCGTTTTCTACTCCTCTTATTATAAGGTGTAATTAAATGTCCGAAACTCCAAAGAAAGAAGTGATGGAGAATACTCCGCCAATCGGTGCTGGTGGCATGGTAAGTGAGGAACTACTAATTACAAACATTAAGAAACTTAAAGAAGGCGATAAAGGAGTCGAAGTTCCATCTATTGACGTTTTATTACTCTTCATTGTAGAGAAACTTCATGACATTAATAAAACTCTTGAACGGATTGCTAATGCCTTTGAACATGTTCCGAGTAAAACTGAGATGAAACCTGCGAAAGATGTTGCTCCAGAATATGCTAAAGCCCCAATAGAATCAGAGCCCGCAACTTTGAGAATAGAAGAGATAATTCAGAAATTCGAGCCAGTAAAAGACTTAGTTAGCATAGATACCGAGTCATCTACTCAGTTTGTTCTTGTCAGACCTAAAGAATATCTGAAAGATGAATGGAAGAAGGTCAATGATATTGCTAAGGAACTTGGTGGCGAATGGGTATCTCAGGGTAAGGAAAGCCATTGGCAGATTCCTAAGATGGTTAAGGGACAGCAATCATTGGCTAAACCATCAACCCCGAAGTCTGAGATTACTGACCCTATTGAGAAAGTGAAGGTTCTATTTCCAAAAGACTTAGCAGATATGTTATCATTCATTCTAGAGGGAAAGAATATAATCATAAAACCACGTCAATTCTTAGGTTCTGAAAACTTTGCGAAAATTGCTTCAATTGTTCGTGATGCGGACGGCGAATACGTTAGTGCAGGAAAAGAATCTCACTTCAGAATTTCGGTGAAGTAATCTCCATTATTTAAGTATTATGTCTATCTTTTTTTGTTATCGTGAGACATAAAATTTAAATAGTTGGTTCTCTACTTTCGTAGATAGTAGATGTGATGCCATGCCAGACATCAGAGAAATTGCCATTATAGCAGAGTATGAGGGTCTGACTATAGAAGAGGCAAAATTGGTTTTTGCCGAAAGAAAAGACCTTCCCGCTACTGTATTCTGTGGTCCATTTAAATCGTTTCCTGCATGTGATGCGAAAAATACTAGAGAATCGCTATCAAAATTATTGAAATTTGGTAGTAAGATTCCAAAAGCAATTGCTCTTAAAATCTATCGGCGTCTCGTTGAGAAAACTAAGAAATTTGGTGTTGAGCATGATTCTAGTAAGTTTAAATGGCTTACTGGAGAAATAATCGAGGAAACCGCTGATGAAGTGGATGAACGAGATAAGAAACTGTTGGCATGGTTAGATGAAATTTATGATTTTAAGAAAAAGAGGTGAAAAAGAAAGATGAATGGAGAAGCAAAGCAAGTGGAGTCCGTTCCCGCTGTATCAAAGAGTGATATTGACTATTTACATAGACGTATAGATGACCAAAATGACCGTATTGACGAACTTACTGATAAGATAAAACTATTAGCCAGAATTCTTGTTGACAAGAATATTGTTGGCGAAGAAATAGCAAAGTCTGTTGAGGAATCTGAGGGTCCAGATAATCTTGACCTCATGGCATGGTTGATAGAAGAGACTTTTGGGGTTGAAGAGGCTAAGAAATTCTGGATTGCTGGAGCAATCAAGCATAAGGGTGCATTGCGAGCATCGCTTGGCATAAAGGAAGATGAAGTGATTCCAAAATCGGTCCTTCAGCAAATCATAAATACCGAGACTGGAAAAACAATAACCTTCAGAGGAAAAACAATCACCGTCACGACTCAATTGAAACGAAGGGCTTTACTTGCTGTCAGGTTGGGAAAAATGCCTAAACGTGGGAAGTAGTGAGATAGGAAATGCCAATCGAGAAAACACCTAACTTCATAAGGATTAGGGTAGCCAATCCTAAACAATTTATTCGTTTTGCAGTTAAGACTCTAGGTAAAGGGATTAAGGCTGTGATAGGAGTTAGGAAAGATGGCAAATCCCAAATCCAAAGTCTTCTCTTTCCAAGAAGCCGATATAATCTCGCTCAGGCTAAGGCATGGGTTAAGAGACATGGATATAGTGTCCAAGAAAGTTATTGGGTATTTGATGTGGATATAGACCCAGTAACTAAGGAACTTATTTTAGAGGAATCGGTTGCTACTGAGGAAGATGAAGTTCCGAAAATTGATGTTGTGGAAATGAAGAGGGATGAGTTTAAATGGTTGATAGAGTAATTAAGGAAGAAATGGTATTTCCATTCGAGTTTATTTCTCCAGTTGAATATGCTGTAGAAGAATCTGCGGCTCAACGGGCTGGAGTTGCTATAATCAGCGGAACTCTTTTGCGTGAAGGGGTTTCTAGAAATGGAAATGTTTATACAATTGATGAAATGGAAAATATTGCGAAACAGGTTATTGGAACTCCAATATATTATGGAGTTATGAAGAAACGGGACCCAAATACTGGATTAATGATGAAAGATAAGCACGCTAATATTGAAGAAAATCGCATTGGTAAAATTATAGATTGCGTTTTCAATAAAACAAAACGTATAATAAAATTCATGGCTGAGATTGTGAATACAGAATCTCATCCTCATATAATTGAAGAGGTTAAACAGGGGTGGGGTATTAGTATAGGTGGAATTGCTACAAAAGCCAAATTGGTTGTTGATGAAGCAATGAGAATACTTACGAAGATTATTGGTCTGGAATTAAATCACGTTCAACTTCTTCCACCAGATAAACCAACTGGTGTCGAGGGCTGTCAGGTTGAAAATGTTGAAGTCCAAGAAAGTATGACGATATTCTGCGATGAACTTACTGGAATATGTTATGATAGTTGTGGTATGCCAATGTCTATTAAATTAAAATCAGAATCGGAAGAAACTATTAGAGTTAATCTCGGACCAATAAAGAAAATTAGAGTTCAATAAAAGAACCAAGCGGCAAATTCTTCTTTTGGATTGTATTTCTGTATAAATTTATGTAGATTGTTAAGACAGTCCTCACAAAGTATTGCTAGATTTTCTGGATTCAAATTCCTGACATTCCCATCAATATGGTATAGTTTTAATTCGTTACTTTCTTTTCCACACTTTTCACATATACGCATTTCCAACATTGGGTCTCTATCTTCAATCTTTTTTTGCCATCTTTTGATTAATTCTAAATAAGATTTCTTTAGTAATCCTTCTCTAATTAATTCTCTGAGAACCTCTGAATTCGATACTCCTAAAAGTGAGGCATAATCTCCGATTAGATTATAGAGGTCATTGGATATTCTTGTTGCAACAATTCGCTCTCGTTCTTTCCTCATTTTATCACTTGTAAGGAAAGGTTATCCTCTCTCCTATTTAAGTATTTTTCTTCAGTTAAACAGAAGTTGTAAACATTTGTAAACAAAAACAAAATATTTAAATAGTGGAAATGCAATGATTAGTGTAGGTAATGAAAATGTCAGAAACTAAGAAAGATGGTGCAACTCCTGCAACGACTGGAAGTACTTCAAGTGATACAGAAAAGAAGAAAATTGAAATTTCCGTTGATACTACTTCAATGGAAGCAGTTATTGAACGTCTAAAGAAGAAGGAAGAGGAAGCCGCCAAACTTTCAACCGACCTTGAAAAAGCCATGACGGAAAAACAATCTCTTGCGAAAACTTTGGAAGAGAAAGAAGCCATAGCAGAAGACCTAGAGGCTAAACTAACGATAATTGCTGAGAAAGAATTCAATGCAAAGAAAGCCATACTTATGGATGAATGCAAGAAACTCGTGAAGGACGCAGAACGTGTCAAGAAAATTGAGGAAGGTATTAAGAGTCCTGAAGACTTGAAAGCCACCCAATTTATGCTTGAAACGTTGAATGCGGCTATGAAGGAAGGCGCAGAGGCTCATAAGAAACTCACAGAAGAGGAAGAGAAGAAAACTGCTGAAGAAGCAAAGAGACTAGAGGAAGAGAAAAAAGCAACATCGAAGGCAGAACCTGTCGGAACTGGGGCTGGTGGGCAAGCCACGTTGGCTCAAGCAACTGGTACTTCAGTCCGAAAGGAATATGATTCTCATGAGGCAATGATTCGTGACCTTCGTAGGCGGTCTCATAGTGATGACCCAGAAGAGAAGGCTATAGCCAATGCAATTCTAGATGAATTGTTCCTGAAATGGTCTCATGCCGTCAAATTGGACTATGAGGGCAAACGAGGATTAGGTGAAATGGAATCTACAACTCAGCCATCGCTCCACGATATTCAGAGAGAAGGTGGAGCGGCGATGCCAAAAGCGAGACAAGTAAAGAAAGAGTAGGCGATGTAAATGATGAAGAAACTAAAAGTAACTCCAATTGATACGTTTGTCAAGAATTGTATCCATGAACAGATTAGCATAACGGCTAATGGCGAAATTATCAAAGAACTTTGGGGTATTTACGCAGAGAACTTTCCATGCGACATGTGTAGAAGGATTGATAATATTCTGTTTGTTCGGATTTCTCCGCCATTGAATATGGTAGTGAAAACCTGTAAACATTGTGGTATTACTGAGCCAATGCAAGTCAGAGACCCAAGAACTAATGACCCGATAGCCGCTCTAATAAGAACTGAAGTCATAACAGTCGAAGAGGCACTCAAATTTGTGGAGAAATATAGGATAGATAAACGATTTCTCCCGCCAAGATTGGCTAATGTTCTCAGAAGGGCTATTCCAGTTAAACAACGAACACCTGAAGAAATTGCAGAGTTGCAAGATGTACAAGTCGAGTAAAAACTCGATTCCTCTTTTTTTATACCAGTTTTGTTATATACCAAATTTGTTAGATAAAGTTTATATAGTCGTTTCGCTAATTAATCAATTGTTTAATTAAAAGGTGAAAATGATGAAAGTATCAGTTGAAGAGACTCTTGCGGCTTCAAACGTTACGACAGCCCTTACTACAGGTCCTTATTTGATATATTCTGAGGTTCTTGAAGGTGCAAGACGACCACGAGCCTTCCTTGAAGTAGTTCAGGAAGACTTTAGCCTAATCGGAAAAGATGGTAATACCATCCAAGTCCTAAAGGCAAGTCAGTTATCCGCATCTCAAGTCTCAGAAGCAACAATGTTGGCAAGCGGTATGTCATCTGCTGATAAGACCCTATCTGCTGTTTCTTTGTCCGTGCCAGATGTCATTTATTCGGCAGTCCAACTTTCAGATATTCTGAAAGAGGATTATTCGAGTATTGAACTGACACGTCTGCATCTAAGAAACATGGGCAATGCGGTCATGGAATATCTTGATGCTTTGGTCTATACCGCATTGGCGGCATGTACAACCGTAACCCACTCGGTTACTACATTGGACGAAGTAGGTGTAACAAATGCTATGGCTAAACTAGAGAATGCGAATTGGAGTGTTGAAGGCGGACGAATAACTCCATTCTTGATAGTTGCTCCCGAAGCAAAAGCCTTATTGCTTCAGGACTCTACGTTTGTGTCAACTGAGCGTTACACCACATTTGAGATTGCCAATATGGTGCGAGGCGAAATCGGTAAGTATTGTGGTTGCCGTGTCATCACAACCTCTTATCTAGATGGTAAAATCTACTGCTTTATCGTAATGCCACCTAACACAGGTAATGGTCCTGTTGTTTTGCTTGCTTGGAAGAGACCACTTCAAGTTAAGGAAGAGCGTGAAGAGAAGTACGGTTATACCTACATTTGCACAACCATAAGGGCAAATGTCGCAGTCGTACAAGCCGATGGAGTTTGCAGGATAACTCAGAGCACGACACCTTAAGAATTTATTCTTAAGATTTTTTGTGTCGAGTTCTGTGTCAAATTCTCCCTTTTTTAGGGAAATAAATATCTCTTTTTTTATGTTTAATTTTACCGAAATATTTATATAGTAATTAAGGTGTTATATTTATTGTGAACGACAATGCCCTACAAAGACCCCAGAAGTCCGAGAGCAATCGAGAGTCAAAGAAGGCGTTGGAAAAAATACAATGATAAATGTAAGAATGACCCAGAATATAGAAAGAAGCGTAAAAATACTGATAAAAAATATAATCGGAAACTAAAATTTGAAGTTCTCATACATTATGGTGGCGACCCACCTAAATGTTCATGTTGCGGAGAAACTCATATGGAATTCCTAACAATTGACCACATTGATGGCGGCGGACGTAGACATTCTAAAATTACTGGGCTTGGAAGAACTTTCTATTTATGGCTTAAGAAGAATGATTTCCCTGAAGGTTTTAGAGTTCTTTGTTGGAACTGCAATTGTGCTAAGGGTCATTATGGTTATTGCCCTCATGACCAAAAGCGTTAAAAGAAATCAAAAGACTTAAATATTTCTTGTTCCATAACTTAGGCAGGAGCCGTAAAATAGGGCTCGTTAAACAAATCGTGATAACCATGACTAGACAATATTGTAGCGAAGAGGACGTTTATGAATCTAGTGGAATTACTGAGGATGTGGTTAGAAGTCTTAGTGATAAAGAGAAAGCAGAACTTACTCAATTAATGACGAAGTTTATTGAACGGGCAGATAAGAAAGTTAGACGGAAACTTGGTGTTCCAATTACAATTAGAAAGGAAGACCATGAATTTGATGGTAATAACAACACTCTTGAATTGGGGACTTACGAAGATGATTTTGAGTTCTTTGGTACTATTGAAGACCCAAAGGATTGTGTAGAAGAAGTTTACGCTGTTTATCAGGTATATAATAAAGATACAGAGAGTGAGAGTGAGGACCGAATAAAACTTCCGTATCCCAAAGATTGTGATGAACTTACTGAAGATATAACAGATATGACTGGGAGTAATGTAACATTATCGAAAGAAACGGATTTAGACATAGTTAAATGTGGAAGTGCTTGTATTAAAGCCATATTTTCTGCGGCAGGAAATTTCTATTTCCCAGCGGCTGGGAATCTTCAGAAGAATATTAATCCGTGGACCTACATTAGTTTCTGGTTTAGAGCAAGTGATAAAAGTGCAACATTCACATTGACTTTAGAGGATAAAGATGGGAATACGGCATCTGAGACGTTCACAGTAACTTTTAATAATACTTGGGAAATTATTTCATTTGAATTGAGCGATTTTGATGAGATAGATTGGGAAAGCGTGAAACTTCAGAAAATAAAAATATCATCTGATAAGGCATGTACAATTTATTTTGATAACTTCAATTTTAATGAGGGATATTTTTGGACTGTTCCTAAAGGATTAATTTGTTGGGCTGATTCAGATACCGACCCATACGGCGTCATTAGGGTTACTTATGCTTTTGACCCATATAAGGAATCAGTACCAGAAGATATTCGAGAAGCCTCTGCCAAATTGGCGGGTGTTATGTTACTTGACTATTGTATTGGACTAAGAATTGCCAAAGTTGGGTTCAAACAATTGGCTGAAAGTCTGGAAGAAATTCCAGATAGACTTACTCTGGAAGTTATGAGGAATAGACTTAAGAAAGAAGCGGCAGATGCGTTGAATGACATCGGATACCATACTCATGAAGGTATTGGTGTAGCATAGGTGATTGAATGGTTACTGAGGGCTATATGGCAGACGTTAAAGCGGCGATGATTGTTCATATTGCCGCCGCAGATGCTTCACTTTCGCCAGCGGCTACTCACGTTATTGGAAGTTGGGATGAAGATATTTGGGATTTGGATTATACCAATCTTCCATTAGTTACAGTCAGGATTGGACCATCCACTATGCATGAAGTTGCTTATGGACGAAAAATTAATGCAATAACAACTGGAACCTATGTCTCATTCTTCTTTACTGCACATGTATTTCATACAACTCCTACTACTGGGGATAAATCAGACAATGCAATGGCTCTAGCAGAGAAAATTAAGACATATCTTTTAAAGGCT
>Ga0315314_1003360_pt1 | contig 12542 bp, 11 predicted proteins | sample TDP9_MG_FD_203631 | JGI IMG/M metagenome (GOLD analysis project Ga0315314, IMG submission 203631) | Freshwater sediment microbial communities from Lake Towuti, South Sulawesi, Indonesia - TDP9 | ecosystem: Environmental > Aquatic > Freshwater > Lake > Sediment | place: Indonesia: South Sulawesi...
CACTTCACAGAAGTTTGGAAGGGCTTGAACTGAAGCGTCTGTAGAAACCATGAGAACACCCGCACAGAGGCGAAAAAACACATTAATGGTGCCGCCTTTTTAGGCAATCCAACTTGCCCATGTCAATTTGAATTTGTTTTAATACAAAATTTTAAATTGTTTATTCTAAAAAATTTAACTCAAAGCCTTCTCACATGTGCCAGTTTGTTATAAAAACCTGAAAAAAGCTATAAATAGGTCGAGGCAATCCTCGACCCGCGTTGCATCGCACTTGCTAAGCCTTGCTTGCCCTTATCTCATATTTTGCTGAAACTCGTCGGTAACCAAAAAAGTTGTCGACGGAACCACAAGAAGGACATTTCACTGGCTGACCTAAAACGATTTTTCGGCATCGACCGCAATAGGCGAAGCTGCGATTAAAGGTGTACAAACCTATCTTGCTCTCTGAAGTCAATTGTCTTGAAATAGCCAACAGTTTGGTTGGGTCAGATTCTTCTTCGTCGATTTGCAAGTGGGTCAAGTGTCCTCCGGGTGCCAGCTGCTGTATTCTCTCCTCGATTTTCAAGCGTTCATCCAAAGCGACTTGGGCTTCAACGGGCAGTGCAACCAGGTCGGTGTAGAAGGGCTGCTCTTTGGTTCCCTTCAAGTGGACCTTTGCCCAACCGTAGCGTTCAATGTCCAACTGAGCCAAGCGTCTTGCAGCGTTTGCACACGGAATCATTGCTGTCAACGGGCGGCTTTCGGGTTTTCTAACACTCTTTCTGACGCTGTTGTGGATGTACCTCACCATTTGTTCAGCCAAGTCTAGGGCCTTGCTGTCTTCGTGCATCGATTTGCCGCCAAAAGATTCGACAGCCTCGTTTAAGCCAACAAAACCGATGAGGCGAGTGAAGTTTTCAAATCGGGCGTATTGCTCGCCGTTGGACCTGTTGGTTAGGAACGGAAGCAAGCCCTCTCTGCCTCGCAGTTTGATTGTTTGATACTTGATTTCCATGGCGCGCAGAGCCATCTCAAGCTGTTCGTCCAATAACTCAAAAAACCTAGATGGTTTGGCTTCTGACTCGTAGGCAATTCTGGGAAGATTCACCAAGACGCTGTCTATGCTGCCCAATCGCAGCGTGTCGAGTTCCCAGTCGCCTTTCCAATCGTTGGCGAAGCGGCTGCCGGTTGCGGTATACGAAACATAGGCTTGCTCCTTAGAAGCAAGATTCGCGAAGTAGGGAAGTCCCCTTTCAGCCGCCAATTGATGGGCCAAATGCAAGACAGACTCGGATTCCTTGGTTCGAAGCGCTTCTGATCGCATCTTGACTATGAGGCTGGGTTGAAACAGAGGCCTCCGTTTGCTTTCCTCCAAAACTGTTTCCAAGAGAAGCGAGGTGAGAAAGCGACTCTCCTCAGCATAATCCGCGTAGAAACCCTCTTTCTCTCTACCTGGCCCTATAGCTTCCTTGTCTCCTAAGAAACTAGGAACAGCGAGTTCAAGACCAACCGACACTGCCAACGCTGAGTCGAGGCTTGCCAGGGTTTGATTCGTGTTGAAAACAAAGAGGCGCAGATTGTCACGAACTCGGTCGGCTTCCACACCTCGGATGAAGGGCGCCAAAAAAATGTTAAAATAATCTATTAATTGTTCACCCGAAACCTCTGCAGCCGTGATTCTCAAGAGGTTCAAAATTGTCGAGAACGCTGCTTCCAAGGTTTTTGGTGGAGGACTCGACCCAACTGCCAGCTGGGGCCCGCTAGACTGAAGCCCGTGCTTGAGGAAGAAACGTAGGTCATGTGCAAACTCGTTGGAGTTGAGAATCCAAACGCCCAGATTGTTTAGATGAAGTGAACCTGAGAGATGCGCGTCTGCTATATCCCTCGGAAGAACGTTGAGAAGTGTGTACTCTTCAACGACGGAATCCCCCGCGGACTCATGAACCACATTAACGCTTTGTGATTTAGCGCCAGCCGACCTGATAAGTTGAGTCACATCGTAGACAGGCAAACCAAGCCTTGTCAACTTGTGCCTATACTCTTCCAAGCCCTTTTCAATTAAAATGGCGTTGACGAACTCGCGGATGAGAGGTGCTGTTAAATATTTGGCTTTGATCTCTAAAAGGCGTCCCTCGGTTTCGCGGGCGATTTTTTGCGCCCAGTCTTGGGGCATGTTAGCCTCTTTCACTAATGCCTCGGCGATTTTGTTGCGGTCAAACTCTTCCATGGCTAGGCGTGAGGTGCGCACCATCATTTTGCGGCGTTTGAATGCGCGCTCGTCTATTGTTTCAGCGACCTCGACGAGCATTCGGCCTAGGTCGGTGAGTCTGTATTTTTTGGTCTCGGCGTCTGGTTCAACCAAGTCGGCTTTTATGAGAAATTTTAGGTGATAGGCGAATCTACCCGCGTCTCTGCCGGGGTTCAGGTGAAGAGTGTTCATGATTTCGGTGTAGGACATGGGGCCTCTGTCAAAGAGCATGTTCAAAACCTGAAGGCGAAGGGATGAGGCAACCGCCTTTAACACTCGGGCTCCACGTCGACGCTGACGAGACATAGTTAGTCATGCTCCCTTGGGTATCTCTTAACTAGCGACTGCCGAGCTTTTATAGGTTAAATGCTGCTTCAAAAGATACGTCTTAATTTGGCTGTGTTCCTACTCTATTGGTTTAAGGCTCACTTCTCGTTTCACGGTGTCTCTGATTTCGCCTATCCTAATGAGATTGTTTACAAGGGCCGCCATTCGATATGGACTCTTAAATGTTCTGAGGATCTCAGAGGACAATGTTTTAGGGCGAAGATAAAAGGTCTTGAAGTAGTCATAGGTCATCTGACGAATTTCCTCGAAGGGCACAGCGTGAGGAGAGATCTGTGAGACATAGATGCCTTTTTCCCAATGTTTTTCCTCGTCTATGAAACCCTTAGCCACTAGGTCGTTCCATGAGTCGGTTCCCGGAAATGCACTCAAGATGTTCAGTTGTGGCACGTCTATGTCCAGCTCATGCGCGAAGCGAAGGGTGTTTTGAATTTCCCCGCGGGTTTCGTCTGGCGCTCCGACTATGAAGGAGCCGACTATGATGTCCATGTCGGCCTTCCTAGCCGATTTGACAGCCCTTCTGGTTTGGTCAGGTGTTGTTCCCTTATTGTAGTAGTTGAGGATTCGTTGATTGGCGCTTTCCACGCCGAAGTAGAGCAGGCGGCACCCAGCTTTCACCATATCTCTGAACGTGTCATAGTTGCAGTTGTCCACGCGGGAGTCGCAGAACCATTCAATGCCTAGCTTCTCTTTTCTTATCTGCCGACACAGTTTTTCCACTCGGCGCAGGTTCAGCGTGAAGTTGTCGTCGACGAAGAGAAATTGCCTAAAACCCTTGCTGTGCAAAAGTAGAAACTCTTTCATTATGCTTTCCACAGAACGTGGTCGCCAAACGCCTCTCGCGAATTTTCGACACCCGCAGAAACTGCAGCGGAAGGGGCAGCCTCGTGAAGAAATTATTGACGTGAACCTTCTTGTAGCTACTTTTATGCCGAATATTTCAGATGTGTATTCTGAACTTACGAGGTCTCGGTCTGGAATTGGTAACGCATCAATGTTACCTATCAGTGGGGCATCGGGCGTTGATACCACGTGTCCATTGTTCCTAAATGTTAAGCCGGCGATTTCTTTCAGGTTTCTTTTCTTTTTTATGCTGTTGGCGAGTTCCAGAACGGAGTGTTCGCCCTCGCCTCGCACGATGACGTCGACAAATGGATATTTTTTCAGTATTCGTTCGGCGTTGAAGGTTGCGTGATAGTTTCCCAAGGCAATAGTCAGATTCGGGTTTTCTTCTTTTGCCTGCCTCGCCAGGTTTAGCGTTTCGTTGTATGAGGTTATTAAAACCGAAAAGCCGAGGATGTCTGGGTTCTCTTTCTTAGCCCATATGAGAGCCTGTCGAGAAGAGAATCCCCTCGCTGCTTGGTCAAGAACGGACACTTCCACTCCGCCCTTTATGAGGACACCCGCGCAGTAGAGCACTCCTAGGGGTGGCCAAGGCGCCTCGATCTTGCCTACGGCTTCTGGTGCTGGGCTTGGGCATACGAAAGAGAACTTCATGTCTATGGGCACGCTCTAGACTTTGTTTTCACATTAATTGAAATAAGCTTTTGCTGTTTTTCCTGAAGGGTTCGTGATTCGCTTAATAACTGAAGGGGAATGGTAGACTAAACCTATGAAAAAGGCTTATTTCAATGGCAACCTCTCAAATAGCAAAGTGAGGGGCTGTCGGCTAGCATGGTCTAGGCTATGAGCCTCGGGCGCTCGTGACGGGAGTCCAAATCTCCCCAGCCCCATCATGCGATTTTCACATTCAAGACGATGTAAAACTCGTTTTCTCTCTGGCACAGCCTCATTAACAAGTCAATTGACTTCGATGTCACAAAGTTCGAACGTGGGCTCCTTTCTCTCGCTCGCTTGCGTTCTGTTTGTTTTAGAGGTGCGGGGCGCTCACAAGTTAAGGCGATAGAGTGAGAGGAAGGACATCGAGTCTGCAGTGTTGAGTTTTTCCCGCACCAAAACTGTCTGCTGAAGAATAGGTATAAAAAATTGATGCAGAAATCCTCTACACTTTCTACGTTCTTTCAACCGCAACCTGATTGGCTTTCTTCTCTCGCTTGGCAATCTCTCGGCCGACAATAACGCCTGAAGCTGAGGCTTGAATCAGCCCACGGGTTACGCCTGCTCCGTCGCCGATTGTGAACAGGTTGCGAATTCTGGTCTCCAAATGGTTGCTCAGTTCCAACCGAGAGGTGTAAAACTTCACCTCGGCACCATAGAGAAGAGTGTCCTTCGAATTCATACCCGGCGCAACTTGGTCTAACGCTTGAAGCATCTCCCGTATGTCGGCTATATAGCGGTAGGGCAAGACGAAGCTGAGGTCGCCGGGCGTGGCGTTCTTGAGTGTTGGCACCACTAGACTACGGTTAATTCTTTCCTCAGTGCTGCGCCTTCCAACCTCTAGGTCGCCTAGACGTTGGATGATTATGCCGCCGCTCAAGAGGTTCGTGAGCCTTGCGATGTACTTGCCGTAGGCTATTGGCTCCCGGAACGGGTCTGTAAATTTTGTGCTGACTAATATGGCGAAGTTGGTGTTGTCCGTTTTGCGTTCAGCGTAGCTCTGCCCGTTGACCGTTATGATGCCCTCATACGATTCCGTTATAACCTCGCCCTTAGGACAGACACAGAACGTGCGCACGTGGTCGTCGAACGATTTGGAGAAATACACGAACTTGGGCTCGTACAGGACGTCGGTTAATTCTTCCATCACTGAAGCTAACACTTCAACTCGCAAGCCAACATCGACCGGATTGTTGAGGGTCTTCAAACCTAATGTTTGGGCTTCGGTTGTGAGCCATTCAGCGCCGCTTCTGCCAGGCGCCACTATCACGTATTCGCCGTGAACCTTCTCGCCCTGTGTAGTTTCCACGCCTTCAACCTTGCCGTTTTTAAACATTAGGCTTTTGACTTCTACGTCTGTTTGGATTTCAACCTTTTCCTTTAGTTGACGCCGCATGTTGCGCAGAACTTGAGCGCATTGATCTGTGCCCATGTGACGTATTTTCTGTTGGATGAGTTTAAGTCCGGCAAAAGCTGCCTTGCGTTCGATTGCGTCTATCTTGTCTGGGTCAATGCCATAAACGTGTTCGGGTGCGCCGAATTGACGGTAGATGCCATCAACATAATCGATGTAGTCGGCTAACTTCTCTTTGGTTATGTAGTCGGTTAGCCAGCCACCCACTTCGGTTGACAGGTCGAGTTTGCCGTCGCTGAAGGCTCCGGCTCCGCCCCAACCCTGCAGTAGTGTGCAGGGGTCGCAGTTGACACATCCGAACCCTCGGCTGGCTGGACACTTGCGCTTTTCCAGGTCGGGGCCCTTATCGAGCATGAGAATCTTGAATGCGGGTGCGTTGTTTTTGGTGAGTTCTATGGCGGAAAATATGCCTGCGGGTCCTGTGCCCACGATTATGACGTCGTAGGGTTGAGGCAAAACAAAGCGCACCTATCGTTTTGTGAAAGCCCAAAACAAGATAACACAACCAAAATATATGCTCATCGGTGTGGGGGCAGAGGAAGTATTCAGGGAGCGAAAAACTAATCCGAAAACATAGGCATTTTTTTAAGGCAATTATCACTTTATTATACAATCTGATTTACGGTGGTGCAAAAAAAGTTTGGAAAAATGGTTTGCGGAACGGCGAAAATCCAAAGTGCTAGACATGGCCTATCGAGCGATTACGTTGGCCATAGACACCGTGACGGAACTGGAAAGGGCCATGATTGCGGCGTCAAAAAGAGAAACAGCCGAAGCCAAAAAAAGCATTGAACGCCTTTTCGTGGTCGAAACCGAGATAGATGACCTGCGAAGGGCAGTTTTTGAAGAACTAACGCGTGGAAGCCTGCCGCCTAAAGACCGAGAAGACATTATGCATTTGGTCAAACGCCTCGATGTGATGGCTGATCACGTAAAGGACTCGGGGAGAAGCCTTCTGCTGCTTTCAGAGGCTAGCATGCCAAAGGATGTTTGGAATGAGCTTGTGGAAATCACCAAAGACCTGGTTGAAGAATCGACAACGCTCAGAAGAAGCATAGAGAAGCTTGGAACAGACCCTGTTGAAGTCAGAGCATTGGCGCAGAAAGTTGACCAGTTTGAAACTCGAATCGATGAGCGCTACCTAAAAACCAAAGGGATGCTGCTTAAACATGGGAGAGAGATGGACGCTGCCACACTTATTGTACTCAAGGACCTTTTGCAGTCGCTTGAAGAGGTAGCGGACAGCTGCGACGACACAGCCGATTACGTTAGAATATTAACCGTGACCAGAGAAGCAGCTTAGGCTTGAGGTCTTATGTGAGGGTCTTCTAGGCTTAGTATGAGTTTGCGAAAAATTTTTTGGCTGACTGGTGTCTCACTGTTGTCTCTCGGGTTTTGTTTTTTGTTTAGCTGCTGTTTTGGGTTGTTTTTGTCTCCGGTTTGGGGTGCGTTTCAATGTTGTTTGGGGTGATTTCTTGGGCAATTTTATGTTTTCTTTGGGTATTTTGTTTTGATGATTTTTAGCTGTTATGTCGCAGTAGCGTGTTAGCACCATCCTCTCTAATAGCCTAGCTTCCATCATCTTCTAAGGCGCAACCATCAGGAAGGGTTTGAGTGCAGGCTCACAATTCTATAAGCCCAAGAGTATTAGGAGGAGAAAAGGTATAGAGAAGAGGGGAAGCGAATACTGGGAAATACTGCACGTTGTAGCTACCACACCTGCCGCTCTGGTCTCTTTCCTGCCTCTATGACCCTGTAGCAGTGGTTCAGGATGAACTCCTTGGGAAAGGCTTGCCAGAACCATGTCGTCGCCTTCCAACCAGTGCAGTGACAGGGAGAGGTCACAGCAAAACCGAACCTTTTCAACTCCCTGATCGTCCTTTGAACGTAGTCGTCGGAGCGCCAGAGCATGTGGGTGCCACCAATCAAGCCATATATACGGTCGAAGGAACCCAGCCTCTGAACCTGCATCTGAGTGTTAATAGGCCCTGCGTGGGCGCACCCTGTGAGCACGAAAGGCCCAACTTCTTTCACATCAGTCCATATTGCTAAATCGTCGAGTACGGGGTCCTCTATCTCCTTTCCATCGATGTCGGTGACAAATTTGCCTCAGCCAGGCAAATCTATTACAGTCTCGAACGTTTTCCTCTCAATTTGTCCCGTGGTCCAGAGTCCTGGAACTACCTCGGTAGGCTTAGTGGAGAGCACGACCTCTCCCCCAGCCTTCTCAATCTCTGCTATCCCCTGCCCTTTAGGAACCCCTATGTTATCACTTCGTTTCCCCTTTCGCTTGACGAACCTTTGAATGAACGTGTGGGGGTGCCCGTAAACCTTCATGCCTCCAGCAGCCTCTACCACTTCCACTGTCGCCGCGGTATGGTCTAAGTACCCATGGCTCAGCACTACAGCATCGATATCTCTGAGGTTCAACTTGAGGAACTTTATGTTGTGCATCAACGCTTCCTCGTTGTCTCCCATATCGAAGACTACTTTTCTGGGCTCGCCTTTGGCGTCAATTAGTTCCAATAGCAAGGACAGACCTGACTGACCGTGACCCTCATCATAGACTAGGTTATCCCCGATGGTCGTGATCTTCAGCTTTTTAACCGGAGTCATAACCTTCGCTATTATTGTGCTAATTATTATAAGATTTCTTAAGCCACACGCGCACAAATCTTGAAAGCTTCCCCACAAAATTCTTTAAGTAACGGCCTACATTCAAAAAATGATAAAAATGAAGATAGTAGTCGTAGACCATGTTTACCTAGAAAAAGAGCACATAGAAAAATTGCGATCAACTGGTGATCTAGAAATTTTCGGTGAACCACCTAAAACACCTGATGAATTGAAAGAGAGGGTAAGGTCAGCTGACATCGTAATAGTTGGCTGGAGTGATCTGACCAAGAACGTCATTGATTACGCTAAGAAGCTTAAAATGATTTCGATATGGGCTACCACATGTCACTACGCGGATCTCGAGGCAGCCAAGAAAAGAGGAATTGTGGTCGCACATGTTCCGGGTTATGCTACGGAATCTGTTGCTGAGCACACTTTCGCTTTGTTGTTTGCGGCGATTAGAAGATTGCCCCAAGCTGACAAGCATGTGAGAAATGGCGATTTTGATTGGAGACCCTTTGGGGGCGTCGAATTGTATGGGAAGGCTCTTGGCGTAATTGGCACGGGATCGATTGGCTTTCGGGTTGCTGAGATAGCCAAAGCCTTTGAGATGCAAATTTTTGGTTACGACAAATATCCTAATATGAAGAGAGCTGAAGAGATTAGGATGAAGTACGTCGACCTTTATACATTGTTGAAGGAAAGCGACTTCATAACTTTGCATGTCACTTTAACGTCGGAGACGGAGAGATTACTAGGGAGAAAAGAGTTCGAGGTTATGAAAAAGGGTGCCGTTATAATCAACACGTCTCAGGGCAAAGTAATTGACGAGAAGGCTTTGACTGATGCGTTAAAATCAGACAGAATATCTTATGCTGGCTTAGACGTGTTTGAGAAGGAACCTCCAGGCAAAGATAATCCTTTGTTCAAACTTGATAATACGGTACTTTCCCCTCACATTGGATTCCACACAGTCGAAGCTGCAAGAAGATGCACTGATATTTGCGTCGACAATGTCATGAAGTTTTTGGACGGTCACCCACAAAACACCTGCTAACCTAGGTCGAGTCATGTTTAAAATTGCATGGTGATTTGAGATGTACATGACTAGAGAAGAAGAGCGAATATGCAAGGGTGAATTAGGGAAAGGAATGCAAGAGGCAATTAGTTTGCTCATAGCAATTGGAGATGCGTATGATGCGGAAAAAATGATTCCCATAAGCCGTGCGCATGCTGCTTCAAGCGGTCAGGAAGGAGACCTGTACTTCGTCGAACTTTTGGCCGATGGAGGCGCACGCTGCAAAGTGCCCACCAGCACAAATCCAGTGTACGATATTCCATTTTTCCATAGACTCTTTGAAATTCCAAAGTATGAGGCTGAGGTAGCTAGAAGAGTGATGGAAGCCTACAAGCGAGTAGGCGCTATTCTTAGCTGGAGTTGCATACCATACATGGCAGAAAACATTCCACTATACGGTGAAACCGTTGCGTTCTCCGAATCAAGCGCTACACCGTATGTGAATTCTGTTGTTGGCGCGAGGACAAATCGTGAAGCAGCTCAGAGTGCACTGGCTGCGGGAGTCATTGGCAAGACTCCCGAATATGGGCTCCATTTTAAAGAGAATCGGAAAGGCACGCACCTAGTCAAAGTGGAAGCGACTCTGAAGGACGAATTCGATTATACCCTTCTCGGATACTGCGTTGGCAAACGGATAGGCTACGGAATCCCTGTGCTTACCGGCATATCAAAGCAGCCAAACACGGAGGAACTCATAAACTTCTGTGCTATGTCAAACGTATCCGGAGCCATATCTATGTTTTACATACCAGGATTCACTGTTGAAGCCTCGACTGTTGAAGAAGCCTTCCAAGGCGATGCTCCAGAGGACAAGATTAGCGTAACAGATCATGAACTTAAACAGGTCCATGAAGAGCTTCAAACGACAAGTGGTAAAATTGACTTTGTCATGCTTGGATGCCCACATTACATACTGAAGCAGGTGGAAGAAGTTGCAAGACTCTTACAGGGCAAAAAGATACACGATGGTGTGTCGTTTTGGGTGTGCACGTCAGCCACAACCAAGACTTTAGCTGAAAAAACAGGCTACGTAGATGTCATAGAGAGAGCTGGTGGGCGCGTTGTGGTGGACACATGCATAGATGAACCATGCTGGGCTGTGTACACGGACAAAGTGGGTATGACTGACTCACCCAAATGCGCCTACTATCGAAGATTTAAACAGGTTAGGGTCGGGAGGCTGCAAGATTGCGTTGAAACAGCTGTCGGGGGGAAATAGGAGTGAAGAACCTGGAAATCTCCTTGAAGTGCCACAAAATTGTGGGCGGCTACGGGGAAGGCGAGGCTCTGGTTTCTCATGAACCCATCTGCTTCTATCTCACAGATCCCAAAACGGGTGTAGTTAGGGAAAAAGACCATGAGTTGGCGGGAAAGAACCTTGCAAATAAGGTGCTTGTGTTTCCATCTGGGAAAGCCAGCTCAGTGGTTCAGATAGACGGCCTCTTCAAACTGGCTTCACACAACGTTGCTCCCAAAGCAATGATAGTCAAGGACGTGGAAACAGTGCTCATCGTAAGTGCCTTTCTGGTGAAAGTTCCTCTGGTAGATAAATTGGAAAAAGATCCGTTTGAAACCATTCACACAGGCGACTTCGTCAAGGTAGATTCGGAAAAAGGCATAGTCACAATAACAAAGCAAGAACCCTGCACAATCGCGACGTAACTTCTCGAGTCAACAATCTCGTTACATGGCGCACAGGCGGTCCTCTCTGAAGCTACCTTACCCAGAGTAAGGCTCAGGAATCAAACTATATATGGTCATACGCCACGAGTTGTAGAAGAGGGAGTTTCATGTTGAGATGGAAAGACGTTGCTCTTTTTATGTATGGAGATGTGAGCTTAGCTGAAGGTTTTTGGTATTCGCGTCCACTCTTTGAGATTAGAGGGCTGACTGAAGAACAGCTTTTTTGGTTTCCTGATCCTAACAGCCTCTGTATCCTTTGGCATGTTGGACACATTGCACATAGGGAGCGGACACATATCGGAAGGTTCCTTCAAGGGCTTCAAGGAACGATAATACCTCCACAGTATGAAGTCTTTGGAACAGAGTGGTGTTCCGCTGACAAGGTTAGCCAATCAGTTAGGGATGTACAAGGTGTTCTCGCGTGGGTTCGAGATGTACGTGACAAGAGCCATGAGTACATTGCGTCGCTGACTGAAGATGACTTCCACAAGGTACCGCCTACATCAGAATCTGGTCTGAGCGTGGCTCATTGGCTTTTCATTACATCCGCCCACACTGCTTTACACATTGGACGAATTCAGCTTCTGCGTGCCCTCATTGAAGGCAAGCCTGAAAGACCATGCTAAGACCCTTGAGGCTCAGAATTTTTCTCTTTGGACATCACATAACAATATACATTAGATGTAGTAAATGCGCGCACCTCAAATCTTCCTCGATTTGCGAGTTTCTCTAACATCTAGTCCTTGTAACCATCTGAAAGGTTTAAACATCTGGCTTCTGCCGCACAGTTTGGAGAAAGCGAGAAATCAGAACTATTTTTCGATTTTGGGAAAAGTTATAGCTGAACCAAAAGCCTTCAAGGAGATATATTTAAGCAGATTCTGCACTTGTATTCCTACATATGAATAGAGAAAGACCTAAAGTCATACCTACTGTATATCTAATCCTAGCAGAAGATAACAAGATTCTGCTTTCTCGAAGATACAATACTGGATTTCAAGATGGAAAATACAGTCTCCCAGCGGGTTATCTTAGTGGAGATGAGGAAACTTTCACACAAGCCGTGACTAGAGAAGCAAAAGAGGAAATAGGAGTGAAGATAGACCCAGCAGATTTGGAATTAGTCCATGTAATGCATAGAAAGCAAACTGAGCCGACAAATGAAAGAAGGATAAACCTCTTTTTTAGGGCATGTAAATGGGAAGGTGAACCTAAAATTATGGAAACTAATAAGTGCGATGACTTACGATGGTTTGAATTCGATAGTCTTCCAAACGATACAATACCTTATGTAAGACAAGCAATTGAGTGTCTCAGACACAAAATCGCCTATAGTGAATATGGATTTGCCGAATATCGCGGATTTTAATGGTTATTTAGCAAGTCTTTTAACCACTGACATGCAAGTAGTCGAACTGTTGAAGAAGTGGTGCCAATTGGTTAAGCGGGTTAACTGGCTTGAAATAAAGGTAACTGACATTAAGAAGGCTGTCAGTTTCTATCGTGATGTTCTCGGCTTGAAGATAAAGAACGAATGGCCAAACTATGTAATTTTTGACTTGGCTGGAACGGCAACCCTTGCAATAATGCTCGGCGGAAAGAAAGGACGAAAAGAAGGAGCA
>Ga0315314_1003361_pt1 | contig 12540 bp, 16 predicted proteins | sample TDP9_MG_FD_203631 | JGI IMG/M metagenome (GOLD analysis project Ga0315314, IMG submission 203631) | Freshwater sediment microbial communities from Lake Towuti, South Sulawesi, Indonesia - TDP9 | ecosystem: Environmental > Aquatic > Freshwater > Lake > Sediment | place: Indonesia: South Sulawesi...
GTAAGAGTAGCCCCTACTGGCAAGAAAATAAAATTTACGTATATTGGCATGTATCGCATAGTTGACGGCAAGATTGCAGACATACGATCAGTCCATGCTATTATGGAAGCCTACAAAGACTTGGGTGTTATCGAATACAAAGGATTTCCTGACGAAGTTAAGTAACTGCTTTGACTTACATTTCAGCAATCCACAAGTCTATCGAGTAAGTAGCAGAAAGAGAATAACTGAACTCAGAGTAATGATGTCGAGAGATATCGCCATTTATCGGTGGGTTCAAGTCCCACATCCCATCATCAAACCAAGGTTTGAACGTAGACCTGACTAGGGGTCATGGTAGCCCGGATATGTGACTTATCTCGTTAAAATTTCTCAAAACCCCAAATTTAAAATTTTGTGAAACTAACATATGCATAGAGGTGGGTAATTGGCTCATAAAGTGTGGGATGGGCGTCATCTAACAAGAGAGCAAATAGAATCTTTTCTTAAAGAAGCTAAGACAGCAAGACTCTGCAGTCTCAATGATGACGGAACCATACATGCGGCTCCTGTCTGGTTCAAATATGAGGAAGGAAAAATTGTTATTCTAACACCAGCCGGTAGCTGTAAAGCTAGAAATGTCAAACATAACAAGAATGTTTCGATCCTGATTGACGTGGAAGAGCCGACCAGAGGAGTCTTGATCTACGGTATAGCAGAGGCGCGGGCGCTGGATAATGAATTTGAATTAGAGCCTACGGCTGTCTCAATGTGTGAGAAATACGTGTCAAGAGAAGAAGCAAAGCGCCTTGCCTTTTACTTCTTCCCTAAGCTAACAAATTGGGTGAAAATTACAGTTAAACCAGAACGCACTGCATCATTCGACTACACCAAAGACGAGGCAGAGGAAGCGCGCTACATGAAACGTATTGGCATGGGTTCGTCAGAGAAGGAGGTTTGATTTAGCATGAGTGTGGAAGAGGTTCAAGAGCATTTGAAAATGACAGATGGTTTTGACCTATTTTGCAGACATTGGAAAGCCGTTGGAGAGAGCAAAAAATCAGTTGTCTGCATACATGGTATAGGAGGGCATTCTGAAGATTTCAGAATCATGGGAAAAGATTTGGCTGAAGATGGAATTGAAGTTTATGCTTTAGATCTCAGAGGTTTCGCTAATTCAAAGGAAGAAGACCTACCGAGAGGGGACACAAGCAACTTCAGTAGACACCTACAAGATGTGGACGAAGTAGTAGACTTCGTACGCAAGAGACACCCTAAGAACAAAGTCTACATGTTTGGCTATAGTCTGGGTGTGCTGTACACTCTTTGGTATTCTGCACATCATCCAGATTCTCTTGACGGAATAATATTCGCAGCGCCAGCAATAAAATTTCTGAGCGCTAAGATGCCTCGAAGAGACCGCATTAAATTCCCCTTTATGCTCCTCCTTGCGCCTAAGATGCTTTACGATTCCTACAAGAATTGGTCCCAAGACTTGAAAGAGAGCGAAGAGGGAAAAATCATACTTCAAGACCCACTGTACACAACAAAGCGCAGTTGGCGCTGGTATGGTGGTGTAAAGAGAATGAGTGGTAAAGCCTTGCAGAATGCGTCGCAGATAGAGAAACCTGCTCTGATACTTGTGGGTGAAAAGGATGAGCTTTACATCCGCGATGGTGCCAAACAACTCCTTGAAAGATTGGCAACGAAAGATAAGTCGATTCAAACTTTCCCAGACGCAGACCATCTTTTTTATGATGCCTTCTTGCTTGGCAAGACCACTGCCAAGTATGACCCAGCAAAAAGGAAGCACTTGACCTCCGTCATTAAGGATTGGTTGAATGCTCACTGACCGTTTTTAACATTGACGTGCGAGACCTAGTTCAAGAAGCTGGAAAAAGTATGAATTCATGCTTAAGCAATGGTAGCCCGGGAGAGATTCGAACTCTCGTCGGTGGGTCCAAAGCCCACCATTCAAGGAACGTTATGCACATTCTTGCTTGTCCACTACACCACCGGGCTAAACGAAACAAACGTAAACATAGATTTCCTATCCTACAAATAACCTTAACGTCGATACCACTTATATTTTGGGCTCACTCAGTGAAGAAGAAGAAAAAACAATTTTGATTAGGCAGCTCACCTGTAGAAGCAACCGAAACAAATAAGATAAACCATGCTAGAACATTCGTACCTATGGAGAATCATGTATGCCTGAAGAAATCTTTGACGTAGACAAATTCATTGAAATCTCCGAGCGCGCAGAATACTGCAACATTAAACGGCTGAAAAAAACAGTGAAACTAAAGTTGCGCACGCCAAGAAAATTAATCACACTTAAAATAGACCCAACAAAAGCCGAGGAAATTGTAAAAAAACTACGTTGTGAAATTCGAGAAATCTAACCAGTAGAAGAACGGTTCATAGCTAGTGATTTGCATTTTTCGCAAGGAAGGGCTCCTTTCCTATCTGTATCGAAGATAGAATTGGAGAAAAACATAACGCATGTTGGATTGTCGCAGTGTCCCAATCCAAGCAAATGTCCCACCTCATGCACTGCCTCTTTTACAGAACGCTCAACAAAAAGTTTCCTATCAGGCTTTTGACTGTAAAATTCTGGTCTCAGTCTGAATAACGATATTATTGCAGCTTTTCCGCTATATTCGGCTTCTCCAAAAACGAAATTCAAATGTAGAACAAATAAGTCAACGTCGGTTATTCCCAAAATGTGTTCTAGTCCATATTTTTTGCTAAAATTATTGATTTTTGCCAGAATGCGACTGGAATTAAACTGTTTCCGCTGTGAATCATAGGCATCAAAAGGAATCTGTATTACTTCTTCAAGTATACTAAAAGTCAAATGTGGAAACGCTTCAGAAAGCCCATTTCCCACCTCATTTAAAATGTTCAATTCTGCAGATCCAACTTGTAGAATCGCAATTTGCGTTTTGTTTCACCTTAGATAGGGAAAGCATCGCCAGGCTTTGGCGCTATAGCTTTTAATCCAGTTTCTGTCTCTATCCATTTGGCGAACTTTTCACAGTTTCCTTCCGCGCCATGCACCGTATATATTGTTGGATTTCCTTCCAAATCCCTTATAGTATCACGCAATTGGCCTGCGCCGCAATGAGATGAAAAATCAAATCTTTCAACCTGTGCCTTTATTTTGCGCATTTTTCCGTCAATTACACATTTTCCCTTTTCCAGCAACTCATGTCCAGGAGTACCAGGAACTTGGTAACTTACAAGGAAAATCGCATTTTGCCTCTTTTTACCTAGTTTTTGTATGTAAAAAGCTGCAGGTCCTCCTTTCAGCATACCTGCTGGAGATATGACTACTCCAGGCTTTTTTGTCGCAATTCTTCGATCTCTCCATCCCTCAACCGAGTCTGCGGAACGCACTGCATCTACAAAGAGTTTCGGATCGCGCAGAAACTCTTTATGGTTCATTAATAATCGATTAACTTCACGAGTCATGCCGTCAATTGTAATTGGGTATTCAAAATGGTATGCGGCGAGAATGCAGGCGATTTCTTGAGAGCGTCCTACGCTGAAAGCTGGAATTAAGACAGTTCCTCCGGTTTCCACGATATCAGTGATACGGTTTACAAGTTCTTTTTCAAGATTTTTTCGTTCTGGATGGTCTTCATTGGCATAGGTGCTTTCAATAATTGCTGCGTCAAGTTTTCCGTAATCTTTGTCTGCTCTATGAAGAAGCCTAGTGTCGATAGTGTTATAGTCGCTAGTGTAAAGCAGTCTTTTCCCGTCTTCTTCTACAAGAATTTGAGCGCCACCTGGTATGTGACCTGAATCTAAGAGTTGAAATTCTATATCTCCAATTGTCTGTTTTTTCCTAAGATCAAGCGGGATGCAACTTTTCATCATAGACCGCAGCTCAATAAACTCGAAAGGAAGGTAGTATCCCGAAAGATGTATAAAATCAGCAATTAGCAACTGAGCTAAGTCGAAGGTTAATCGCGTTCCATAAACATGTTTGCTATTCTGAATGTGAAAAATCGGAATAGCGCCGGAGTGGTCAAGATGTGCGTGACTCAAAATTATTGCATCTACTTCTTTAGGTAGGACATGCATTGGAAAACCAGGCTCATGATTAACCATAACGCCGTAGTCTAACATTATCCGAATGTTCTCAGTTTTGAGTTCTATCGCTGACCTTCCGACTTCTCTAGCGCTTCCAAGAAACTTTATCCGCAATTGAGTTGTATTCACCGTCCATCATATGTTTTGACTTTTTCAAACATTTCAGGGGTATTTAATATTTCTACTTTTATGAGTGCATATTGACTCTGATTATAGCAAACAATGTAATCTCGTTGATTCGAAAACACTTGTTCTTTTCACCATGTGTGATTTATTTCATCATTGCTAAGAAGTTTATGCATTACTTCTACATATTCTAGAAGTTGATATACTTTCAATACTTATCACTATTTTGGTGATGCTACTTTTACTCTACCATCTTTTATTGCTTTCAAAATGTCATCAACTTCTTGTTTTGCTTCAACTTTAGTGTAGACAAGCCACATTTCCTGCAATGAGTGAGCATCGCTCCCTGCTACACATGGTAGATTAATTTTTCTTGCCAAGCTTTCTGCCTTTTTGTTTTCCTCTAGTGTTGCGTGGGGATTTAGAACTTCTATCGCATCAGCTTTTATGTCTTCTGCTATGTCACCTATGCCAAGTTCCCTGTAAGGATGAGGTATGACAACCACACCTTCTCTTTCTTTAGCAAACTCAATAACGCTTTCAATTGACGAAGGATATCTTGGGTATTCTTCAATTCCGAGAATAATTATGTGGCCGTTCTCAACGCTTACTTCTATTCCAGGAATAATTAAGATATCTTCATACGCTTTAGCTAATTTGCTAACTTCCTCATAGCCCCTAATGGTGTCATGGTCAGTTATGGCGACTCCTTTTATGAATGAATGCGCATGAAGTTGATTCACCAACTCTTTTGGGGTTATTTTTGCATCTCCGGAATATTTGGTATGAACATGCAGATCAATTGCCTGAACAAATTCGATTTTTCTCATTCAGACACCATGGGCGCTACGATTACTTAGTCACATTTGTCTTAGTTTTCGTTTTCAAAACCTCGAGAGGCATTTTCTTTCTTTGACAAGTCTTTCTGCATGTCGTTAATATTTTTCTTCTCCAGTTTTCATCATCTTGGCACAAGACCACTTTTCTATAATCGGTTGATAGAATATAGTTTTCAACTTGCTTCGCCACGTAATCTATTGTTTCGGCATCGAGCGGAGTTGCAATTTCATTTTGGGAAAGAGGATAGACTTCATCGAGTTCAATAGGGATTATTCCGAAAGGCGCTGCATAGACGCAGGTATGAACCATATTTTTTTCGCTACTCAATTTCTGCATAATCTCCTTCAAGTTTCTTTGATATTCCCATGATTTATGAAAAGGCTTCATCTGAGTCTGCGGAAACAGAACAAGAACTTCTGCTTCCTTAGGAGGAGAATACCTCTCGAAAAGTCTTTTTCTATGGCGAACTACCTCAGGACGAATCTGCGCTAAAGAACTGAAAAAGAAGAGCCCACTTTTCTTTGTTAAGGGACTCTGTTTTTCCAAATACTCTCTACATTTTGCCATTGCTTTTAGTGCCTTAAAGAGTGAAGGGTGGCCATGTGCTCTCATTTCTAAATGCTCCCACAATCGACCTTCACTTATAGCCTGTTTAATCCTTTTCACTTCAGAAAAGCTAACGTGAAGATTATGCAGTGCGAGCATCTCTTGTCTTTCCGTTTCTGGCATGGTTTTCATGTCCTTTGGGTCGTTTTTTACACAGATAGGGCATGAGCAAGTGAAATATTCAAGTTCGTCGAGTCTAATTGTCCCATATTCCATTAAGTATCGATTTTCTCTAGCATAAATAGCGTATGCAGCAGAATCAAAGAGGTCACATCCCAAAGCAACTGCCAGCGAAAACATAAATGGGTGACCCGCCCCAAAGAGATGAAGAGGACGTTCTAAAGGCAAGTTCATTTTTGCAGTCAAAATCATGTCGACAAGTGTGTCAAACAAGTACTGTTCCATTACTGGTGTAGGGCTTCCCAATGCATGGATCTTAAATGGAAGTTTCCCCATTTCCTTTGCCGAATAAGAAACAAGGTCGAGGTATTGTCCTCCTTGAATTGGACCAACCCAAATAATGTCGTCACGCCTCTTAGTTCCTACTAGTTTTTTTGCTCTATTCAATGTTTCATTGACTGTGTGTTCTGCATATTTCTTTGAGACGCCCCAGCCTGTTGGCACATCAAGTATTGTAGCAATGTCTGTATTGATTTCTTCTTGATAGCGTACAATTTCTTTTGGGGTTACGTCAACATTTCCATACGCAAGAATTTGATAGGCACCAGAATCGGTCATGATAACTCCACTAAAATTCAGAAGGTTGTGCACTCCTTTTTTCGTTAGTTCATTTCCAAAATGTTTTTGTAAAATATAGGCGTTAGTTATGAGTGCTTGACACTTGAATTCTTCTTGCATTTTTTTGGGAGAAATAGGTTGAACGGCAGGGTTTATAACTGGCAACAATACTGGGGTTTCGACAATACCACTTTTTGTTTCAAGCCTGCCTATTCTACCAAGCAAATCTCTGCCTAATACTTCAAAGGACATGCATGAAAGCCTCAAGTCATGTTTTAATATCACTAGAGCATCTTCTCTAATATGCTTGTTAAGGAGACATAAAAACATGGTCTGTGCTGTTGAAATCTACGAAAAACCCGTCCTGAAAAACCCCTTTCTCATAGAAGGATTGCCAGGCATAGGATTTGTTGCAAATATCGCCACACTGCATCTTATCCAAGAACTAAAGACAAAACTATTCGGGGAAATCCGTTCGTCATCGTTTCAAGATTTCGCCGTCACCGCTCAAAAGGGTGAAGTACGCTTTCCAAGAAATGAACTCTACTACTATAAAGGAAGAAATGAAGAACGAGACCTAATCATCTTTCACGGGAACACACAAGCCTTGACCACGTTTGGGCAATATGAACTATGCGGGCGCGTATTGGATGTTTCTGAGGAACTTGGATGCCACTACATTATTACTCTAGGCGGATTGAAGCGCGAAGAAAAGATAGATGCTCCAAAACTTTTCTGTGCAGCCTCTGACCTTGAAACTTTACATGAAGCATTAAGTTTAGATGCGCAAATAATTGATGGACACATTTTTGGAGTAGCAGGGCTACTAGTTGGATTAGGCAAACTTCGAGGTATGAAAGGCTTTTGCCTACTCGCAGAAACACTTGGCTTATATCCAGATGCCACAGCTGCACGAGCCGTTTTAAAAGCAGTTTGCAGAATGCTACATTTGAAAGTTGATTTGGGTAGGTTAGAGATTGCTGTAGAGACTACTCGTAGCATGTTAGAGTCTTTTGGCATGATTACCGACATAACAGAAAAAGGAGTAAAAAAAGATACTCAGCATAGTGGACTTGTCTAGGTTTTCATTTCACTAAGAAATTGGTCATAAACTTTTTGAACTCTTTCAGCTGCCGGACCAGTTCCTTCTATGACACCCTTTTCGGTTACCTTCACTTTGTCCATAACCCAAATGAAACCCTTTTCTTCATAAAGCTTTACTAGTGTCGGAAACACTTTCTCTAAGCGTTCTGCAAGCGCTTTGAGGTTGAAAGGTTTTTCTACAGCAAGGATTTGGGCAACAACACTGCCATTTAGAAATACTCTATGCAAGATTTGCCCCTTTTCATCTTTTGCATTTGAGAGGCATAGACTTAATGTATCAGGATTTATTCCAATAAGAGTGCCATTGTACTCTTTTCCACTGACTGTTGTAACCGTAACCGTTTTATCCACCAGCGTTGCTATTTCACTGAAAAACTTTCTCTGAGGTACTGACAATTTCTCACCTTTAATCTACCTTTTGTTTGTATAGCTATTAAAAGACTTATTTCTTTTCTCGTATTTTTTATTTCAACATGCTATTATGAAGAAGATAGACTCACGACTTCAAAGATTATAGAAAAATAAGAATGTTACTTTGTGTTTTTTTGGCTATAGACAATCTAGCGCCTCGGTTTACTTATTTTTTCAAAGTTTTCACTGATCTTTTCCCAATTGATGTTTTTGAAGAATGCTTCCAAATATTTTGCTTTATTAGGTCCATAATCCGTGTAGTGCGCATGTTCCCAAAGGTCTAAAGCCATTATTGGAATTGCGCCCCAAACTGCTCCTTGGTCATGAAAGTCTACAGAGTAATTGTGTAGTCTATTGTCGCTTAGGTCAACGCATAAGAGGACCCAGCCTCTCGCAGTGTTTGCAATTGCCATAAATTCTTTTTTCCAATTTTCGATGGAGCCAAAGTCTTGTTTCATTTTTTCTGCCAATTTATCCTTTGGGTCTCCGCCTTTCCCGCCGAGCGCATCCCAGTAGATTTCGTGCAGTATCATTCCGCTGGCGTTGTGGCTTTCGTTCAGTTTTAGCCCTCTTATGTTTGGAAAGTCGCCTTTTTTTCTCATTTCGTCAAGTTGTTCTTCAATTTTGTTTCTGTTGTTCACGTAGGCTACGTAATGTGTGTCATGATGAAATTTTAGTTGCTGTTCTGAAATGCCTTCTAACGCTTTGTAAGCGAAAGGTAAGGGTTTAACTTTATAGATTTCCAATATTTCTCACCTTTTCAAATTATTGAAGAATTAATTGTTTTCAGGGATTCTTAAGTCTATGGCAAATTCTTGAATCTGGTTTATTGTGCTTAGCATTCTCTTGAGTTTTCGTCTTCTTTTTCCATTGCGATTGGGCCTTTGTAGCCGCATTTTTCGCAAATGTATTGCATTGGTGTGAATCCATACCATTTTGGATGTGACTCGATGCCGCCGGAGAGCTGAAGTTTGGGGCTTCCGCATTTTGGACAAAATTTAGGCGAAATGTTTCTTCTTTTCAGTCTCTTAACTACTTCGCGGAAGTTTTTGAACCATTCCATAGTGCTTGCCCTTATACTGTCTTATTGGATTTCAAGGTTTTCTTGGGGGTATCCTTGCTTTATTAGAAATGTTTTGACTTTTTCTCTGTGGTCGCCTTGCAGCATGATTTGGCTGTTTTTGTTTGTGCCTCCGCATGCGCAGTAGGTTTTAAGTTTTGTTGCTAATTTGTCCAAGTCGTTGTTGTTGGTGATGCCGTCGATGATGGTGACTTCTCTTCCCCATTTTCTTGTTTCTAAACGTACTTTGATTTTTTGTTGTTCTTTGCCTATTTCTCCGCAGACGCAAATGTCGGTTGGTAGTCCGCATTTTGTACAGATTTCTGCCATGTTCCTCGACTAAAGGGTAATAGAAGGCGAGTATTTAAGATTATTCAATGGATAATATGTATTTGACTCTGTCTAGCAAAAGTTCTATGGCCCCTCCTATAAATAGGGTTTAAATAGTATTTTTGAGGTTTGTGTGTTGTCTGTTTAGCGGGTGTTTTCTGTTTGTGTTCGTGTTGTGTTTCTTTTGTGTTTCAAATGCTTCGGCGACTTTAGCCTATTCTTCTCTGGTTACCGTGCCTGAACCTGCTATGTCGGTTAGTTTTTCGATTTCTTTTCTTACGGTTTTGTAGAGGTCGGCGCTTATGTACATGGTTTCTGTTAGTTTGTCAAGTGTTTGTATTGCTTCGTGGCAGTTTAGGATGTTGTTTTTTGTTGCTTGAATGAGGATGCCTAGTGTGCCGCGGATTGTGATGTTTAGGGTTCTTGCGAAGATTCTGGCTGGTTCGTCGTCTAAGAGGGCTGTTAGACGGTTTTTGTATGCGTATTGTATTACTGATGCTTCTGCCTTTCTTAGGCCTGCTGTTTTTGCGGCTTTTTGAAAATCCGGGTTTAGTTTTATTTGTATGGCTTTTATCCAGCCGTGTTGTATGGCTTTTTCGATTTGCAATGCATCAGAATGTCCTTTTTCTTTGCCTTTGTCAACGATTTCGGTTTTGACTTCTTCTGGGATGAGTATGCGGTTGTAAAGTGTTTGCAGGATTTGGAGTGCGTTGGCTTTGGCGAGATGGATGAGTGGGCCTGCGTTACTTATGACTTGTTCTTGTGGTGCCTGTGATTTCTTCAATTTCTCGCCTCAGTTCTTGTTCTGAGAGTGGGAATGGTATGTTGTGGGTTTTGAGGAGTTCTAGCATCTCTCTGTATGTGATGTCAGCTATTTCCGCTGCCTTCCACACTGTTATTTTTCTGGTTTGAACTTGGTCTAAGGCGTCTTCTATTCTTTTGTTTTTTAGTGCTGTGGCGAGTAGTTCACGGATTATGGAGGATTTGTCTGTTCCTTTTTTTGAGGCGAGGTGTTCGATTTCTTCTGCTTGGGATTTTTGAATACGTGCGGAGACCGTTGTTAATTCTTCTTCCATTCTGATAAACCATCTTCTATTTACAATTTAATAAAGTGCATACATATAAGCGTTGCTTTTCCATTGTACTATAATAGTATTAATTTCTGATTTGTTGGACCTACCAACGAGAGTTCGAGTCTCTCCGGGCTACCAAACGCTAGAGTATAATTTATACATGTTGCCGAGGGAACTTCGTTCGCACCCTCCTCTTTTTTAGTTATTTTTAGGTGGGATTTTTTGGAAGATTGTAAGGTTTAAGTAAATCCTATGAGTTAAGGAGAATGTTCATTTGAAGATCTGTGTGATAAGACTAAGGGAGTGACTTTCTAGGAAAACACTGCCACATAGAAGCGGATTTAGTCGAAAGGCTAACTTTCTTCATTAATCTTTTCGATTTTTTATTTTGGCTTTTGGTAAAATTGAAATCTGACCTAGGAGTAATTTTATTTGGTTATGTAAAGAATAATGAAAAGTGTTAAGGTTAAGGCTCATGTATTCAGCAAAATTGACTGTTAAAAGATTTATAGAGAAGCTATGCCAGAGGGCACGCTACGATGTGCAAGGAGAGAAATCTATTGCGGTTATTGCTGCTATCAAATACGTCAACGAGGAAAAAACTGTTGGAATGCCTTTATCGAAGATTTTTTCAACATATAAGCAAAATGTGAAAACAGAATTTTTGGATTTAGCCAATCAATACGGTAGATTAAAAAACCCAAGTGGTGCTTTTGGTGTCATCGTCGGGAAAAACGGAGAGCTTTTAAAAGCAATCGAGAAGGATCTTGAAGTCGATAAAGCTTTTTCTGAACTCACTATCGATGACATAAAGCAACTCTATGAAGAATACATAGCAAAGTTGAAAGGTAGTTATATTGAAGAACCGCAAAAAAGAGAAAAAGCTCCATTCGCCCTCGTAGAGCCCATTCTTGAAACGGAAGTTGTTGGGGAGTTCTATCTACTAATTCGTGATTTCGAATCAAGCATCCGAAAGTTCATAGTCGAAAAGCTCGGTAAAGGATGGATTAAAAGGCTAGAAAATGATGCCCCAGAAATTGTTAAGAAATGGAAGGCCAGACAAGAAGCCGATGACAAAGTGGGAATAGACCCTGAAGAAGAACTTATCAATTATGCTGACATTGCAGATTATATACAGATTACAAGAAAATACAGTAGAGTCTTTTTTGAAAGTGATGACGATTTAATCGATGTTATAAGCCACATTAGAGATTTTGCAAATATTGGAAGAAATCCAGTTGTGCATTGCAGAACTTTCACCGTAGAAGGATATTATACTTCTAAAAGAGCCATAAAACTTCTTCTGAAATGGATGGAAAGAAGAAAAAACACGCATAGAGAACTAATTTCATAGCCACACTTTACTCTCTGAACCAATTATTGTCACAAGGCAGAGTGCGCTCATAACATATCCTAACTAAATCCGCCAGTTTAGCATCCCATAAAAACAAAAGATGCTCAAAGAAAGCCCTAAGAGAACCCAAATGGAAAAACAGTATGAGTCAACTCTGGAGTAGGGTATCTCCTGGGCTACCAACCCAAATCACATTGACGTTTAAACGCTCGTTATTTTATGTGCGTAAGGTTCAATCACAGGATATAATCCAAGCCTCAGTTCGTTTATTTATGTTTTTGTTTAAATTTCGTTTGAGTAAGCTTTAAATTTTTAACTGTTATATGCTAATGCATGAAGTTTAAGGCAGTCGTTAAGGTTTCTCTTAAGGCTGGTCACTCTGACCCTGAAGGCGAAACAACAGCAAAATCACTAAAAGAACTACAGTATAATGTTGAAGCTGTTAAAGTAGGCAAAATCTATGAAATCATTCTAAACACCAAATCAAAGAAAGACGCTGAAAAACAAGTTGAAGAAATGTGCAGAAGACTACTTGCAAACCCGACTAAGGACAACTACACTTTCACAATAGAGGAAACAAAATGACCTCTAACCTATACAAGAGGAAAGCTACAAGATTTGAGCTAGCAGAAATCAACATACAAGAAGCAGACAATAAACAACTATTAACAATAAGCAACGAACTCGGCTTAGCACTGAACCTACAAGAAATGCAAACAATAAAACAACACTTTTCAGGCTTAAAACGCAACCCAACAGACATCGAACTACAGACAATAGGGCAAACATGGTCTGAACACTGCTTCCACAAAACCTTC
>Ga0315314_1003362_pt1 | contig 12538 bp, 10 predicted proteins | sample TDP9_MG_FD_203631 | JGI IMG/M metagenome (GOLD analysis project Ga0315314, IMG submission 203631) | Freshwater sediment microbial communities from Lake Towuti, South Sulawesi, Indonesia - TDP9 | ecosystem: Environmental > Aquatic > Freshwater > Lake > Sediment | place: Indonesia: South Sulawesi...
CATTCTCTTGAGAGTCTGTCCCTGAACTCGTATATTTCCGGGAATTTACATCCTGTGTCAATGTGTATGATGGGGAAGGGAACCTTTCCGAAAAAAGCCTTTTTGCAGAGCCAGAGGGTTGCGGTTGAGTCTTTTCCAGTGCTCCAAAGAGCCGCTGGATTACTGAATTGAGCTTTTGCCTCCCTAATAATTGCGATGCTTTTCTTTTCAAGCCCTTCCAGGTATTCATCATTAATGTTATGGCGGCTCAAGCAAGTCTCCTTTCTGTCCCCAAGATGGGGTTCTGGGTATTTAAGTGATGCTTCACTTATAAATCCTTTAGCTGTCACAGCTTATTTGTATCCCAGCGCTTCCAGTCGTCTATCAGCATCCGTAGACTCCAGTTCAGGTAGATATCTTCGGATCAGGAAGACAATGTATTCGGTTGGGCTGCGGTAGCCGCTTCCTTCAAGAGCCTTCGAAAGCTTGTCATATAGCACTTTAGGAATGGAAATGTTCACGTATTTAGCCATGATCTATCAAGAGAATAACAGTGCACATGCATTTTAAAAGCTATGCCCTGCCGTAAATTCCAATTTGAGGGGCTTTCCGTCCATATCAGCCGGAACAGGGATTTTCATCAGGCCCAGTATGGTGGGCGTGATATCCCAAAGGTGAACTTTAACTTCCTTCCTGTTAGGGGGTCCTGGTCCGAGGATTCCTAAGATTCCTTGAACGTCCGTGGGGTTGTGGGTGCCGTCATGGCCTCCACTCCACCTTGGATTCTCGTTTACGTATCGTTTTAGTTTGTTTTTGTTTGTGATCTCTGGCTGTCTTGCCGCTTGATATCCTACATTGAAGATTGTGCTTAGGTCTGGGGCTTCGTTCAGGTAATGTCCCCACCACAGCTCTTCTCTCTTTCTAATATCTTTAATCGGTTTCTTGCCATCGATCGTGACTGACTTGAGGTATTCTATGATTTCGTTTCTCATTGTTTCGTATTCTTCGCCTGGGTTGATTATGCCTTTGGGCTCTCTTCCTTTAACGTTTAGCCATATGTCTCCGTATCCGTACGAGACAGCTTTGCTTTTTTCCATGTTTATTTTTTCCGATTTTATTGTCAAGAATCCTTGTTCTTCTAGATAGTTGTTTACTATGACTTCTGTGTGAACTGGGCAGAATCCATGATCGGAAACAACTATAACCAATGTGTCTCCATCTACGGACTTTAAGAAGTCGCCCGTTATTTTATCGACTCTGGTATAGAAATCTCTTACAAATTTGCTATACTTGTTTTCTTCGTGTCTTGGGTGAGCAGGGTCTATATATTTCCAAAAAAAGTGTTGGATTCTGTCCAAGCCCATGAAGACGGGCATGAAGAAATCCCATTTTTCTTCTTGCAGTAAGTAGAGAGAGATTTCAGCCATCTCATCTGTAATCTCATTAACCTTTTCGAAGAACAAATCTGGGTCAGCTTCAACTCCGTCCAGGGTTTCAGTGTCCAAGTCTCCTCGAACTTTTTCAATTTTGAATTTCCGCTTTATTTTCTCCTTTACATTGTTTGGATGAGGGATGCCTTCACTTCTAGATAAGAAGCCCGGTATTACTAAGCCCCTCACTTCTTCTTTGTCGCTCATTGGAATGTTGATAGCTGCTACCTTTTTCGCTGCCTCGGTCAGAATTTGCCAAAGAGTTTTCGACTTGAGCGTTTCGGGTCCAATTATCTTCCTTTCATAGGTTCCTTTTTTTCTCATGGCGAAGCTGAAGATTCCGTGGTTGCCAGGGTTTTTTCCGGTCATGAATGTTGCCCAAGCCACAGGTGTTTGAGCTGGGATTGGCGGGATTGTTTGCCCAAAGACGCCTTGTTCCTTGAATGCTCGAAGCACTGGTAACTCGTCGATCCACTCATTAATTAGCTTTGGAGAAGCACCGTCAAAGCCCAAAACCAATATCTTCAAAGCGCTTTTCCTCTTTCAGTAGATCGAAAGGTGAATTGAATCTAACGCCTTAGGGTTAACACATGTTAAATGCTAATGATTAAACATTCTTTTGCATCTTCTGGCGTCTTGGAGTAGCTTTGCGTCCCGAATGGTTAATAGAAAGATATAATTCTTGAGCTGATATCAATTTGAGGTCGGATAGTGACATGAAGATAGCAGGCGTTTCGCTCAAATCATTCTTCGCGATCACGGTGCTATGCTTGTTATTTGCAAGCTTTCTTGTCATCGCAGTGCAGGGAAATCAGGAGGAGAATAATCAACCTACCACAGCAGCCTGGTCATTCCAGTCCGGTCTAAATGAGGCGGCGGACCTTATTGTTCGAGGTGCTGTCGAGGGGGTTGATTCTCAGCTTAAAGGCGGTTCCATATGGTCGAGAGCCGCGGTGTTAGTTCATTCAGTGGAGAAGGGCGTACCTGTTTCGAAGGTTGTTGTGGAGTATGAGGGAGGAGAGGTTGGAGACGTTGGGCTGTCCTTGTCGGACCAACCTAGATTCAGTGCGGGAGAGCAAGTTCTACTTTATCTGACTAGGGGCGAAGGCGATGTCTTCACTGTTGTGGGCGGACCAGTTGGGAAGGTACTCTTAGATTCGAGCGGCCAAGCTCTGCAAGAGCAAGCTGGGTTGGGATACAGCTACTCCGGCTTTCATTGGCCTTGGAGTAGTATTCCAGTAGAGTATTATGTGAACACGGAGGGCGGCCCTACAGATACGCTCTCCGCAGTGCAGGCGGGCTTCCAAGCTTGGAGCGATGCAGGCGCAACCTTCTCATTTCAATACAGGGGGACGACGACGCAGCAATATGCGCATGATGGATACAATGTAGTCTGTTGGCAGTACATTGACGGTCCCGGCCATATCTTAGCAGTTTCTACCACATGGTACTATCCGTTGTCGAAGGAAATATTCGAATGTGATATTCGCTTCGACACTTCGGAGAGTTGGGCTGCGGATGCATCAAGCAACAAATTTGATGTTCAGGATATTGCAGCTCACGAGTCTGGACACTGGCTACAACTCAACGACCTCTATTATTATCAATACTCTGAGATGACTATGTACGGCTATGCCAGCCCAGGAGAAACAAAGAAGAGAACGCTTGAATGGGGAGATATAGCTGGGATACGCTTCATCTATTCACCTCAAAGACCAACTATTGACATCTATACTGATATGAGCAGCTACAAGTTAGGGGAAACAGCGAGGATAAGCGGTCATATCGTTAACCCTGGCCCTGCAATTGACCTCAAAGTCAAGGCTTGGGCTCAACTGCCAGATGGCAGTGTCATGAATATCATGGACAAGCTGACGACCATACCCGCCAATGGAGACATAACGAGAACGTACAAGTACATGTTCCCGCCTGACGCTCAAAAAGGTGTATACACGCTGCACGCGCAGCTGATCGATCCAAGCACTCAACAGATTATTAGCGAGGATACAGCAACATTCACGTTCAGTTGAAGGCCGCATCAAACCTTCGGGTACAAATAGCAATACGGGTAAGCGAGCGTAGGTCAGGAAGTAGATCGCCTTGCAAATCGGAAGGAGAGACTTTCTAAAGCTGGCTACTCTCTTGCTCTTCTCCTTCATTTCTAAGCCAAACCTTGGTCTGGAGAAGACCAATTCGGATTCGATCGTATCATTATCGAGATTCTACGATCTCTCAAGAGACGTCATCCATTCAGCAGCCGTATCGTGCATAGACAATCTGCCCGGAGGCATTCCCGGGTTCGAGAGAATGGTGAAAGACAGGAAGGTAGTTATTAAGCCTAATTGCGTCTCAGCCACTCCAAAGATCCTTGGAAAGACAACTCATCCCGATCTTATCAGGACACTTTGCACACTGTCCTTGATGCATGGCGCGAAGGAAGTGATCGTCGCTGAGGGTAGCGTCGAGGCTGACACACTCACAGCCTTCCAGGTGTGCGGAATTACAAGCGCTGTTTCAGATCTCGAGTACGTAAAGCTCGTAGACTTGAACAAGGATTCTTCGCATCCGACCGAGGTCAGAAACCCGATTGCATTGCCAACCGTTGATGTGCCAGATACTCTAAAAGACGCGGTCCTCATCTCTGCGCCTACGCTGAAATCTCACATACTGGCAAGGGTGTCCCTAGGCCTCAAGAATCTCGTGGGCAGCCTACCAGCGAATATCTACTCCCAGTATTGGCCGATGCGTAGAAACAGGAACATGTTTCATGATCTTTCCTATTCGGGCTGGAAGAAGCTTCATCAAGATACCGATCCATACGATGGCAAGGAACATAGCCTCGACACCCAAGGCGCCATAGCGGACATAGCGTCCGTAATCACGATTGATCTAACGGTGGTCGATGGAACGGTAGGGCTTGAAGGAGGATGGGCTCCAACAGATGGTGCACCCGTCGACCTCAAGGAAAGGACCGGAAGTTATCTGCTGGTCGCCAGCTACGATCCCGTTGCAGCTGACTATATCTCTGCGAGAATCATGGGTTGGTCGGACGACGAGATAAAGGGTCGCAAACGAACCCCAGCGATCTGGCAGTTCAAGTATGCGGCGATGAAGTCGCTTGGAACCTGGAATTCGGAGGCGATAGAAGTTGTCGGCGCAAACGTAGAATCGATCAACGCACACTTCAAAAGAGCATACTACATGCAGTGGCATCTGGAGAAACTGATCGTAGAGATCTCAACAGACAAATGGATCTACTCGCCCGGTGACGACATGAAGATCACCGTTCGACTAGCCAACCCTCATCCTAACTCTCAGAACGCCAAACTGACCTGTTCCGTTCAGCCGTCTAGGGCCGACCTCTCCCAGATACTAGTCCAAGTTCCAGTGTACCTAGGTGCAGGATTTGACAGAGAGCAGCAGTTTACGAAGGTCGTGGGCAACTTTGGAGGCACCGCTTTCAGGGCCTCAGTCCAAGCTTCCATTTCAAATCCAGCGACAGGTGAAATCATATGCAAGGATCAAGCACATTGGTGGTACGTTCCGGAAAACCGAAAGGAAGGGACTTCGCATGTTTCTAACCACTCGGACTACAATATTGACGGCCACAATCTACATAATCATGACATAGAAGCGGGCTCCATTAACACTTTTATCTGAAGGAACGCTGAAACTATGTAATCGAAGACTTTATGCACCTTGGAAGGCCTTGGAGCAGATTATTTTCAATTAAGGTCATAACGGTAGTCATGGCTATGGCATTTATATGCTTGCCGCAGCCTTCCGTCTCGCAGCCTCAACTGGAAGTGACTGTAGGAACGGATAAGACGCTATATTCTCCCGGTGAGAGACTTACCATCACAGGAACTGTGGTAGATCCATCGAATCGGCCGGTCTCAGATGTCGGGGTCTCAGTTCAGGTATCAAATCCTGCTGGAGGAATAGTTAGAATAGCCTTCTCGGTAACAAATTCTACTGGCGACTATATCTATCAATTCTCGCTGGAGAAGAGTGCGACTTCAGGAACCTACAGGATCAACGTGATGGCCAGCAAGGAGGGATATGCTGATGGAATTGCGGAGAGCATCTTCGAGGTTCAGGCTGAATCCCCTGACTTTGAAATTGCCCTCTTACCTCAAACTCAAAGCATCATTCAAGGTCAAACCGCATGGCTGACTGTATCCATATCATCGAAACACGGTTTCAATCAACCAGTCGAATTGGCTTACTCAGCTCTCCCACCTATTAGCACCTGCGCCTTCAGCAATTCTCCAGTTACGCCGAACAGCGCTTCGACCGCAACGATAACTACAAGTCCCAACACGCCACCAGGATACTACTCAGTAACCATAGTAGGTTCAGGGAGCGGGAAGACACACTCAGCAAGCGCACTCATAATAGTTCAAAACGCACAGATTCCGGCGAATCCAGACTTTACAATCTCGATAACCCCGGAATCAAGATCGATCAAATCTGGACAGGCAGCAACATTCACTGTTACAATAGTTCCAACTGGAGGATTCTCCTCAACCGTCACATTGAGTGTTTCCCCAATCCCTGACGGCGCAAGAGCGGAGTTCAACCCCAACCCCGTCTCAAATCTCGCATCAGGAAGTTCACAGTCGATCCTACAGATAGAAACGAGCAACTTGACTGAATCAGGCGATTACCCGTCGACAGTGACAGCGGAAGGCGGAGGAAAGACCAGAACAATAACTCTAATGCTCGTCGTGGCCAAAGCAGCTGACTTCAGATTGACAGTCAATCCGTCGTCGCAAGCAGTTTTACAAGGCCTATCAGCTATCTATCAAGTGACGATAACATCGATAGGAGGATTCAGTTCCCCCGTACTTCTAAGTCTTTCAACATCAGGAGAATGCGGAGTGACATTCGATTCGAATCCTATTACTCCTCCTCCGAACGGGCAAGCAGTATCAACGCTGAGAATAACCACTAGCCCAAACATGAGTTTAGGCGATCACACCTTACTCATAGCTGGAACGGCAGGAACAGCTATACATTCGGTGACCGCCACATTAAGAGTAGATGTATCCTCAGACTTCGCTCTTTCAGCCTCACCATCCCAAACGACAATAGCTGTAGGTAGCGATGGAAGCTTAACCCTAACCGTAACCTCTGTCAACGGTTTCAATTCAGCCGTGAGCTTCACCGCGAAAAACCTTCCCGACGGATTGACGGTGAGGTTCACACCTCAAACGACTGAAGTGAGCTCAACTTCAATATCAACTGTAACCATAGCAGCCAAGAAAGATATCCCTCCAGGAGTATACCATCTCAAGATAAGCGCTGAATCCGAGTCGCTTGAGCATGAAGTTGAGATAATCGTGACAGTAGAAGGCACCAAGTCGAACTGCCTAATAGCAACAGCCACTTACGGCTCGGAGGTTGCAGATGAAGTTCAGACATTGAGAAGATTCAGAGATGATCACATACTCACATCATTTGCAGGAAGACAGTTCATGATAGTCTTCGACTCTTGGTACTATTCCTTCAGTCCAGCTGTAGCTGAATCTATCCGCAAGAACGGTTCGATGCGTGAATTAGTGAAGATAGCGCTGTACCCTTTGATTTGGATACTGCGAATAGCTGAAATAACACACAGGAACCTACCGCCAAACAGCGAGGCCTCTGTGATTATCACGGGATTCATCGCAGCTAGCCTTATCGGAATCATATATGCTACACCGCTACGAATAGCATTCAGGATACTATTACGAGCTTCAAGATTGAAATTCAAAGCTTCAAGTGCCAAATACGAGGCTTTAAGTCTATGTCTATCAACAATCCTCCTAATAGTAGCTGAATCAACCTATATAGACACATTGATGAGAATTGCGGCGCCAATGTTCATTATTACGTTGATAGCAGCTTCAAGTTCGCTAACCCTCGACATCCTAGGATATCTTGATAGAAGAACTCATGCGAGAGTAGGCTTTTAGTTCAGCTTCTTCTTTAACTAGAATATCTTCGAGGCTTCAATGAATGAAGTTACGTCTCTTGGCGTACATACTCATCTTCCTAAGCGTTCTATCAATGATTCAAGAATCCAATGGCCTCGAAGAACTCAACATAACGCTGACCGTAGACAAGTCTCATACAGATGTAGGTGAACTCATCACAATTTCCGGAAGAATAATAGATGCTAAAGGTAATGGCGTACTCGACGCCGAAGTATCTATACAAGTAGATGGGCCGAGAGGCGGAACGGTCCACATCGCCTTCCTCTACTCCAACTCGAATGGAAGCTTCTCGGATAGTTTCCGACTTCCTAAAGGCGCCTTGCCAGGTGATTACATTGTCCATGTGACCGCAATCAAGCAAGGGTATCGAGAAGCCTATAGAAGCTTCAGATTCAGCATCGAAGAGGAATCTGAGCCGAGCTATCAAATGGAATATTATCTCGCTGCACTTGGGCTCATCGCTGTAGCAGTCGCAATATTGCTTCCGATCTATCGGAGGGGGCGAAGGAGGATGCTTGAGCTACCTAAACCCAGCGAAGACATGAGTTATATGGCTGTTGCAAGAGCCTCAGCTAGACTCGAGGAGCTCAAGGCTCAGAAGAAGATAGATGAAAAGACGTATTATAGACTTAAACGTGAATACGAGAAAAGACTGAAAGAGCTTTCGGCAAATCCTTAATAGAATTCTACTGTCAATGTAGCATGATCGATCTATTTGATTCTCAAGGAGAAAGCCGGCGGATGTTGAATGAACAATTCAAGAAGCTCCTAGACCTTCTGGAAAGGATCGATGAAAAGTTGAAGATCGTCGAGGAGAAGATCAAGAGAATAGATGAACGGCTTGAGTCCAGCTTCATAGCTAAGGCCTCAACACCTCGAACAGTGTCTTTGGATGCTGAAACACTTCTGTCCTTTCCCAATCATCTCAGAAAGACCGCCATCTCCATCTGCAAGTTCGGAGAAGCCACTGCGGCTAAAATTGCGAAAGACACTGGTAGAGCTAGAGCTGCCGAAAGCGACTATCTAAATCAACTGGTGGGGATGAATTATCTAGGCAAGAAGAGAGTTGAAAGACAGGTTGTCTTCTATGTCAAGAAATAGGAAGAGCTTAGCTGTGCACTCCTATAAAGGAGGAACCGGCAAGACATCTATATCAGCCAACCTAGCCGCAATATATGCAAAGAAAGGCTTCAATGTCTGCCTTCTTGATTATGATTTCAGAGCACCAAGTCTATACGTTCTCTTCAACATCAAACCTGAAAACTGGCTGAACAATTTCCTAGAAGGAGAATGCAGCATTGAAGATGCCATGATCGATTTGACCGATCGATATTCCACTCCCGGGAGATTCAAAATTGCCCTGGCAGATCGTTCGACCAAAGCTATTCGGCGTATGATGCTGAAGGATAGAGAGTGGGAGATGAAAAGCCTCCATAAACTGCTCGCAACAAAAACAACTCTTCACGAGAAATTGAAAATCGACTACATCATATTCGATACCAGCCCAGGAATACACTACTCCTCAATAAATGCACTGGTCGCCTCAGACCTCGTAATCATAGTGATGAAGATGGACGAGTACGATATTCAAGGAACTCAGGAACTGATCAGAGGAATATACGACGTGCTAGGAAGGAAGACATGCCTGCTTCTGAATCAAGTAGTAGGTGAGGATGAGGGGTATGGAAAAGCCGTAACCGAACGCTTCAAGAAGATGTTTCAATTACATCAACTAGGGGTAATCCAATTCTATAAGGAGGCTCTATTAACAGGCGGCAGAGAAATATATGCCCTCGAGAGACCTGAACATCCATTCACCCAGTCATTGTTAAAGACCTCGGAGGAAATTGAAAGAGTGATGACTACGCCGACATCCTGAATGGATTGGCTTGACTTGACACGAAAGTGGCTGATCCAGCTAAGCCTCTTGATAGAGAAGCTACAGTTTCAAGCAACTGTTCAGTTAGACTGCTTTTTACGGAAGCATGTGGGGAGACAAATCAAAAAGGTAGCGTCTAAGAATTGTTTCAGTATGGCGAGCTTGTGAGAAATCTGACGATTAAGGAGTTTAAGCTCAGGTACCGGAATTCTGTTTTAGGCTTCTCAGTAGCAATTGAAACAAACCCAGACATCTTCATAATAGATGAGGCTCTTGCTGTTGGAGACATGGAGCTCCAGCAGAAATGCATGAATAAGTTCAAAGACTTCAAAGAGGAAAAGGCGACAATCGTCTTGGTCTCCTACGCCTTGAACCTTGTGAATGAATTCTGCGAGAAGACAGTATTTTTGTCAAGAGGTGAAATGATTAGTTTTGGGAAAAGTGGGAACACAGTGAACGAGTATGTCAAGCATGTCGGAGGTCGTAGCTAACTTAGAGGAACATCTTGAAAGCTTACGCAAGAAGCCAGTTTGAAATATGCAAACGCCTACAAGAGAAGACAAAGCATGACTCTTCTTAAAGCCAAGAAAAGTCAACCGATGGAACAAGCAATACCCTTTAAATCTCATTTTCTTAGAGAATCTAACCTCGAAATAATTGTGAGACTAGATCAGGCTTAGGATTGAGCCCACATTGAAGATATGTATCACGAATACATTCTTCCCGCCATGGCGTGGTGGAGCTGAAACCTACAGTTATAATCTCGCCAAGAAACTCACACTACTAGGCCATCAGGTCCAAGTTATATGCGCAAGCGATCCTGAGCCTCCAGGAAGACAAGTCTTAGAACAGATCGAAATCAGCAGACTGAGATCTATTGGCCGAATATACGGCGTCCCAATCGTACCGGATCTTCCAGTAGCGCTTGCGGATGTTGAAGCAGATATACTCCACGCAAACTTTCCAAATCCTTACAACGCTTCAATAATCTCTCTAACTTCAACCATCAGAGGAATCCCCGCGGTCCTAACGTGGCATAACGATCTCCCCCCAGTCAGCCTCGGCGCCAGTCTGATAGTCCATATTCACGACGATCTAGCAGCACCTATCTACATTCCAGCATTCAAGAAGATCATCTCAACATCAGAATCCTACACGGAAACATCGAAGACCCTTCAAAGATACCGCGAGAAAGTAGTCATTATACATAACGGGGTTGACTGCGAAAGATTCAACCCGAGCATAGATGGAAACCAGATCAGAGCTAGGCATGATCTTGAAGATTCCAAAGTCATACTATTCGTAGGCGCCTTAACGAGATGGCACCGCTACAAAGGTCTAGACGTCTTGATCAAAGCCTTCTCTGAAATCCAGGACCAAATGAAAGAGGCTCGACTCCTGATAGTTGGAGATGGAGATCTGAAGCCAGAGTACCAAGCATTAAGCTCACCAATAGCAGACAAAGTTATCTTCGCTGGCAACGTCGAAGATGATGAGTTGCCAAGCTACTATGCAGCATCAGACCTTTTGGTTCTCCCGAGTATAGACCGGTCAGAAGGCTTCGGTCTAACGCTCTTAGAAGAAAACGCAACAGGGAAACCTGTAGTAGCATCAAACGTAGGAGGAACCCCAAGCGTAGTCACAGACGGAGTGAACGGCCTACTAGTCCCACCACGAGACGAGAAGACTCTCGCTGAAACCATAATAGACCTCATGAAGAATGAATGCAAGCTTCACGAAATAGGTTTGAACGGCCGGAGAGTCGCTGAAGCACACGACTGGAAGCACATCGTGAAGAAGACTGAAGAGCTCTACAGAGAAGTTCTTGAAGATAGCTAAACGAAGCCGGTAACAATTGATCCTTAACGATTGAGCGAGAGGATCGAGGATATCGGCATCATCCCTAGGAATAGAAGAAACTTTCATCTATACCTCTTCACCAAGCCCGAGATAGTGAACAAGATCAACCCAGCGAAGACGGCGAAGATCCCTATCAATAGCAGAATTGTAGAGATCAAAGCGGTTCCAGTAGGCAAGGTCTGAACCTCAGCATACCTGTTTATAACCCAGATCCAACCGTAGAGCCCAACGCAGATCGAAATGAGGCCAGGCAACCCTAAGAAAGTCATCGGATGCCTCTCGCCGACGAGCGTAACAATCGTACCGAGAACAGAAAGCGCATGATCAATAGGATTATAAGTGGAACCTTTAAGGCCCTTATACTTGCAGCCAACAGGAACCTCAGCCAACTTCAAACCCTCAGTCTTCATCAAGATTTCAGAATCAATCCCTATCCCAAACTCAGTAACCTCCAAGCTCTCGACCGCATCCTTCGAGTAAGCCCTAAAACCGCTCTGCGTATCAGCAACCTTGACACGCCCAGCCGCAACTGTAGCTCGATCAAGGGCCGTCCGACCGATCTGCCTATACCTCGGCATCCCGCCTTCTGCAAGACTACGAGAACCGATGACGATGTCAGCCTTGCCGCTCAAGATCGGTTCAACAAGCTTAGGGATCTCGTCGGGGTTATGCTGACCATCAGCATCGATAGTCACAATAACATCGGCTCCAAGCCTCTTCGCAAAATCGAAGAGAGACCTAATCGCAGCGCCTTTACCAAGATTCCTCTCATGCCTAACCACTTCAGCGCCAAGCCTCTCCGCGATCTCACCAGTCATATCTGAAGAACCGTCATCGCATACCAAAACCTTATCCACATGCCTACGAGAACCCAAAACGACTCTAGCTATCGTCGCCTCCTCATTGAAAGCTGGAATAGCAGCGACTATCAAACCTTCAACCTCAAAACAGAATTATAGGTTACATGTTCATAAAGAAAGCTTTCCTCGAAGACTACTTCTGGACCTCCCACAGTCTTTACACCCGAGCTGGCTGCCGCTTCCGCACTAACCTGCTTCGAAACTCACTTCACCTCATATAAGGAATATCTCCAAAGGGCTGTCGCGGACCTCTCAGCAGAAATAATGTAATCCTCGGGATCAGGAGGTGTAAGCCCTCCTTATCTTAGTCAGCTTCAACCAAAACAGCAATTCAAACTTAAGGTAGTTCAAGAGAGGAATCTAGGATGGAATCAAGTAGTTGAGTGACCGGAGAGCATAGTTGAACAACGACAATAAGACAACCAGCACCACCAAGAACTCGAATAGAAGAGAAGAACCTTTGCCTCCATGCGCATGTTGGACATTCAGAGACAATGATCGAGCCATATCGATTAAGATTTGAAGACCAAACAAAGCGAAGACTTGGAA
>Ga0315314_1003363_pt1 | contig 12536 bp, 13 predicted proteins | sample TDP9_MG_FD_203631 | JGI IMG/M metagenome (GOLD analysis project Ga0315314, IMG submission 203631) | Freshwater sediment microbial communities from Lake Towuti, South Sulawesi, Indonesia - TDP9 | ecosystem: Environmental > Aquatic > Freshwater > Lake > Sediment | place: Indonesia: South Sulawesi...
CTTCCAAGGTTTCTTCCCCCTTGTGACTGCCGCGCCCCTGAGCTCGAGGAAGTCCGTGCCGACGTCCGTGTAGCCTTTCTTCCGAAGAAGGTTCTCGTGCACCTTGGGGGAGCCGAACGCCTCGTAGGTCTGGAGGAGCTTGATGTAAGGATCCCTCGCCCACAGCTCGCGGGCCGAGGGAGTCACCGCCACTCGCGCCAACACGGGCACGAGATGTCGAAAGTGCAGGTCCATCAGCTTCGCCAAGGGCCCCGGCTCGGGCTTCGCAACGTCTGCGATGAAGACCTCGCCCCCCTCCTTAAGAACCCTGAAGACCTCTCCCGCGGCAGCGGACCTGTCGAAGAAGTCGCGGAACGAGAACACGCAGAACACCTTGTCCACCGAACCCTCCTTCAGGGGTATCTTCTCCCCCACCCCTCGGAGCAGCGACACGCGCTCCTGGTCCAGCCCCTTCATGAAGCCCGCGGAGAAGGCTGCAGACGGCTCGAGACAGTAGACGTGCTTAGAATCCAGGAGCTTGGTGAAGTTGCCCCGCCCCGAACCCACTTCAAGAACGACATCGTCAACACGGGCGTACGAGGCGACCTTCCTCCGCCACCGCTCGACCAGCCCGAAGGTCATGAGGGAGTTGACCTTCTCGTAGTATGGACCCACGTCCTCGAGCGACTCGACAACCTCCTGCCACTCGTCGCCCGTCATTCCGCCGTGGTCCATTCCATCCACCTACGAGCTCCTGTCGAGGACTCTCTTCACCAGCTCTCTGAGGCCGCTGCTGTACTCGTTCGACCCGAGACCTCCAAGGTGCTGCAGGGCCTCCATCCCGTAGTACTCGCCCATGCCCCGTGCCTGCTCGATTGCGCCCGTCTTTATGACCGCCTGCACGCCCTTCCTGACCTCGGCGGGCGTGGGGGCGTCGGACGCCACGATATCCATCACGATCTTCCGCGCCTCTGCGGAGGCCTTCGCCGCCAAGAGCGAAGGGAGGGTCAGAAGGCCCTCCTTGAGGTCCATGCCCACAGGCTTTCCGATCCTCTTCTCATTCCCGGTGAAGTCCAGGATGTCGTCGACGATCTGAAAGGCAACGCCGAGCTTCAGCCCGTACTCCCCCAGGTCCCTCACCTGCTCCGGAGACCCCCCAGCCAGGTGAGCGCCCACCATGGCCCCGGCACGAATGGGCTGCGCGGTCTTCCGCTCCATGATCTCGAGGTACCCGTCGACCGTGAGGTCCTTGCTGTGGCGGTACCTGTGCTGCATGATCTCACCCTCGGCGAGCATCGCGCACGCGTCGGCGGTGGTCTGCACTACGACCTTGTCGAGGGCGCCTCCGATTGAGAACGCCTTGACGAACATGAAGTCCCCAGTGACAATCGCATCGTGGACACCGTACTTCTTGTGCACGGTCTCCCTGCCGCGCCTCATGGTGCCCCCGTCGTTGATATCATCGTGCACGAGCGTAGCGGAGTGGATCAGCTCGAAGGCGGTCGCTATGTCGACGATCTTGTCCGAATCCTTGCCGCCGACAGCCTTGTAGCTCAGGATAGTCACCGTCGGGCGCAGCCTCTTCCCCCCGCCCTCGATTATGTGGAGAGAGGCATCTGTGAGCGTCCGCTCCCGGGACTTGACCATCTCCCGGAGCCTCGAATCGACCATCCGGAGCTCCTTCTGGATGCCAAAATCCCACAGCGCATTCGACATGCGTTGCGCATATTATCCAATGCATACTTAATGCTAATGGTTTCTGGCCACAGCCAGTACATGTCCGAGGTGACCGCTGGACAAGCCGAAAGAGCACCAGGGTTCGCCCCGCCTACCAAGCTCTCGGTGGCAGCCCGGGGAACGCCCCCGCTGCTGCGTCAAGGCAGGCCTGGACCGTGCTGTCGGGGTAGAGGCCTATCGCGACCACCATTGTCGCTGCCAGGGCAATGGCGATCTTGAGCATCGGGGTGAGAGATATCCTGCCCTCGGCTCCCTTCTCCATATACATGTTCTTGATGACCCTCGCGTAATAGTACAGGGAAAGGGCGCTGTTGAGAACCCCGGCGACCGCCAGCCACAATAGCCACTCGAGCCCCGGCGAGAAGGACGCGTAGACAGCGGAGGAGAACAGCACGAACTTGCTCGCGAAGCCCGCGAGGGGTGGAATGCCCGCGAGGGACAGAAGGAAGAGCGTCATGGCGAAGGCGAGCAACGGTGACCTCTTTCCAAGGCCTTTGAAATCGTCGAGCTTCTCGCCGACCGCCACTGCGCCCATGGCCGCGACGACCATGAAGGCGCCGGACTTCATGAACGCGTGTGTGATGATGTGGAACAGGCCGCCTGCGACCGCAGTCTGCGTGGCAACTGGGAGCGCAATGAGGATGTAGCCCGCCTGGGCGACCGAGGAGTAGGCGAGCATGCGCTTGATGTTCGTCTGCGAGACCGCTATCAGGTTCCCGACGGTCATCGTCACGATCGCCAGAACCGCCACCGCCTCCTCCCAGTCGGCCCTCGCAACGACAATGCCCACCAGGAAGACCTTCAGCAGTGCCGCGAAGCCCATCTTCTTCGACGCCGCGGCTAGCATTCCCGACACTGGGGTCGGTGCGCCCTCGTACACGTCGGGAGCCCACATGTGGAAAGGCACTATCGCGATCTTGAAGCCGAACCCCGCGAGGAGCAGGGACGCTGCGAGCAGCTGGAGCTGCCGCGAGTCTGCGACCCACTGGCTGGGAGGGACCGTGAGGGCCAGGTCTATCCCGGAGATGCTCGTCGTCCCTGCGATCCCGTACAGGAGCGAGATGCCGAAGAGCGTGAGGGCGGACGAGAATCCGCCAACTATGAAGTACTTGGTCGCGGCCTCGGCCGACCTCTTCTCGGTCTTCCTGAAGCCCGACAGAGCGAACGAGGATATGCCTGCGATCTCGAGACCCACGAACAGCGCGATGAGGTCCGTCCCCTCGGCAACGACGGTCATGCCGGTGACTGCAAGAAGCACGAGCGCGTAGTACTCGCCCTGGTTCCTGTCATTCCTGATGAACTCGGGGGAACCGATCACGACCACTATGCCCACTGCCACGAACACAAGCATGAACAGGCCCGCGAACTCGTCCAGCTCCACGAGCCCCAGCTGGCTCGCAGGAGGCGTCCAGGAACCCATGAAGAGCCACGAGATGAGCGCGAACGCCACGGCCAGGAGCGGGGCGAGGGCGACGAACGAAAGGAGCCTCTTGTCCTTCAGCAGATAGTCGAGCGCAGGCATCAGCAGGGCGAAAAGTATGAGCATGAGCTGCGGGACGAAGACCTCCAGCACGTTCCACTCAGCCATCTCATCCACCTCCCGCCAGGCCCAGTATCCCGACCACAACATCAACGCCGGGGCCGATGACCGAAAACACGAGATAGGGGAAGACGCCGAACACCGCGATCAGGACAATGAGCGTCGAGACCGGGATGCCCTCATACCAATCGACATCGTGAAGGTGCGACGTGTCGATCTTGCCCGTGAGCGGCCCGAACATCGACTTCTGGAGCGCCCACAGATAGTATCCCGCAGTGATGGCCACGCTCGCGATCGGAAGGAACAGCCACAGCGCCCACGTCTCAAACATGCTCGCGAGGACCATGAACTCCGCCGCGAAGCTGACCAGCCCAGGCAGGCCAAGAGAAGCCAAGAAACCTATCGTCATCAGCGTGGCCGCTATCGGCATCTTCTTCGACAAGCCTCCCAGCACGGGGATCATCCTCGTGTCGCACTTGTGCTGGACCACTCCGCACATCATGAACAGGACCGCAGTCACGAGCCCGTGGGCGAACATCTGGAACACGCCGGCAACGATCCCCAGCTCCGTGAGCGTTGCGTACCCGAGCAGGACGAAGCCCATGTGGCTTATCGAGGAGTACGCCACCATCTTCTTCAGGTCCTTTTGGGCGAGGCAGAGGATGGCGCCGTACAGTATGCTCGCTATGGCGACAACCGCCATCACCAGCATGAGCTCCTCCGCGCCGGTCGGCAGCGTGGGGATCGCCACCCTGATGATGCCGTAGCCGCCCATCTTCAGGAGAAGGCCAGCAAGGAGGACACTGCCAGCGGTGGGCGCCTCGACATGCGCATCAGGAAGCCATGTGTGGAAAGGCACCATGGGCAGCTTCACGCCGAAGCCGAAGAACAGCGCCGCGAAGACAGCTATCTGGAAGGCGTCGCCGAACTGCGCTCCGCTGACATTCGCGATCGCCTCCATGCTGAACGAGCCGACGCCGGACTCGAAGTACATGGCCATCATACCGATGAGTATCGCGAGGCTGGCCACGTGCGTGTATATCAGGAATTTGATGGCAGCGTAGTCCTTGTTCGGCCCGCCCCAGACCCCAATCAGGAAGTACATCGGAATGAGGACGATCTCCCAGAACACGTAGAAGACGAAGTAGTCCAAGGACACGAACACGCCCAGAACCCCGACTTCGAGCACGAGCATCAGACCGAAGTACTCCTTCGGCCTGAGGGCGGTGTCCCACGAGAACAGGATGGACAGGGTGGACAGCAGGGTCGTGAGGACGAACAGCGGCAGGCTGATGCCGTCGAGGCCAACTATGTAGTTGATGCCCAGGGACTCGACCCAGGAATACTCCTCGTAGAACTGGTAGTTGAAGAAGCCCTGACCGTCATGGTATGCAGTTGCCGCGTTGTCCGGCTCGATCATGAAGCTCAGGGCGACTAGCACCGAGAGGGCGAGGGCAGCCGCAGAGAAACCGAGGGCGACCCACTTGGCATACGTCTCGCGCCTGCCAAGGCTGAACGTCAGGATCGCGCCCACCAGAGGCAGGAGTATGATTAGCGATATCACGGGGATGCCGTCGAAGAGGCCCTCAAGCATCAATCACCACCCCCTCGCCCATGGCACGAAGTATATCATCAGCAGTATGAGCAGGACGATCCCGATGATGACGAGGCTAGTGTACCCCCTCACATCGCCGGTCTGGGCTTTCCTGATCGACCGGCCGAGGTTGGCCCCCAGGTATGCGATGCCGTTGACGAGGCCGTCTATCACGTATCTGTCGAAGGCGTCAGCGAGCAGGGAGAAGCTGTACACGACCTTGTACGCGAAGTCGTCATAGAACTGGCTGACATACCAGCGGTTCTCGAGGGCCTTCTGCACCTTCCCCGGGACGCCCGTCGAGAACACTGTCCTGTCGAAGCCGGGTCTGTAGTATATCCTGTGGGCGAGGAAGATGCCCACGACCGCCAGGACAAGCGTGACATATGTCAGCGGGTCGGAGAACACGCCCACCGCAATATCCATGTGGGGCTCGTGCTCGGGCTCGATCGGCACTGGCATGTCCTCGATGGCTCCCTCGGTGAACCCGATGAACCCGGACCCAATGAACAGGGCAAATCCAGATACCACCGCGAGAGACGCGAGGATCATCAGCGGGACGGTCATGATCCTCGGTGACTCGTGAGCATGGAACTCCGAGCGGGGCTCGCCCGCGAAGGTCATGAACCACATCCTGAACATGTAGAACGCCGTGAGGAAGGCAGTCGTGACGCCCATGATCCACAAGAGCGTGAAGACAGGGTCTGCCTCTCCAGCTTCGAACACGGAAGAGAGGACCTCGTCCTTGCTCCAAAAGCCTGAAAGCGGAGGTATCCCCGCTATCGCCAGAGAGCCGATGAGCATCGTCATCGATGTGATGCGCATCTTCCTCCCCACTCCGCCCATGAGCCTCATGTCGTTCGTGCCGACGGCGTGAATCACGCTGCCAGCGCAGAGGAACAGAAGGGCCTTGAAGAACCCGTGGTTCATGAGATGGAAGAGCGCAGCAGAATAGCCGCCTCCGACATGCGCGTGAACCACGAGGTAGCCGCCCGCGCCGAGGCCGAGCGTCATGTACCCCAGCTGGCTGACGGTGCTGTACGCCAACACGCGCTTGATGTCGTTCGCTGCGAGGGCGCATGTAGCCGCGATCAGAGCTGTCACGCCTCCTATCACGGCGACGAACAGGAGGCTGTCCGGCGTCTGCACGAGCAGGGGGTAGGACCTGGCCGTGAGGTACACCCCCGCTTTGACCATTGTCGCCGCGTGGATGAGCGCCGAGACGGTTGTCGGGCCTTCCATCGCATCGGGCAACCATTCGTGGAGTGGGAACTGAGCGCTCTTGCCTATCGCTCCGCCGAAGATGAGCGCCGTGCTCAGCGTGAGCATGTTCTGGGACATCTCACCGTTCGCAACCAGCTCACCGACGCCGTCCCCGAAGAGGACCTCGAAATCGAGGCTCCCGACATACTTGAACAGGACGATGATGCCCGCCATGAACATTATGTCGCCCACGCGCGTGACGATGAACGCGCGCTTGGCTGCGCTGGCGGCAGAGGGCTTCTCGTACCAGAATCCGATGAGCAGGTACGAGCAGAGGCCGACGAGCTCCCAGAAGATGAACATCTGCAGGTAGTTGTCGGCTATGACGAGCCCGTACATCACCGAAATGAAGAGCATGATCTCGGCGTAGTACCGTCTGCGAGTGACGCCCTCCTCGTGCATGTAGCCGCCCGAGTAGATGACCACGAGCGTGCCGACTACGGATATCACGAGGAGCATCACGGCGGTCAGCTGGTCTATCCAGATGCCGAACTGGACCTCGAAATCGGCTATCAGGAGCCAGGTGGTCCTCGGAGCCTCAGCACCCGTGAGCGTGTTCCCGTTGATGACCTCCCAGATGACCAGCATCGAGAGCAGGAATGCGCCCAAGGCTCCCGCCACGGCGTACCCGCACCCATCCTCCCAGGAGAGGGTCCTCTTCGGGAGGATGCTGATGAGAATGAACGCCACGAAGGGGAAGACCGGTATCAGCCACGCATACTCGAGCACCTCACCACCTCAGGACGTTGATCTTGTCAACGTCGATAGTCTGATACCTTCTGTAGACGGACAGCAGGATGGCCAAGCCGACGGCGACCTCGGCTGCCGCAATGGCTATTGAGAAGAGCGCGAACACCTGCCCAGACGGGTCGAGGCCCAGCTCGGGGTGGAGAGACGAATGATACGAGCTGAACGCCACCAGGTTGACGTTCGCTGCGTTGAGCATGACCTCTATGGACATGAGCACGACGATTGCGTTCTTCCTCGTCATGACGCCGTATGCGCCCACAACAAGCAGGAGCGAGCTGAAGATGAGCCAATACTCGATCGGGATCATTCGCTCTCCTCCTTCGCCAGGAATATTCCGCCAAGCAGGGCGACGAGGAGCAGAAGGCCGATCAGAAGCACGATCAACCCGTAGCCGAGGTCCACCTCGGTCCCGAACATCGTCTTGGCGACCTCCTCGTTCGATATGTTGTCCATGTCCCCCTCCGGCCAAGTGATGGAGAGGACCGCTGCGACCATGAGGAGCGCCAGGAGGGCCATAGCGAGCGCACGAAGAGCGTTGCTGCTGACCTTCACCGCTTCTCACTCTCCTTGATCTCGCGTTTCGTGAGCATGATGCCGAAGAGGATTACCACGACGACAGCGCCGACGTACACCAGTATCTGAACGATCGCGACGAACTCAGCGCTCAGCATGATGTACATGCAAGCGATCGAGATGAAGCACGAGGCGAGGTAGATCACGCTGTGAACTATCTCCCTGGAGTGGATGACCATGAGCGCGGAAATCAGAGCCGCGGCGGCCAGGAACAGAAACACGAACAGCTCCCAGGTCATTCCTTCGCCCCCGGCATGTCGATTGCGTCGAACTTGCAGGCCCTGAAGCACCTGCCGCAGCCAACGCACTTCTCCAACACGAACACCGCCCGCTTCTTGGGCTTCGACTTCTTCCCGTCCTTTAGGACCTTCTCGGTGCCGGGCATCTCCATCATGTATATCGCGTCGGCCGGGCAGGCTCTCACGCACGCACCACAGCCCGTGCAGTTGATCAGCTTGAACCTGGGCTCAGGCATCTCGAAGTAGGATTCGTAGACCTCCTCCATCTTGACGGCCTGCTCGGGGCACACAGCGGCGCACTTCCCGCACGAGCTGCACTTCGGGAGGTTGATCTCTGGCTTCTGCTTCCCAGTCGCCTCGATCGCCGTCATCGCGATGCATATCTCCGGGCACTCGCCCGCGCACTTCTCACAGCCCGTGCACTTGCTGAGGTCCAGGACGGGCAGGAGCCTCTTCTTCCGCTCCTCGACGAACTTGTCGGCGAAGGCGTCATCCCTCAGCTCCTTGGGACCGAACTTGATCCTCGCGCGCTCGTGGTCCGCCAGCTCGAACTCGACCGTGTGGTGAATCGCCACTGTCGGGCAGACCTCGACGCAGAGTCCACAGAAGAGGCATCTCGCGTAGTCGACCCCCGGGCGCTCTATCTTCCCGAGCTCAGGGTCCTCGAGCTTCTCCATCCACATGCAGTCGTTCGGACACATCTGAACGCAGTTGGAACACCCGATGCACCGCTTGAAGTCAATGACATGTTTGCCGCGGTAGACAGCTGGCAGGTCCAGCTTCTGATATGGATAGAGGACCGTGTTGGGCTTGCCCAGTATCAAGGTACCGACTACCTTCTTACCGGTCCGTTTCATCGGCTTGACAACGAGCCCGGCGGAGCCTGGGATCTTCCGGGACGCCATCAGAACCACCCCGCCGATTTCAACGCTGCAGCGATCATGAGGTTCAGCACTGCCAGCGGCAGGAGCCGCTTCCAGCCAAGATCCAACATCTGGTCGATCCGTATCCTCGGCAGCGACCAGGTCATCCACATGAACATGACGTAGACGATGTACGCCTTGATCAAGAACCATATCTCGTCGGGGATGAGCGCTGGCCCCTGCCAACCACCAAGGAACAAGGCGGTCGCAAGCGCACCGCCCGCGTACGATCGGACCGCGGTAGTCATGTAGAAGAGGCCGAACCTCATCCCGCCGTACTCGGTCGTCCAGCCTTCCACGAGCTCTGCCTCCGCCTCTGGCAGGTCGAAGGGGATTATCTCGACCTCGGCGACAAGGCACACCAAGAAGACCAAGAAGCCCAGGAACAGCGGAATGCCGAACCAGATATCGTGCTGGGCGTCCACGATGTCGACGAAGTTGAAGCTTCCGGCGAGCAGAAAGACGCTCGCGACCGTCAGGAGGAGCGGTATCTCGTAGCTCATCATCTGGGCCGCGGACCGCATTCCGCCGATGAGGGTGTACTTGTTGTTCGAAGACCAGCCCGCTAGGAGTATGGAGAACGGAGCTATGGCGAAGGCGGCTAGGGCGAACAGGGCAGCTGCAGGGACGTAGTCACCCGATGAGTTGGTCGCCAGCCCGAAGTCCCTGCTGAATGGAACCGCCGCGAGAATAAGAAGAGACGATCCGACGAAGATGACAGGGGCTAGCAGGAAGCCGGCCCTGTCGGCCTTGGCCGGAACGATTATCTCCTTGATGAACAGCTTGATCCCATCAGCCAGGTTCTGGAGCCAGCCGCCGATCCTGTAGCCGACGTAGTAAGGCCCGTAGAAGTCGAGTATCCTGCCGCTCAGCTTCCGGAAGATCCAGAGGAAGTTGAGCACGTTGATGAGCGCGATGACGACTATGATGATGCTCTCGAGCAGCATCGTCATGACCGCAAGGTGGCCGTCGGAAGCCGCGAAATCGCCGATGGCGTCGAAGAAGTCGCCGAAGACCCAGGGAAGGACGTCTCCGAGCCAGTACCATAGGTGATTGACGAGCGCCACGAGCCACTCGATGATTCCGAAGCAGAACTCGTACAGGTTCAAGTCCTCACCTATCGGTCTCCCCTATGCACATGTCCAGTCCGCCCATGATTGCGACAACATCGGCGAGCTTGTAGCCCACCAGGATTCTTGGCGCCGCCGAGATGATAATGAAGATCGGGCTCCGGATCCTCAGCCTATAGGGCTTGTCGGTCCCGTCGCCCACAACGTACATCATGGCCTCCCCTCTCGGATCCTCCACCCTTCCGAGACCAGTCCGAGGGGGTGCGGTCCTCGGGGCGACGACCCTCCACTTCCCCTTCGGCATCTTCTGGATTGCCTGTCTGATGACGCGGCAGCTCTGCCACATCTCGTCCATCCTGACCCTGTAGCGGGCGTAGCAGTCGCCGTCCTTGTGAGTAGCGGGCTCGAAATCCATGTCGCTGTAGACGGAGTAGGGCGCGTCCTTCCTGATATCGTACTTGACGCCGCTTGCTCGCAGAGAAGGCCCCGTCACTCCGAGATTCATCGCGTCGGTCTTCCGCAGAATGCCTACGCCCACGTTCCTCATCATGAAGATCTTGGAGCCCTCGAACAGGTCCTCGTACTCCTTCAGGCGCGCCTCCATGTAGTCCACGGCGCGGAGGGTGTCCCTCTCGAAATTGGCCGGAAGATCGTGCGCAACGCCGCCAATCCTCGGGAAGTTGTACGTGAGCCTGCTGCCGGTGAGCGCCTGCAGGAGGTCGATGAAGACCTCCCTGTCCCTCATGGTGTACGTGAAGCCGACGGACATCCCGAGGTCGCCCGCGTACGCGGCGAGCCACATGAGGTGCGAGGCTATGCGCTGCATCTCGAGCGCGAGCACACGGATGTACTCTGCCCTCGGGGGAACCTCTAGGTCCATCAGGTCCTCGACGGTGAGACAGTAGAGATGTGACCACGCCATCGAGGCGCCGTAGCACAGCCTGTCCGCGATCGGTATGATCTGGGTGAAGGTCTTGCCCTCGCACAGCTTCTCGATGCCCCTGTGCAGGTAGCCGACCTCGGGCTCGGCGTCGACGATCGTCTCGCCGTCGACCTTGACCCTCAGGTTCCACAGCCCGTGCGTCATCGGATGCTGCGGACCCATATTCACCCACATCTCTGCCATCCATGATCACCCCTTGAAGTCCTTCCTGAGCGGATGGTAGAGATAGTCCCTGGGCAGGAGTATGCGCTCGAGCCGCGGGTGGTTGTTGAACCTGACGCCCATCAGGTCGTAGGTCTCCCTCTCATGCCAGTTGGCTCCTCCCCAGACAGATGACACGGAGTCGACGGTGGGGTCCTCCTTCGGCGCGGAGGTCAGGAGCTCGACGAGCACCTTGTGCTGATAGGACCATATGTGATACACGATGCCGAACCGGTCCTCGTGCTCGACGGCCGAGATCATCGACAGGTGCTCGAACCCCAGGCTGTCCCTGAGGAACCTGCAAGCCCTGTGCAGCTCCCGCCGGTCTATCCTGGCCCGGATAACGCCTGCCCTGACCTTCTCGAACTCAGTGACGGTCGAGGGGAAGTTGTCGACGATCGCCCTCAGGATCCTCTCCTCGGGCACGCCATCGACCCTTGCGAGGGCCTTCTCTATGTCCACCGCATTCCCCTCCATTCCCCTCTCCAGCATCCTCAATCAGGTCTCCTTCACTTGCCCGTGAGCAAACCTTTCTTGTTCTCCTTGATCAGCTTCTGCAGCTTCAGGAACCCGTCGATCAGAGCCTCCGGCCGCGCAGGGCAGCCAGGGATGTAGATATCGACGGGGATGAACTGGTCAACGCCAGGCACGACGCTGTAGCTGTTGTAGAACGGACCGCCGGAAATGGCGCACTCGCCCATCGCGATGACCCACTTGGGCTCCGGCATCTGGTCGTAGAGCCTCCTCAGAGCCGGCTTGAGCTTCTTGCTGACGGGGCCGTTGACGAGCAGAACATCGCACTGTCTCGGGCTCGACCTCGGGATTATGCCGAACCGCTGCTGGTCGAACCTGGGGGCGGAGGCGACAGCCATCTCGAGCGCGCAACACATGATGCCGAAGTGGAGAAAATAGAGCGAGTTTCTGGTTGCCCAGTTGAAGAAGTCCTTGGTCAGCCAGTCGATTCCGCTCCCGACGGGCGACCGACGGAGCACGCTCTCCATCACGTCGTCCGCCCACTTGAGGAAGTCCTTGGATCGGAACGCTATCGCGCTCCCGGGCGACGGACCGGCTCGCCCCGCATTCAGATCCAGACTATCTCCTCCTTTTTCAGGGCGTAGGCCACGCCAACGAGGAGAATGCCGAGGAACATGAACAGGAACAGCTTCGCGAGGTCGCTCAGGTCAGGGAAGACCAGCGCCCACATGAGCACGAACACCGCCACGAGGTCGAACGCGACGAAGATGATCGCGTACATGTAGTACTGGAAATGGAACTGTATCTGCGCGTCACCTATCGGCACCTCGCCGCACTCGTAGGTGGTCTGACTCCTTGGCTCGTTCTTATCCGTCCTGAAATACCTGGAGAGGAAAAACGCGAGCGTTGGAAACAGCAGGGCCACAATCGCAAAAATCGCTATGCCCACGTAGTCCTCTGCTAGCATTGTTCGGGGATTAATGACAAGATATAAAACGCTTTTCGGTTGACCGGAGGTCAGCGCTTCGGTCAGTGACGAAAAAGGGTTGTTGGAGAGGCCCCGTTCTAGGTCCTTCGAGAGGGGCCTCTCTCACGCATTACCGGAAGCGAGCGCCGCACCGCGAGCAGAAGCTCGCCTGCGGGTCCACAGGCGAGCCACAGGTCGGGCACATGCTCGGAGGCGCCGCAGCGGGCTGGTACCCAGGTGCAGTTCCCTGAGGTCCGTAGACTGGCTGCTGAGTCTGCTTCCT
>Ga0315314_1003364_pt1 | contig 12535 bp, 27 predicted proteins | sample TDP9_MG_FD_203631 | JGI IMG/M metagenome (GOLD analysis project Ga0315314, IMG submission 203631) | Freshwater sediment microbial communities from Lake Towuti, South Sulawesi, Indonesia - TDP9 | ecosystem: Environmental > Aquatic > Freshwater > Lake > Sediment | place: Indonesia: South Sulawesi...
AGATTAACAAGCTGGAAGCAGACCTTTCTGAAATCAAGAAATACTTAGTCGAGCTTGAGGTTCTCACGTATGAGAGGGGTAAGATCAATCCCCACGCCTTTTGCATCGACGACATTGACCACAAAATTGTTGATGTTTTGGTTCAGCGGGGTGGGGCTACGACGGCTGAGTTGGCTGAGGAGCTCGGCACGAATCGTTGGCTTGTCCTGAACCGTCTTAAGCGTTTGGCGAGGTTTAGCAAGAAGCAGCTCGGTGGGTCCTGTTTTGTTTACCGTGCTGGGGAGCGGGCTGGAAGGCGTAGGGCTTGGTGGCTTGAGGTCCAACGTGATGAAACTTGATTTGGTGGAGAAGACAGAGGCAACTGCATTGAGAGCACCAGTCACAGGGGCTCATTTTTGCCCCTCTCAGGTCCTTATTTGATGCGTATCCAAGGGGCTTCTCTATATTTGGCGAAGAGGGCTACTGTGCGAAGTCTCTTTTCGGGGACCAGAAGGTACGGGTATATGTAGTGGAGCGCGGATATGGCTCGGCTTCCACTGGCTTCAGGGTAGTGTATTCCGAGCAGCTTGGCGACCTTTTCGTTTAGGGCTCGTGTGGTGGTCCAGTATTTCACGCGGGGAGACCCGTACTCTCTTTTGTACACGCCTCTGTTCACGGTGTTGTAGCCTCTCCAAGCCTCTCCGATGGTTCCCTCGTCGTCTATGTAGGCGGCGAGGAGCTCCCTCCTTTCGGGTTTATCTTCGACCTCAGGCAAGATGGGGATAGGGTATTTCACTTCGGGGATGAACTTCCAACCTGCGGGCAGTTTCCCCGTCTTTCGGTGGTATCTGGCGGCGGCGTGGGTCTTCTTAATCTCTCGTTCTTCGCTGATGGTGACGGCTTCGTGGATGTGCGCCAGCTCCATAGCTTCAAGGTTCGGGGGCGCGAACCTCATCCTTCCAGAAACAACGTCCTCTATCATTCCCAGCTCGTAGAGCCTAAGCTCGCTTATGGTTCGGTCAAACTCCAGCCACCTATCTCCTCTTAAGGCGTTGAGTGCCTGTTCTACCAGCCTCTCAATCTCCTCACGTTGACCCATCACTCTTCAGCCTCCGAATGACAGTGTGGCACACAGCCACACATAATACTTTTATAGAATTACGTAAGAACATATGGGTATGGTGGGATATGTCTATGTCTGAAGAATCGGCTCCCAAAAACCAAATCCCTGTTCCCTTTACGGTGCGGGTGAGGTGCGGTGGGGGTAATAAAACCTCTATTTTGGTGACGATTCCACGAGACGTGGTTTCTCTTACGAAGATAAAGAATGGAGACTGGGTTAAGCTCACCCTTGAAGAAGTGATCAAAGCAGAATAGGCTACCAACTCTTCTCAGCCTCCCCCAGTTCACGCAAAAACTCGTACAAGGCGCAAACGAGGAATCCTCCCTTCGGGTCGGGAATCACACACCTCTGCTCCCTCTCACACTCAACGTTTTCGTCGTATCTGCACTTCATTGATTACTCAGTCCCCTTCATGGTTTCCTCAAATATCTGGAGGGTCTTCACACGTTGTAGGGCGTGCTCCAGAATCTCCCTCTCCCGCTTAAGCCTCTCGATTCTCTCCACGACCAGCCTTCTAATTTCCAGAAGTTTGGTTTCCTCCTCACTCATGTGTCCTCACTTCACTTTTCTGGCGATTCTCTGCTTTTCCTTCCCTCGATGTTGTTTGCAGAGCCATACGTGCTGTACATTGGGCGGTTCGCCTTCCACTACGCAGCCGCAGGGCAGCCTAACCGACTTCATGTACGCCCCGTCTCCTTTCCCTGTCTGATTGTGAGACCTAAGCCTATGATAAGGGCGATTACTCCGAAGGCAGCCCACCCCTTCCAAGCTAGGTTATAGAGCTGGGTTAGGGCGTTGACGAGGCTTATGGCGCCTGTGAAGGTGAGAGCCATAGACAAGCCCATTTCTAGGGACTGCCTGTAAAAGACGCGTCTCAAGGTGCTCAGAAACCTAGGGTTTTCGGTGATAATTCTGTTCAGGATTTCAACGGGGTCAATCTTCTCTGGCTTGACGGGGTGGACCTCTTCACGCTCCCCCGTCTCCTCGGAGCTCCCCTTGTCTCCTTCGTCTCCTCGATGGATAGGAGCAGGTGGCAGACTTTGCAGATTTCCGCCCGAAACTTCGTCTTTCTCCCCCAAATCCTCACCTCCCTCTCCTCGTGGCTACAGCTCACTTACTTCTGCCTCGCAGTCGGATAATAGGTGAGCTTGCCTGTTTTCCCCGCGTCCTCGCGTATGAGCCCCTGAACAATAAACTCCCTAATGGCTTCGCTTCGGCTTGGGAACCTGCCCTCTTCAACGAGTTGGTCAATCTTTCTAAGAGCATCATCGGGCATCCGAAGCGAAATCCACTTCACTAGAGCAACCTCACCCAGAGCTTTGCTTTTCCCTCATCGTTCAGCTCCCACATGGCGTCTCGTATGGTCTCCATTGAGTACCGTGGGAATATGGCGACCCGTAGCTCCTCAGCCGTGAAGACACGCCCGTTGAAAACCCTCAGCACCTCTATGATTTTCTCTTTGACCTCGCCCAACTCGTTGGAGGTCACTTGTTCCGCGCTTCTTTTTGAGGGGGGTTGAGCCTGTGGGTGTTCCGCGTCGGGTGCGGGGGGAAGTTGTACCCTCCCCTTGCGTGGTATATCTGTGACTATTACCCCACGCTTCATACCCTCTCTTCAACCCCTTTCCTCTTCTTGCACCCCTTCTTGTGCCGCGGGTTTCCGTATTTTATCGCCTTCAAGACTGAGGTTACGGGGTCTCGCTCCACTGCGAAGTGGGCGGCTAGGTCCAAGAGGAAGTAGCCGTCAGCCTCTGCGTCTGTCTTCGCTCTCACTATCTTTGGGTGAAGCAGCTCGTCAACGAGCTTGTTCAGGGTGCCCTTTCTGACCATGTTTCAGCCTCCCAACGTCACCACAACGGGGCACCTTTCCCCCTTGCCATAACGCTTCTTGAGCACGCAGTCAGGACAACCGAGACTTACTTCCTTCGTGGCGAGACAATAGGCGGTGATTATGTCGGCGTCTTCGGAGAGGAACGGAATAAGGCTCCCGCGTTTGTCACCTCTGACGTACTCCTCCATAACCGCTATAACCTCCTCCTCGCTCAACTTGTTGGCAGCCTCCTAGCTCCCCTCTCGTACTCCTCGTAGGTGATTCTTCCCTCAAGGAAGTCCTTTATGAGCGCGTCTAGGGGTTTGACGGGAACGGGGACCCTTGGCGGTGGTGGAGCCCTCAGCCTCTCAACTTCAACCATCCACCTCTCCCGCTCTCTAGCCAACCTCTCCTCAGCCGCCTCCTCCAAGATGTTGAGCTCCTCAGCCAAGCTCCTAACGTCTGCCCTGTACCGCTCCCACTCCGAAAGGGGAATAGCCCTCTCGCTCAGCAGTGTGTTCCTCGCCCGTATCCAGTAGTTCCCCTCTTTGAGCTCATACTCTTCGGGTGTGGGCGCTTCAGGGTGCTCCTTAAAAAACAGCTCGAAAGCCTTATCCAGAATCTCCCCGCGAGTGGGCATATACTGAGGAGAAAGGCTGGGAGAAGGATTTTCCCTCATTTCTTTAGCTCCTTCGCCCTCCTTTCGTACTCATCGTACGGGATGCGACCCGTGTTGAACTCCCAGATGAGCTTATCCAGTCCCTCAGGCGGGACGGGCACCGCTGGGGGCGGAGGTTTCAGCTTCGGAGGCAAAGGAACAGCCTTCGCTGCCACCTCTTTGGCTAGGACCTGAGCCATCTTCTCAGCCTCCTCCTGTGGCAGAAAGCTCATGGAAAGCTCCCACTCCTCGTCGAACTCGGCTCTGTGCTCGGCGGGGTCAACTCCCTTGTCGAGCAGCAGGGCGGAGTACGCAGCCCAGCACTTGAAATACTCTTTGGGGCGCTCCTCCTCAGCCAGCTTGGTCACCCTCTTCTTTCTTTGTTGGCTTGAGTAAGCCGTACTTCCTCAGTGTCTTCTTGCAGGAGTCCTCCCACTCAAGGAGATACGCCACCACGACCTCAGGCTCATCCGTCTCAAACACCAGCCGCCACTTTTTGTACCCCTGCTGGTAAGTGCCAACGAGCTTGAAGTCCAGAAAGCCGCTTATCGCCTCGACAAGGGGTGACAGAGTGGGGTTGGGGTTTGTTTCGCGCCCAGCCTCAAGCGTCCTAACTATCACATGAAGAAGGTTGGTCCCCTTCTCCTTCCAGTATTCCTCAACCACGAAGAAGGCGGAAAGCGCCTCTTTCAGCGTGAGCTCACTTTTCTGGTACACTAATCTTCTTCTCCTTCGCCCTTGCCTTAACTCCCTCTTTCACAGCGTCCTTAACGCCGTCCTTTATCACCCCGCCTAGCTCCTCTATGAAGCCGCCCTCCTTCTCTCCTCCAGACTTGGAGCCTGCTGGGGGCGTTGGGGTCGCCAGCTTTATCAGCTCGTGAGCCTGCTCTATCTTCGTCTTCACCCCTTCAACCTCAACCCCCGCAGACTTCTTCATCGCCTCGGTTAAGATGTCAATGGAGCTTGTGTACGCCTTCGTGAGAATTTCCATTCCAGAGTCAAGGCGAGCCTGATACATGGTTTTGATTTCGTCAAGGGCTCCCTCAATCTCCTTCTTCATGTACTCCCTTAGTTGAGCGGGCGGGAGCCTTGCCGCCGATGTGTCTTTGGGTTCGTAGTCGGGGTTGTTCTCCTTCCAACAGGTCCTCTTGTACCTTCCGTCCACGTACTCCATGAGCTTGAAGCGCTTGAAGCGGTTAGGGTCCTCAACCTCCTCAAGTACCTCGTCGAAGGCTGCTTCACTCTCAAAATCGTCTATGGTCTCCCACTTCGTCCCAGAGTAGCCCTTCAGCCTGAGCACACGATTCTCGCCCTTCTTTTCTCCCCTTCTCCAAAAGGGCATACTGTTTTCTCCTACAACCTCAGCGTCACACAAAAGTTGCGTGTCTCACACTTATAATGTTATGTGACACAAAATACCCCATACTCCACCCCCTCCGCGAACGTTTTTCGTTGAATCCAACATCGTTATATACTGTTACGTGTAGATTACGCGGCTCTAACCCATTGTGATGTGTCACACAACTATAAATACGTGACACAGACAAGAGAGAGGTCGCTGAAAGTATTAGGAGAGGTGTATGTAGAAAATGTCAACCAACCCAACGCTCGTCATGGACGAGCTCAAGGACTTTTGGAAGAAGGGCTGGGAGGCAGCCAAGGACAAGATGGTGAAGAAGGTCAAGAATCCAGAGATACAGATGCTGTGGCACACCAACGCGAGGAGCGAGGGAGCGGAGAAGAACTACGCAGCAGAGACGGGGGTGGCGATTAAGGAGAGGCGTAGGAAGGCAGCAATCGAGAAGAAGAAGCCGCAGGACTGGGGCACGGGCGCGGCTGAGGGAATCGAAGCCAAGGTTTTGACCGCGACGGAGCAGGAGAACTGGGCGAGGGAGGGTGGTCCCTACGTCATCTTGGTCCACGAGGTTAGGACGCTGTACAGGCAGGCGGGGCTTTCTGGGCTGGCTGGCGGTGGTTGGTGGCTGGACAACGTTTCGGCGAGGCTGAAGATGGCTAAGAAGAAGCCTGAGATGATACCGACGATTCGCAGGGAGATTCTTGCGGCTCTAGCGGTGAAGGCGAGGGAGATTGGGGTTGCTCTCCCCGCAATCTAATAATGGAGAGGATGAAAAATGGCAGTACCACCAGAAGAGATTGTTTGGGGAGAGGAGCTGAGGCTTTCGGGCGGCGTGGCGGCGGGCGTACTGGCGATAGACCTCGTCGGCGACACGGTGAGAGACTTTCTGTCGAAGTTTATACCCGCCGAGTGGATTGAGGTAGCAACCGAGGGCACGATAGGCGTGGTTTTGCTTTACGCTGGCTACAAGTGGATTGCTTCTCCAGACTGGAAGGCGTTTGCGAAGCAGGCTGGAAGGGCTGGCATAGGCGTGGCGATACGCAACGCGGTTCTGCCCTACATCAAGAAGGTGGCGGCTCCAGCCGCGTGAGGGGGGTGTTTAGCGGATGTCCACATGGAGAACCCCCTTATGGGGTGAGAAAGGCGGGAAGCCCCCAGCTGAGAGGGGCGGCGGCGGGGAAGGAGGGAGCCCGCCAGCACCAGCGCCCACGGGGGCTGGCAGAATCAAGTACGTGGAGCTCTACGGCTCCTTCACCAGCTTGGCGGCAAACCTTTCAACGAAGGTAATAGACTACACGATTCCCGACGGACACGCAGCCGAACTCGTGGCTGTGGGTGTCATGCCAGACTACGACCCGACGGGTCCCGCGTCGAACCTGCTGGACACGGAGATAGGCTTCGACGACAAGCTCACGGGCATCAAGTTCCTAACCAACCACATCGGTAGGAACGCGCTGCCCTACGGGGACCGAGCCTCTAAGCAGCCCATTCGGCTCTTGGACATCCCTATGAAGATGGGGAACCTGACACCGAAGTTCAACGAGGGCATGAAGCTTCAGGTAGTGGCGACGGCTGGTGCTACGGCGATCTCGAAGGCTGTGAGGGCTAGGGCGCTGGTCCTCTTGTACGAGGAGGGCGACGCTATGGCTGTGTTCGGCGTGGGAATCTCCGCGTTTGCGACCTTGACGGGTGGGGTTTCACAGGCTCTGCCACAGATATTGTTCACTGACTACGCGGTTCTGGCGGCTGCGACGGCAGGGGCGGGGAAGTGGGAGGACCTGTACACCAAGTCGGTGAAGGACTTTGAGCAGGTTAAGCTGTCTCACGTGGGCTTTAGCCCTCACGTGAACGCCGACGAGCTGGAGATCAGGGACCTGAGGCTGAAGAGGGAGTTTCCAGAGTACGAGCCTTTCTGGAAGGTGAACGAGGTTTACAACGCGCTTCCCTTCGGAGACGACGACGATCATCAGCCAACCCAGAGGCTGCCGTCTGTGGTAGCCGACCACGTGTTCACGAACACCACCATCGAGGTTAAGGTGAAGGACCTAGCGGCGGTCATTCCAGCAGGCGGGGTGGCTGCTCAGCTGCTGGGAACCTACAGGAGGGTGAGGTGACATGGAGCGCATAATCCTCGTAACAGGCGCAAAGACAGCCAACGCCGACATAGACTTTCCAGCCATGTACCCGAAGGCGAGGGCTCTGGCGAGGGTGGCTGTTGTCGCCCTAGTGGAAGCGGCACCGCCCACGTACAGCGAGTCGGTGAAGACAATAATTCTCACAGGCACACCAGCCGCAGGTCAGGTTATCCTCTACGACGAGGACACGATACACATAGGCGACGCAATAACCGCATCGAACTTCATCATCGTGGACTACGTCAGGAAGGGCGAATACTCAGGCGCCTAGCCGTCTGAGTCTAAGAGGTGGCTTACGTGGGCAACGACGTTAGACCCAGCGACGAACTGTTGAAGAAGATTCTCAAGGAGGAGGTTAGCGAGGAGGAGGTCCACGCTGGGGTCTCCCCCACCAGCACCACCTACGCGAAGGTCAAGGGCTCGTCAATACCCAGCGGCTACGACGGAATCGTGATGGGTGTGGCTGTGAGCCGAGACGAGACCATAACCCTGTACCTCAAGCGCGCGGAGAAGGACGTCTATTCAGACGGGCTCAACACGGCGGCGCTTTCAAGCGTGGCTCAGACCGCGGGGGTTGACAACGAGGTTCCCCTGCTGGTCCTCTTTAAGGAGAAGCAGGCTTGGGAGCTGGGGTTCAAGGCTTCGGCTGGAACCCCTAAGGTGAACTGGCGAATCAGGATTCGCCTCTACAAGAAGGGATAGACATGGCGGTTACTCATAGGGGAGTCGGCGACGAGTTCACCTTCAGCGTCGCCAGCGCGGAACACGTTACAGGAATCGCGGTCAGCGCGCCCACCTCAGTGGTTGCGGGACAGACATTCAGCGTCAAAATCGAGGTCGTCTGCCTCACCGCAGGCTGCGACCTCACAGGGAAGAAGATTCAGGTGAAGGACACGGCTTTCAAGCTGATTGCTGAGGGCACTTTGACGGAAAGGTTCCTCCACGTGCCAAGTGGCAAGTATGGCTACCGCGGGTACGTGAAGACGCCCGCTCCGACGGTGCTCGGCTCGTACACTTGGTGGGGAATGTTCCCAGCTCAGTCTGGACACAAGGCGTCTATGGCTCGCTTCGGAATGAGCACACCGAGAGCTGAGGCGAGAGGCTTTCCAACTTCCCCCGTTTTTTAGGGTTACTCCGCTCTCGCCTCGTCAGGAGGCACAACTATAATGGCTGTTAGTCATAGGGGAGTCGGTGATGAGTTCACCTTTCGCACGGTTGAGGCTATCGTCCCCGCAACCAGCATAGGCATCAGAATTTTGAAGGACAAGGAGCCCGTCGGCGGTTGTGAGGTCTGCCTGACAATGAAGGCTCCGCTTCCCACGTCTTGGACGAAGGTTACGAACCCAGACGGCGTCGCAACCTTCACCGCCTACGAGCTGACGAACGGGAAAATCGTGCCAGAAGCGGTGTCCGAGATACCTTTTCTGGTGCTGGCTGCGATTCCAGAGAGCAACTACGGCGTCTGGGAGGACGAGGCAAAGTTCAAGCTCGGAGAGCTGGCGACTTTCACGCTGAAGGAGTACAAGGAGGTCCCCACGTTTTTTGTCAGGTATCACCTACGAGACGTGATAGGCAGAGACCTGTTCGCCTCCTTAGTTGCCAAGGTGGAGGAGTGGGCTCTCGGCTGGGCTGGTTTCAAGGTCACGAAGATTGAGGGCGTAGGCACCAGCGAGGTGACGGTCTGGTTCCAGCCTCCTTGGCATGAAGCCCCCCTCGTCGTTGCGCTGCTGGCGTCAAAGGCTTTCATAATCGCTATGGTCGTTCTGGTTGTCGGCATCATCGCCATACTGGTGGTGCTAAAGTGGACCTTCGGCGAATGGGCTCCCCCAATCGTGGGCTTAGGACTCGTGGTTCTGCTGGTTGTCGGGGCGATGGTCCTAGCTCCTAGGGTGAAGAGGGAGGCGCGTATAGCTCCAGAAGAGGTGCACAGCCGAAGTGGCGAAGTTGAGTGTGTCAGATGTGGTGGCACGATGAGGCTTCAGAGAGTAAGAACCCCTGAGCACTGGTGGACTTGGGCGTGGAAGTGCACCAGATGCGGCTATGCAATCTTATCCACCAGAGGGGGCGTGTAGGTTGTATCAGATACTAGCCTACGCAGCCTTCGGGGCTTTCGGCGGAATCGTGCGGGACCTCGTCTCCCACAAGGGGGTCGTCGTCCTCCCTCATTATCAGAAGGATGAACGCAACCTCAAGCTGGGGTTCGTCTCCACCGCCATCATAGGAGCCGCCGCGGGTATCCTCGCCCCTTGGACCCTAGGGGTCAACGCTATGATTAGCCTGCTTTGCGGCTACGCTGGCTCCGACTTCATCGAGAACCTAGCGGAGAAGAAGGTGAGGGGGAAAACCATTGAGTAAGGAAAACCCAGACGGGCTCTTGGCTCTCGCCTTGGTGCCAGTGCGAGACGTCTTAGTGAAGATAGCCGAGCTCCTAGCGCTCATCCTAGAGAAGCTGGACCAGATAGGGGAAAGGCTGGGCGTTCCAGCCGTACCGCCCGTGCCGCCCGCTGTCCCAGCTTTACCCCCCGTCATCATCACCGAGCCGAGGTGCAACAACCGATACAAGATTTTCGAGATTGACCTCACAACCGCGCACACAGACCAGCCCCTCGGAATACTAGACCTGCTGAAGAAGCACGGCGTTCTCTACGCCAACTTCATGGTTGTCTTGGCTGCTCCCTCGCCGTTCGCGTACAAGGTGAACAGCGTGGGGGCTGACTTAACGGACGCCGTGGTGGGTGAGGAGTGGGAGTACTTCGAGATAACCGAGGTCTACGTCACTAATGCAGCGGGAGCTGGCAAGGGAGAGATTCACGTGGAGTTCAGGGTGGATTAACCATGCCAAGACACTTGCCTAGAAAAAAGAGGTACATGGCAACCAGAAGTGGTGTTTTAATAGCGTTACCTGAATTGCTTGTTCCTGATGCCATTATGACTACCCCCTATTATTCACTTAGAACAGATGCCACTCAGGGGCAGGCTAGTATGACCTCTGTATATTCTACAGGAGTGACATAATATGGCTAAGTTCGGTCTTTATTATCAAATAACTGTTAGAGATAAAAATGGCAAAGTTGTTAAGAAAACTAGGTTAAGGAAAAGCAAGAGCTTTGTCTTTCAATGGATGCAAATAATAGCCTGCCAAGTTGCACAGGCAGACATCGCAAACGTCAAGAACATTGTAGGAACCCTCAAAACCTGTGGAGTTCACTCTCAAAACTTATGGGGAGGACAGGCAGGTGTTGGGGCTTCCTCTGAGGGAATAGTGGTTGGAAGTGGGACTACTCCCCCAGCAAATAGTGATTATAAGCTTGATACTCAAATAGCTCATGGTGTAGGGGCAGGACAGTTACAGTATCAAGTCGGCACATATGCCCCCCCTGCAATCGTAAGCGGAAACGTGGATTTCGTTATTACTAGAACTTTCGTGAATCAATCAGGGGCTACGGTTACAGTCAGAGAGATTGGGTATTATTGCAGATTTTTTGACAAGACAACTACGGCGTATGCTTGTGCTATCAGAGATGTATTAGCTACTGCTGTAGATGTTCTCAATGGGCAAACCTTGACGGTTACATACACGCTGAGAACAACAGTGTAGTGTTGCTGTCCACCCAACTATTTCTTCACTTTTTTCACGGTCAGCTTGAGGTAGTCTCCCTGCTTTATCTCCATTAGATTCGTGACGTCTCTGGGAACAGTTATCAGAATAGAGGTTCCCTTTCCACCCCCAGACCTCGCCTGAGCAATAAAGGAAACTTCCTCGCCTTCACCTTCCTTTTCGGGCATCTTTGCTCACTGTCCTACACATATACGCCTCCCTATGACACAAAACCCCAAAATAAAAGGCTTGCGTGTGATAAAATCCTTGTTTCCGTGTCCCTAATGTAGCCATGTGCGATACATTTAATTATCCCCCATACATTATGACACAGGGAGTGGACAACAAATGAAGAACGTGAGGGGCGACGACACCAGTGAAGTGAAGAGGGATAAGGGCATCGACATAGAGGAGCTCAAGGCTCTCGTCAAGAACTTGATTCCCACAACCCTGAAGCAGGCTGAGTGGATATGCTCAATCGTTGAGAGGTTGACGCACCAACATCCAGAGCTGAAGAGAAAGGTCGAGGAGTGGGGAGCAGAGCAGTTGCCTGAGTCCGAGAGAAGGAAGCTCGAAGAGGTCGCCAACTACATCCTTGCTAAGGCAAGGGAGGACGAGGATGATGAAAGTTTGGTGCGACGTTTGCGGCGACATCGTTAGCGCCTACATACCAATCCGAGTTGAGTTCTACGAGCGCGGAGCCATAACCATCAACGTCTGCATCCAATGCTGGAACAGCCACTTTGAAGGCAAATCTAGAAAGGTGAAGGTTGCAAAGCTCCTGTCCACCCTAGTTAGGAGGTAAGGAAAAAGGAGGATGATAGAATGAACAAAAGGATTGTGACTTTTGTAGCATTAGCCGTCGTAGTGCTAGTGACGCTCGCTGCAGTTAGCCTTTCAATCCCTCGTGTATCGGCAGGCGGGCGATGGAGATGGGTGCAAGTGCGTTATACCGCTTCAGAACCCTTGCGAATAATGAAAGACAATAGCTTTCTCCTGGTTTCCGAGGAAGGTAGCTTCTCTTTCATAGGCATCCAATTCCGACGACCCATCAGGCTTGAAGAAATCAAAGAATGGGAACTCAAATTCACCTGCATCCCCAAGAGCGGGTCAAATCCCTATGGAGGAACAGACGTGCCCTACTTCACCATCTTGGTGGGTTCAAGAACAGAAATTGACGCCATAATACATGCAACGGGGACTTGGATATCCCTAGATAGCATAGGCGAAGAGGTAGAAGTCATACAGAACCCCTGTCCAAACCCACCACCAGGAAGCACAGGTGATTACCAAAGCCCTGGCTGGGTTCTCGCTTTTGGTGACCTAGAGGAATACGGTTTTCCACCTGAACTAGGAAGGGGAGGCTACCCTGGAGTCACCTTGCCAGAGCTAATAGATATGATGCTTGCAGCCAAAAGACGCATATATGTCCACGAAATCCGAGTCCAAGTGGAGTTTGCAGATTACAACGACAACACCTCTAGCTATATACTCTTTGAGAGCGTAACCATCGGACCCTACCCAATGTTCCCAAACGATGACTCGGTCATTACAACCCAACTCAAGCCCACCGTAACCAAATGGCTATATGTCAAGGTCCTTGCATAGCCCAAAGCAAAGAGCGTGAACACGGAAACCCCCCCTTTTTTTACGCGACGAGGGGATAAAAATGGGTTGGAAAAGACTTGTCTGCGGAATCATCGGTCACAAACCTAAGACGGGCTTCGCAGGCAACTGGGTAACATGGTGTCAACGATGCGGAGAAATCCTATACGAGGAGAATCACGGATGATATGGATACTAATACTGTGGATTGGTGGGGCGTAGGCGGAAGTGGGGGAGAGGACTCAAATCGTAGACCATCTTCTGCACTACA
>Ga0315314_1003365_pt1 | contig 12535 bp, 12 predicted proteins | sample TDP9_MG_FD_203631 | JGI IMG/M metagenome (GOLD analysis project Ga0315314, IMG submission 203631) | Freshwater sediment microbial communities from Lake Towuti, South Sulawesi, Indonesia - TDP9 | ecosystem: Environmental > Aquatic > Freshwater > Lake > Sediment | place: Indonesia: South Sulawesi...
TATCAATGTCGGCTCTAACCGCTTCAAACTCTGGGATGAGAATGCTCTTCAAACTACTCTCTAGAAATTTGATGTCGTTCTCAACCCTAACAAGCTCTCTACTCAGGTCGTTGATTTCCATATTAAGTTGCGTATTATCTTCTTCGCATTTCGCCATAATCGCCGGGTTGACTTTAAGTCTCAACGCTTTCCCGCTGAGTGTCAACTCGGAGAGACGTTTCTTATAGTCATCTCTCTCCGATCGGTATTTGGACTGAAGCGCCTTTAATTCCTCGTGGTTTCTGCTCAATCCACCGATCCGTCTGTCCAAAACTGCTATGTTCTGCCTAGCGCGCGATATGTTCCGCTCGATCAGTCTGAGTTCTCTTTCTATAGAGTTGATCATCTCTGACCGGCGAATCCGCTCCTCGTTGAGTCTAGTTACCTCGTCATCGATCGAACTGATATCGCTCCTCCTCTTCTCCAATACCTTTTCTAAGGATTTTACGCTCTGAGACAGACCATCTATCGCCTTTTCACTCGGAACCAGAGAGGAGAAGTCTATTGGTTCACGGTAATATCCACCTATTATCCCCCCGCCCGCTTCGTACAGGTCGCCATTTAGGTCTACGGCCCTGTAGCCCGCCCTGGACACAAGAAACGCTGTTTTCTCGCCACTCGTCACGATGGTGTCTCCGAAGATGAAGTTTACGGCGGGGATGTACTTCTTATCACATCTGACGAGGCTTGCCGCTGAACCTATAACGCCCTCGATGTCAGGAACTTCCACAACGCCGAAACCTTCAACCTCTTTTAGAGGGATCAGCTTAATCCTTCCAAGCTTCATCTTCTTCAGACTTTCCACGCATCTGAGAGCAGTTTCGAGGTCCTTGACTATCACCGACTTGAGCCAACCAGCTGAAGCCGCCTCGATAGCCTTCTGAAACCTTGAACTCGTCTTGACAAAGGCCTCCACCCGTCCAAAAATTCCTGGAATAGCGCCTACCCTACCCATCTCCTCGATCCTCCGAAGCGAAGACTCTTCAGACCTCAATCGTTCAGCTAAACTCTTCTGGGCCTCAAACTCAACCACCGTATCCCTAGCCATCTTAACCGTTTTTTCAGCCTCACCCAGCTCGGTTGCCAGGGCCTCTTCCTTGGAGACGCTCTTACCGATGGCTTCAGACAGTTGCTCCAAGCTTTCCCGCTCATTCTTCTGTAGCCTCTGAAGCTCGACAAAATGTTGTTGAAGGTCTTTTAGCGTCGCCTCGAAGTTATCGCGTCTCTCTCCAAGGGTCTTGAGATTATCTTCAAGAATTCTCTGTCTAGCGCCGTATCCTTGTACTCTCGTGTCAAGCTTTATCGTCTGGCGGTTCAGGTCGTTTAATATGTCCTCGATTCTTCTTAGATCTTCGGTGTTCTTCTCAAGGCTTTGTCTCATCTCCGCTAGCTTGGAGGACATGGATGAATGGCTAGCGCTTTTCTCGTCCAAAATCTTCCTTAACTTATCCTGCTCGCCCCTCTTTTCTGAAAGATTTTGCTGTGATTCTCGGATTCTCTGCTCCAGAGCTTCGAGTTGACGCGCTTTATCTTCGCGAATCCTTTGGAATTCCCTCAGACTGTTTTTTCCAGAATCGATCTCCATTCTAAGGCCTGCGATGCTGGCCATTAAGTCGCCGATCGTCCTCTGAAGGGCGACAAGTCTTACGTTGCCCTTATCAACGATCTCCTCATCAAACCTTCTTCTCTCAGATTCCACACCGTCTCTCTCACCGACGAGTTGGTCGTACTTTCTCTTCAAGAGCCTTGCTTCTTCGTATCTCTGTTTGAGTTTATCAGCAAGGTTAGTCTTCTCGGTTTGAAGATTGAGAAGCCTGTACGATACGAGGGTCGCCTGGAGCTTCTTCATCTCGCTCTGGATGAAATTGTATCTGAGGGCATCGTTCCTCTCCTCCTCAAGCCTCTCAAGCCTCGCTTGGACATCTCCGATCCTTGCGGACGCGATCCTAAGGTTTATGTCTGCCTGTTGAAGTTGAACCTGCGCCTCCGTCTTCTTGGCGTCGTATTCCGCTATTCCTATAAGATCCTCGATTACTTTTCTCCTATCCTCAGGAGTTATATCGGCCAAACGGGTGATCGTTCCCTGCATAATCATGTTGTAGCCTGAAGAGGAAAGTCGCGCCATACGCAGGATGTCCACTAACTGCCCTCTGGGTACCTCCCTCCCACTCAGCGAGTATTCACTCGCACCCGTTCGGTCAACCCTTCTAGAGATTGTAACCGTGTCCGTGTCGACTGGTATCCGCCTATCAGAGTTATCGAGGTGTAGGGTCACGCTGGCGCTTGGAGACGCCGCTTTGCCTTGAGCGCCATCGAAGATGACTCCAGCCATCTTATCGGTCCTCAAGGAACGGGCGCTCAAATCTCCTAGAACGAAGCGTATGGCATCGAGGATGTTGCTCTTGCCACTCCCGTTAGGGCCTGTGATGACGGTGAGGCCTTTATCGAAGCCTATGGTGACCCTTCGGGAGCCGAAGGATTTGAACCCTTTCATCTCAAGTTTCTTAAGGTATACCAACAGTTTCCTCTCCGGCGCGGTCACACAGAATCGATTTCGCGCCTTTTATGTAAGGAGTACTCCATCCTTTAACTAAGCGGCTTTCTCTCATCTGTTTAAATGACCCGTTGGCACGATATAAGTACTTATTTCAATCTTTATTTAAAACTATTTTTAGCTCGCCCCTATTTTTTAGGGAAGCTTTATTTTAATAGACAGGCCCACAGCTATAGAAGCTGCAGAGGTGTGGCTATGCGGGTAGAATCCTTGAGGAATTCGCTTAGAAATACCGAAGTAGATGCGTATTTGGTTACAGAGGTCAAGAACGTATACTACTTCACGGGCTTCATGGATATATCGGGGTCTACCTTGAATTTGCTGATCACACTCGAAGACGATCCTATTCTTCTGGTTCCACAGCTGAGCTTAACAGCCGCAGAGGAGAACGCGAGGAACTGCGTTGTTAAAGAATCCCCTTTTGGAGGGGAGATGCTTGACAAGCTCATCAAAGAGATCGGGGATCTAAAAGTTAAGACGACCTATTTTGATAACCTTCCGTCCATAACCTATTTGGAGCTCATCAAAAGGCTCGACGTGAAGTTCACCCCTAACCCTGGGCTCGTCTGGGCTCTCCGAAGAGTGAAAGATGAGACCGAGCTCGCCTATATTAGAAAGGCGGCTGAGTTGGCTGTCATCGGTGTTGAGGCCGGGGTTGAAGCCATAAGACCCGGTGTCAAAGAGTATGAGGTGGCGGCGGAGATGGAGTACGCGATGAGAGCCAAGGGTTCCGGGGGGACGTCCTTTGAGACCGTTGTGGCCTCAGGCCCTAGGTCCGCGTATCCCCATGGCCTGTGCAGCGATAGGGTGATAAATGAAGGCGACTTGGTGACTATTGATTTAGGCGCGGTCTATGCGGGGTATTGTTCGGATATGACTAGAACCGTCGTTGCTGGTAAGCCTTCACCTAGACAACTGCGCCTACTCAGCCTCGTCTCCAGGGCTCAGGAAGAGGCTTTCCAGAACATTCGCGCGGGAGCGAGGGCGAGGGACGTTGATGCCTCCGCTAGGAGAGTCTTGGCAGACGGCGATTGCGGAGAGTACTTCATCCACGGCTTGGGACATGGCGTTGGACTTGACATCCATGAGCCGCCTAGACTTTCCCCTAGCAGCGAAGAGATCTTAGAGGAGGGAAATATGGTCACCGATGAGCCTGGAGTTTACGTTGAGGGCTTTGGCGGGGTGAGAATTGAGGATATGGTCTTGGTTGGGAGGGATCGGGGAGAAAGATTGACAATCGCTCCATACTACTTATAACTAGATGTTAGGTGCATCGATGAGAAGTCCAGGAGTGGTCTGACGTCTCTTTTTTGGGCATTACGTGCTTAGTGTCTTGTAGGTTGGGTTATGTGCCCCTTCTCCTCTCTTATGCGATAGGGCTGGTTAGGGCTTTTTCAGGGAGATCGCCTAGAATCTAGCCTAGATGGTTGCGTTGAATGAGTGGATAATCATGCGGTAACGGTACTTAATCCATCCCATAGCGAGGATAAACCCTTGAAACTTGTGCTTGCGATCTCAGCTGTTGAGATTCTGGGAGAAATATCGCAGCAGCTGGAATTCCCCTCCTTTCCCAGTCTCCTTTTTAGGGGATTTTCATCTTCATTCACTCCTACTTTGAGTCATCGTGCGAGTGTCTGGGTTTCGATGCTTTTCTGGTTCGATTGAAGCTGGGAGTACGGATTCTGTTATTCTGTGGAAAAAATATCGGATCTTCGATGCTGTTCTTGTTCGATTCTATCGTCATTTTCTGAGGGTTATGGGGTGTGGAGTTGTGGCACCCCCCCACCTATCCAATATGGCTCAAATAGGTTCTTTTTCAGGGAAAGGGTCTAAAATTCAGCCCAGACTGCTAGCTGAAACCGTTCAAAAACCATGCAAAAATGCGATAAAACCTTGAAAAACCGTTGATTTCGTCATCATTTCTGAAGCCCATTAGTGCTTTAGGAAGACTGACAAATCTTTCTTTATTCTCCTTCCCGATTCTATTGCTCATAATCAGACTTGGATCGAAGACTACTATACCCTAGAGAAGCTGGAGTGGGCTCCGTGGGTTGGAAGGCCCTCATCGAGCGGCGGTGAACAGGTGGACTGGAACATACAACTCAAGCAGTACGTGGATTAATCGCTTTACGAGATCTTTACGTTGAATGCTGGTAGTCTATCAAATTAGTTTGAACTGAAAATAGAACCTTTTCATAAGCTAAGTAGTAGTGGATGAAATCGAAGAAGGCACAAGTTGCGGTACTGGCATTACTTCGACCTCCTCTTTCTTCGGGCTAATCAAGTTTATGATGGGTGTGTACACTTCAGCCCCGCGGCTGCTCGAAACTGTGATGACACAAGCGTATTTAAGCCTTTGATTAGAAATCGATGAAAAGAAGTGAGGTATCACCTCAACAGTCCAAAAACCTTTACTTCCTCTTCGAATTCTTTTCCATGCCTTGTACGTATGGAAACACTTCGATTCTCCTAAGCTGACCTGTGGCATCAACTGAGTACCAAATTTGATGCCAGGTCGCGTGATTCGTAGTCGGACGTAGTCTGCTTTCTCTCCATCAAACATTGTGTGTAATTTTCCACAGACTAGAGTCACTTCAAACTCATCTGCCTCATCAGGGAAAAGGAAGCGATATCTATGCTCTTTATCTGCATCTTCTGTTTCGAACTCACCTTCCAATAGGTAACAGGTGCGCCAGTTTTGAGAATAAAGCGCCTTCGTCTTGTTTGGCTTGCCAAAGCCCTGAATGCTATATTCAGGTACGTCTCTTGACCGATTCCTCAGAGATTCACACGAACTTAAGATTAGTGCCTTCACAAGAAATGGCGAAATACTAGGGTATTGCAGCAATATTAATGCGGCTAAGTTTGCGACTGTGGGGCTACAAAAACTTGTCCCTATGTTCTCTGATTCGTCGCTATCATTGTTTGATGTAGAACGCACTCCCAGCCCTACGCTTGAAAAAGATGTTATCTGACCACCCGAATAGACGGCATTAATATTTCCGCCACAAGACATGACTTCAGGTTTAAATAAATCTAATGAGGGCGATGACCTTGTGAATGGTGAAGGCCAACTCATCTCTGCTAGGTTTGAATCCCGATCAGCGTAGCTTCCAACTGTGATTGCATTTCTACAATCTCCTGGGAAAAACACCTTGTGAAGCCCGATATAGTTAGGATACCCGAAGCCGTTGTTAATGTGATCTCTTATCAAAGGCAATTTGATGTTTCCAGCGCAAGAAACAACAACTAGGTTGTTTCTGAAGATCATTTCATCTAATGCCTTTGTAAGTGTAGGATTTGGTCCATCTGGGCAAAGGAGAAACTGAAAACATTTGAGCTAAATCTGTATCTCAATATACTTTCGAAAATGACCTTCAAAAGGTCTCTTTCTATTATGTTACCACTTTCAAAATTCTTTACCATGACAACCTTTGCCAGAGGACTTTTATTCCTTCTAAGATCTTCGCCGTAGATTGCCAAGCCAGAGACCATTGAACCGTGCCCATCGACATCTTTACATGGGCGATTGTCCTGTGTTGAATAGTCATAAATGTCCTCTATGAATTCTTTGAGGAGTTTATGACTCGAATTGATACCAGAGTCGATCACACAAATGGAAGGAAAAATTGTCTGATTTGTCTCTGGTGATAGACTAATAACGGGGGTCATTGAGGCTAATGAGATTGGTATTAATTCATTTGTCATCAGTTCAATCTTTGGCATTTTGAATATCTTAGTTATAGCTTCTATTTCATTTACTATTTCTTCAACTGCGCTGTACTTTAACATTCCACTCAAAATCAGAAGATTTTCTGAAAAGTAGCTTCTTTTAATATTCCCTAGGTTACTCGACCTTAAATATTCGGCGACAGACTTCTCTATCCTTTCGGGTTCCTCGACTCCACTCAAATTTGAAAGTTCGAATGTGAACCAACCCTCTTGGTCAGGTTTGTCTCTTAATTCCTCGATCAGAGGTCTCTCTAACTTCTCAGACAAGGCAGTTTCACGTAATTCCTTTACGTATCTATGATTTTTTCTTAGATTATAAAGAAAGGATTGATATTGTTCCTTCTTTAGGCTCACTTTCACAGTTCTTTCATTAATGAGATCCACAACAGAAACTTCAAGGTTCTTTATTGTATCCTGAATTGGTTTCCAAGATAAATCGTCTGAAAAGCCTATGACAAAATACATTTCTGGATCTTTGTAAATTCTTGCTCTTCCTAAGGACATCGAATAGACTCTTGAAAAAGAAGCACTTAGCTCATCATAACTTACTCTGCTCAACTCGGGAAATCTTGCACTCTTTTTTCCTTCTTGAGGCTCGCGTTTTCTTCTCTGTCGCATCGTAGGTTCTAAATGAACATGTTCAAAATTCTTGCCGAAGCGTGCTTGTCTTCCGTTTTCTGACAGCCCGACTCCCCTCTTTCTATTTAAAACATGAACTTTAGTTCAATTGTACTATGATGTAATAGTTCAAAGGATTTATATATAAGTTTTTCTATACCAAAGTATAGGTGAACTAAATGTCTGATGATGCAGGAAGCAAAACTGCTCCGAAAGGTCTCTTAGATGTATTAATGATGCTTGAGACCGAAGAGAAATCATTTACGGAGTTGAAGGCCTTGGATATTAGCCCCAATACTGTTCTCTCAAGGCTAAGGGAAGCGCAAAAAAAGGGACTCGTCGAACAAAAACTGTTCCCGGTGAAGGGTAAAAAGCCCAGAATCAAGTACGTACTCACGAAGCAAGGAAAAGAAGTACTTACAATGTTTGAGTCTATTCGTGAAAAGTATGTCGACCTAAGAACAGAACTCCAGAGTCTACAAGAAGAAGTGCGAAAGAAAGAAAAAGAAATGAAGTATCTGCTCTCCTCTACAAACGTAACTTCCTCTTAGCGTCAACCACTTCTCAGGTGGAACACATTATTTTGAAGATTCGCGGAGTACTCCAGAACGACGGGCATGCTTATATCAATGCATTTATTGCATGTCCTCAAATAGAGAGGATAGCACCGATCGTGTTTCTAGTAGACCTTGGAGCTACAACCACAACAATCCTAGAGGGGGACTGTACAAGACTAGGGATAGATTGTGATAGTCTTGAAAAGGCACCTGGAGAAACAATAGTGCCTAGCGGTAGGATAGAGACATACATATTGCGCGACGTAACGCTAGTTTTTGAAACTGAAGGAGAACTTGAATTCGAAAGATTGGAGAAGGTTGACGTTATTAATCCAAAGATCGATAGCGTTCTTTTGCCTTTTAGTCTACTTGGAATTGATGTCATTAGCAGATATAAATTAACTTATAGCAGAAATAATGGCTTGACGCTTGAGAGATGATGATACACGTGTATCAATCTCCTCCGGGAGATTCGAATATATAATAGACTTTTAACTATGTCCAGCCTGAATATTACCATACCAGAAATCGCCGAAGTTGATTCAATTTCCAATGAAAGATTGATTAAGAAGGGAGAAGAGGATCACGCTTTAATATGATCGCCCTTCCCTGTTCAGTGAAGTGAAGTATGAGCTTGGACATACGATTTGCTGAAATACATCCAGACTGAGGAGGTTCTGGGAGATAGAGGAAGACGTGAGAAGAGTATTTTCGAGTGCGGCGAAGACGGATAGAGGAGCAAGGGTGATAGCTAACTACTGTCTAAGGATTCATAAATCTCTCTGAGGCTCTTTTATCTAGTGCTTCCTTCAGCTTGACGATAAAGCCTTCTTCATCCTCTGCTATCCTCTTCTTCACTTCCCTCCATGCGGCTGGACAATTCTTATACTCCACACCTACGATGGTGTGAATGACCCTATCAATCTCTCTCCTGTTCTCTCGCGTAACCTCTATCCTAGCCTTCCTGAAAACATCCTGAAGACGCCTAAAATAACAGGTCACACCAAAACACCTTAAAGGGGTAGATGAACCAGGTTCTGTTAAGTTATTTGACCCAGACTATTAATGATATTTTCCTCTGATGGAGTTTCGAGGGTTAAGTAGATTTTTCTTAGGTGTAGCTTTCGGAATTTGTCTATTTTACACATTACAATAAATTTGGTACTGATTGTTATATTAGATATATATTTAATACATTGCAGTTTGCGATAATAATTGTTATGACAAAAATATAACGGGTTTCATTTTGGAGAGATGTTAACTAAATGTACTCTTCGAGAGAAAGGAAAACTAACAAATCTTGGTTAGGGGAAAGACTTAAGTGGAACTTGTTCATTTATATGAAATGATTCATATGTCGGAACAAGAGATGCGATTCATTGGTGTAGACCAAATACCGAGGAAGCGAGCAAAGAGAACAGAGGAGTGGTTAGTGCTTCTGAAAAAGATTCCTAAGGGTAAGGCATGGGTTACAACAGAAAAGGAACTAGGTGTTTCTGCTGTTTCTGTAAAGACTATTGTTAACAGATATGTCAGAAACGGTTTAATTCCAAAAGGTTACAAAGTCATGCAAAGGACAGTTGATGGAAAACTTACAATCTATATATTAAACGAATCAAAATAAATAACCAAGTGAAACTAGAAAAGAGTGGCGGAAGAGACGATAGTGGTGGGAGCCCTCGCACCAGAATAGTGCGAAACCGTTGCTAGCGGGCTAGCAGAAATGGTGCGACCTGTCCACTATCGCTTCCATCGCCTTGTTTTAGCATTTCTATCTATGTTTTAGTGCCTTATAAAATTTTCCCTACTTTTCCACTTCTCCCTTATTTCCCTACTTTCCCTATTTTTCCTACTTTATGTATTTTCCCAACAAATAAGGAAATAAGGTAAACCTGATAATACTAACACAAAGGACGGATAATCCTTGGCAGATGTTGTATTAGGAGTTGTAAAGATTCCAGCTAAACACCAGATAACTATCCCAAAGAGAACAATGCAGACCTTCGGACTAAAAGAAGGTGATACTCTTGTGTTTATCAATAGGGATGGCGTACTGGTGTTAGAGAAACAACCGACCTAAACCTCGACCTTCTTCTTTATCTTCTGTTCCCATTCTTTGTGGGTAATTAATTTTTTCTCTTCAAGAAGGTCAACTAGGCTTGTAAGCATCGTATCGAGTAAGTCAATTTCTTCTACTAAGTCTCTTTTGATGCTTTTATTCTTTACCACTTTTACCACCTTTTGAAAGGTATCCTTTCTCTGATAACCAGCTCATAGTTATTGTTCGTATTATATCGGAGTAACCTTCACCCAATTTGCCTTTAAGTTCTATGTCTATGAGATCGACGATTTCTTGCGGTAACGCTACTAGAACTTTTCTCATTTCGCTATCACCGTTATCTCTTCTCTATTTATTTCGCTTTTGATTGGATTGACCTTTTGGATTTGTTTCGCTTCGTATTGTGTAGCTTTCTCTATCAGTCCCTTCCAGTTGTTTGGCGAATTTATTTGGGCTTCTTGGGATGGCGTTTTTCCTTTTAGGCTTTGGTGTGGCCTCACATAATTGTAGTGGATTGCGTAACCTTCTAAGAGTGCTTTCGTTGATTCTTCTGCTTTGAATCCTCTCATAACTTTGGTTCTGTCTTTGAGTGTCCCATGTAGCCTTTCGACGGAATTGTTTGTCTCTCTAGCTCTAATTCCTACTCTTTGAACTAGCTCGACTCTGTCTACCTTGTACCGCGAGTAGAAGACCTTGTTGAAGGCTGTCTGGTAAACGTAGCTTCCATCTACGCATACCTTCTGTGGCCTCTTCTTGCTCTGGTCTAGTCCTTTGCGGAAAACTGCTATTGTATCCTCTAATGTTCTTGTTCCAGAAACATGAGACGCCACTAGGAATTTCGTGTCCTCATCTATCATTTCCCAGAACCATATGTTTCTTCCCTCACATTGTAGCATTGTTTCGTCTTCGTGCCACTTCCCTGATAGTTGAGGCTCCAAGGTTGCTACATACTCCTTTACTAGCTTGGAGTATTTCTTTATCCAGTTAAGTATTGTAACTTGGCTTACCTTTGCACCATAAATTTGTTCTAAGTTTCTCTGAGTCTTTCTAAGGGATAAGCCATCATAGTAAATATTCAGAGCTGTAACTATGTTGCTTTTATCTAGTCTCATCTTTACGAAGTTATCGTTAGCATAGAATCTGTGTCCACAATCTTTGCACTTGTATAATTGCTTTCCATCTACGGATCCCTTTTTGATAATTGATTCGGAGCCACAGTATTTGCAGTTCATATATCCCACAGGTATCTTATAGGATACTAACTTACTTATATATCTTTTGGTATATCCAGAAGATATCTAGAGGGAGATAAGTTTTTATCTTATGATGGAGTATCATAAGAACCCTTAAAAGTGATTAAGACATAAATCTTTATTGAGGTTATTAGGTGAGAAGGGATATCCGATGGGCGTGACTGGAAGCATTTTTCCTATCGGACTTAATGAACTAGCTTCCATTAGCTCTTTAGTAAAAAACATGGTTGATGAAGAAAAGATAGACAAGACAGTTATTACACCTTTAAGCAAGTTGCTATCTGTAGCCAAAGAAAGAGAGGCTTTCTGGAAAGACTGTAAAAAGATTTCAGCTAGAAATGCTTTTATGATGTATCATGCTTGGCGTAATTTACGTTTAATCATTTCCAAAATGATAACTAGATTTACCGAAGCTGAACAACATCATGAAAACCCCACAACTGCTAATGATAGCCTAAGATTACTTCCAAGTTTGTTACATACATATACATTTCTTCTTGAATTAGGAGAAAGGGAACTTTCAGTTGATGAACATAAAAGACTTTATGACCAAATTACGATATTACGTAATTCCGCTTTTCACACTGGAATGCTGCCCTTGCTAGAAGAAGAAATGAAAGAACTGGACAAGAAAGCTATGGTTGTGGAGTTTGGTAAGTTTGCCAGAGGAATCAGGTTCGACAAAACCACGTCTAAAGGTAATAGTTGAGACAAGTGTACTAATAGGAGCATCAATTTACATAGTAGCTAAAGAACTCGAAACTACAAGAATCATAAAAGACCCCCACTACGAAAGATCCACTCAACTAATAGACATATTAAGAAAAAATGTTAAACGAAGAATAGGCGTTTTTACCCAAACACTTGCTAATCAAGCGCATTATACTCTCAGAGATGCTGTAGGCAAGTGTTTAGAACGGGAAAAATGTAATCCTGAGAACTTATCAGCCATTCTCAACCATTGCGGTTTTCTACTTGAACGTACCCTTGAGATATTGGTTAGAGAACCAATCGATTCAAATGTGAAAGACCGTTTTATGACAGATGTTGGTCAAATGTATGCATTGTTATTACAAAGGACTGGATTAGTTACCAAGGACACCATACGTTCTATGGCAAGAGAAAGAGCACAATGGCGTGTATCTCCAAGATATAGAAAATACGTCGTTCCTGATGAGATTAGAAAGCTGAATCGCAGTTATCTTCAACTCACCTTGTTAAAGGAAAATCCACCTAGCACATCGGATTGCGAGATACTTGCAGAAGCTGCCACCCTCTATGAAGCTTATTCAGAGGAAATGCCAACTGAACTTTATCTTGCATCTAACGATTCTTCTCATTTTTCTCCAAGAAGATTCGATGATGGTAGCTTTTCTAATCAGGTAACTAAACAAATCGAAGAATCATTCAACATAAAATGCGACTGGCCAGAAAACATAGTAACTCTAATAAAATAGTCTTACTTGACGGTTTTTATTATAATGCCAGCTAGGTCAAATAACTTAACAGAACCGATGAACCATATTATTTATAACTAGATATTTACTAGGTGCCATAGCGTCTCTCACGCTGCTGATACATCCTTACAACACGCCAAAGGTCTATCCTCCTAAAATCGGGCCAGAAGATGTCTATAAAACACAGCTCGCTGTAGGCGCCTTGCCAGAGGAGGAAGCCGCTGAGCCTCTCCTCACCAGACGTCCTTATGATAAGGTCTGGATCT